>Ga0209098_1000357_pt1 | contig 51864 bp, 51 predicted proteins | sample AD_JPNHW1_MetaG_FD_184429 | JGI IMG/M metagenome (GOLD analysis project Ga0209098, IMG submission 184429) | Active sludge microbial communities of municipal wastewater-treating anaerobic digesters from Japan - AD_JPNHW1_MetaG (SPAdes) (version 2) | ecosystem: Engineered > Bioreactor > Anaerobic...
GCTGCCAGTGGATCTTCGCGTTGGCCGCGATCATCTTCTGCTTGACCTCGGGCACCTTCACGAACCAGGAGCCCACGGCGCGGTAGATGAGGGGATGCTCGCACCTCCAGCAGTGGGGGTAGGAGTGGAGGATCTGCTCGCGCTTCACGAGCTTGCCCTCGGCCTTGAGGCGCTCCATGATGTCCTTGTCGCAGTCCTTCACGAAGCGGCCCTTGTAGTCGCTGACCTCGGCCGTGAACTTGCACTCCGCGTCCACGGGGCAGGCCGTCGGGATACCTGAGTCCTTGAGGACGCGATAGTCGTCCTCGCCGAAGCCGGGCGCCGTGTGGACGATGCCCGTGCCGTCGCCCGTCGTGACGTGGTCGCCGAGGACTGTCCTGAAGGCGCCCTTCTCCGCGTAGGAGGCGAAGTAGGGGAAGAGGGGCTCGTACTCGATGCCTGAGAGCTCGGCTCCCTTCCTCTTCCAGAGGATCTCGACCTTGGCCGCGTCCTTGTAGTAGGCGGAAAGGCGGGACTCCGCGAGGATGAAGCGGATGGCCTTGCCGTCGGCGTCCTTGTCCGCGACGCAGACGTAGTCGATCTCGGGCCCGAGGCAGAGGGCGAGGTTCGAGGGGAGTGTCCAGGGCGTCGTGGTCCAGGCGAGGAGGAAGGTGGCTCCGTCCGCAAGCGAGCTGCCGCCCGCGGAGGCCGGGGCGGCCTTCACCTTGAACCTGATGGTGATGGCGGGGTCATGGACGTCCTTGTAGACGCCGGGCTGGGCGAGCTCGTGGTTCGAGAGGACAGTCGAGCAGCGGGGGCAGTAGGGGAGGATGTAGTGGCCCTCGTAGACGAGGCCCTTGTCCCAGAGGCTCTTCATGACCCACCAGATGGACTCCATGTAGTCGGGGTCCATCGTCTTGTAGTCGTGGTCGAAGTCGACCCAGCGCCCCGCGCGGGTCATGGTGGTCCGCCATTCCTTGACGTAGCGCTGGACCGAGGCGCGGCAGGCCTCGTTGAACTCGGCCACGCCGTAGCGCTCGATGTCGGTCTTGGAGTCGAGGCCGAGCTCCTTCTCGATGAGGTTCTCGACGGGGAGGCCGTGGCAGTCCCAGCCGAAGCGGCGCTCGACCCTGTAGCCGCGCATGGTCTTGTAGCGCGGGAAGATGTCCTTGATGGTGCCGGGGAGGAAGTGCCCGAAGTGGGGGAGGCCGGTGGCGAAGGGGGGGCCGTCGAAGAAGACGAAGTCCTCGGCGCCGTCCCGCTGGCTAATCGACTTCTCGAAGGTCTTCTCCTCCTGCCAGGTTCGCACGAGGTTCTCTTCCATCCTGGGGAAGCTGACCTTGGGGTCGACGGGCTTGTACACGATGCTCCTCCTCTAGCGGGCTGCCGGCCCTGTCGGACCGGCGGGATTCACGCGCGAGTATGCCATATATGGCAGGGCCTGTGCCAGTATGCGCCCCTCTCCCCTTGAAAAAAGGCCGCAAATCGTGTAATAATAATGGCCTCTACCGACAGGCCATGACGGCGGCGCGCCCGCCTTCTCGCTTCCTGAGGGAGGGGCAAAAACCTCTCTTGAGAAGGAGCCTTCATGAGCTTCGTCGTCCAGTCACCCATCCCCGTACAGCAAAAGCAGCCTGGCCTCTCCTACGCCCTCACGGCCGATGGTCTCGAGCTTCCCGTCATCGACATCGCCCATCCCGCCTTCAGCCTCGAGCCTTCGGAGGCCGAGCTCGCGGCCGCCCTCGAGGGCGCGTTGCGCGACATGGATTCGCGGGCCGCCGCGCCGGCCGCCGCCGCCGATTCCTTCCTTGCGACCATCCAGCGCGAGTCCCGTTTGGCCTGCGAGATCGGCCGCGCGAGGGAGGGCGTCGTGGGCGGCCTCGGCACCTACATGCTCAAGCTCGGGCCCTCGAACCTCGGGGCTTGGGCGGGCGACTTCGACCGTGCCATCGCCTCGTCCCTGCCCTGCCTCTCGGCCAGGCTCAGGCTGAGGGACTGCGCCCGCCTTCTCGTCTCGTCGCTCATGCCCGGGCTTGCCGCGCGGTCCGGCGCCGACCTCGTCCTCGTCGATATAGCCGGAGGCCCCGCCTCCTCGAGCCTCAACGCCCTGCTCGCGCTCCGGCGCGAGGCCGGCGGCCTCCTCGCGGGCCGCCACGTGCGCATCCTCGTCCTCGACCGCGACAACGAGGGGCCGGCCTTCGGCGCCCGCTGCCTCGAGGCCCTCAGGTCCGCGGGCGGGGCCCTCGAAGGACTCGACATCGTCCTCGACTACCTTGCCTTCGACTGGCGGGACGTAGCCTCCTTCGGTCGCATCCTCCACGATGCTGCTCTGTCCGCGCCGGAGGCGAGGGGCGTCCTCGCGCACCGCGCCGCGGCCGAGCCGCCCATCCTCGCCCTTGTCTCGGAAGGGGGACTCTTCGATTACGGCACTGACGCCGAGGTCGCGGCCATCCTTTCCGAGTCGGCCGACATCGTCCCAGATGACGCGGTCTTCGTCGGCACCGCGAGCAGGCCGGACGGAGGGGCCGGGCGCATGAACCGCGAGGGCGGCATCGGCATCGTCCTGCGCGACCTCGACGACGTGTCGCACATCGCGCGAAGCTCGGGCTGGCCTCTCGGGGCAAGCCTCGAGGAGCCGCTTTCTCGCAGCTTCGTCCTCCTGCCTTCGCCGCGACGTCGCGGCGCCCGGGAGGGCGGGTTGCCCGCTAGAAAGAGACAGTGAGGGCGAGGCCCGCGCCCGCGAACCAGGGCCGCGAGCCGGCTCCGCGCCCTGCCCGAAGCCAGGCGGCGAGCTTCGCGCCCTGGGCCGCGTCCCAGGACGCGACGAGCTGTGACGAGCCTAAGTCATCCGTGATGTCCCAGGTAACTGATGCGTTCAGGGAGAGGAAGTCCGAGGCCTGCCAGGAGAGGACTGCGTAGAGGTTGTGCGCTCCCGCTAGGAGGGGATCCACGCCGGCCGGGACGACGCCGTTCCAGTAGTATTCTGCCAGGAAGATGAAGTCTCCCGCTGACCAATCGAATCCGGCCGAAGCCTGCAAGCGGTCGTCGCTTCCCGCAAGGTCCGAGCCTGCCGGATGGAGCCAGAGCGCTTCGCCATGGAAGCTGGCGCCGAGGTCGAGCTTGAAGTCGGCGCCCGCGAGGAACTCGCTGTCCTCGCCCGACCAGGCTGCCAAGGCGCCGGCATCCAGGCCTTGAAAGAGGAGGCCCGAGGCCCTGATCGAATAGGTCCCGGCCCGAGTATCGCTCGCCGGCGCCGCCACGAGGTCGAGGAGGCCGGTGGAGCCAAGCTGAGCCTTGAGCCTCAGGGCGTCGATGCCCCGCCTCGTCGTCGAGAGGCCCCTCGTTTCGATGCTCGAGAAGATGTCGACCGGGCTCCAGACGGCGCCGCGGCCATAGTTGATGATCTGCCTTCCCGCGGTGAAGGATGCCCAGCCCCAATCGAGCTTCGCCCAAGCCGTCCGAAAGCGGAAGGCCGCGAGGACTTCGCTGCCCGAGACGGCGGCCTCGGCGAGGCTTGGCGCGAAGGCCTCGTCGGCGGGGAGGCGCCCCAGGGAAGCGAGGGCGAGGGCCGCGTCGACCGCGGCGCCCGTCAGGATCGAGGCCTCGAAAGAAGCGCCGGCGCTCGCCGAAACGGCTTCGCCGGGGCCGCGGTAGCCCAGGTCCACGATAGCCGAGGTCGTGGAGCCCCAGGCCCAGGCCGGTTCCGCGCCCTCGGCCCAGGAGGCCGTGACGCCGGGCAGGCTCTCCAGGCTCGCACCAAGATCCATGCCGGAAGCGCCCTGCGCCGCGCCTGTAGCACCGGTCAGGACCAGTACGAGGCCAGCGAGGATGGCCCGCCTCGCCATTCGCGTGGCCTGCCCCTTGCCGGCGCGATCTATTTCGCTCATCGTTCTTTTCTCGGACATCCTGCCGCCTCCGGTCCGCCCTATTTCGTGAGGGCGGCCATCGTGAATTGCCGCTGGTCGAGGACGGGGTCGAGCTCGACCTCGTCGAGGTAGAAGACGGTCTTAGTGCCGGCCCTCAGGGCCGAGACCAGTTCGGACTTCACGGGGAACCAGCGCTGGCCTATCCGCTTCGCCTCGAGGACGCGGCTCGTCTTGAGGAGCTTGCCCGATCTCGCGTACATCTCCTCCTTCACGCTGATCCAGCGCTCGGCGTCGATCCAGATGACGCGCCGGTCATAGGGTGCGGTCGGCGCCTTGGCCGTGAGCTCGACGACCCAGCAGTCGCGGCCGTCCACTGTCTCGCGGCCGCGTAACGTGGCCGTGTACATGGCGGCATAGTCCTTCGATTCGAGGGCGTCCTCGTAGGACATGTCGGAGCCCATCATGCCTTCCTTGAGGAGGTGGCCGGAGATCTTCACCGTGTCCGCCTCCTTGGGAAAGTACATCCAGAGGTCCTGGCCGAGCTTGAGGTAGCGCGTGCCCCTGTCCTCGGGGTTGGTGAATTCGACGAAGGCCTTGTCGCGGCCGATGGCCATCGCGGTCATCGACTTGCTCCGCGTCGAGCCGCCGATGCTTATCTCCATGCGCCCCGTGTAGCGGATGCTCGAGAAGGACATATTGGCGTCGAGGCGCGCAAGGAGCTCCGCGGCCGAGGGCCTCGCCGAGGCCGGCGCCGCGCCGGCAGGAGCTGCCGCCGACTGCGCCGCCGACTGCCAGGCCGGCGCGAAAGGTCCCGCGAGACCCGAGAGGCTTGCGAAGGCAAGGGCGAGGGCGAGGGCCCTGCCGCGGCCCGCAGGCTGCATTCCATTCCGTCTGTTCATGATCGTTTGCATCCTTTCTCAGGCTGACCTGATGGCCTCGATGGGATCCATCGAGGCGGCCCTCCGCGAGGGGAGGTAGGAGATGACGACGGCCACCGCGATGCCGAGGAGGAAGAGGAGGAAGGCATTCAGGGGATTCACCGTCGTGTAGACTATGTTGTCCATGGGCCAGGAGAAGCTTGCCATCGCGCTCGAGAAGTCCATGCCTACGATGCTGAAGACCCCGCAGAGGACGAGGCCGAGGGCTACGCCCGCGGCCGAGCCCGCCACGCCGAGCATCGAACCCTCGAGGAGGAAGAGGACGAGGATGTCCCGGCGCGGCATGCCCATCGCCTTGAGCATGCCGATCTCCTTCTTGCGTTCGAGGACCACCATCATCATCACGTTCGCGATGACGAAGGCGCCGAGGAAGGCGATGATCGCATAGATCCAGCCGTACAGCTTCGAGAGGAGCTGGAGCATATCGGCGAAGGCTCCGGACCTGGTCCAGGGTATGGTGGAAAGGTCCTGTCGCCCCGCGCCTGCCAGTGCCGCGGAGACGAGGGTGGCCGCCTTTCCGGCGTCGCGGTTGTCCTTGAGCATCACGAGGATCTGGGTCGCGCCGCCCTCCATGCCGAGAAGCTCCCTCGCGTCCGCGAGGCTCACCTGGAAGAGGTTGCCGTCGAGGGAATTCACGTTGGTCGCGAAGACGCCCGAGACGCGGAAGCGCTTGAAGCCGAGGCCATAGTCGGCCTTCTCGGTGACGACCTTTAGTGTGTCGCCCACCGCGAGGCCGAGGTCCTTCGCGAGGCCCGCGCCGATGATGGCATCGCCAGGGGCAGAGAGGTAGGAACCGCCCGCCCTGATGCTTCGGTCGAGCATGAGGAGCTTCCGCTCGGTCTCCGGGTCGCCCGCCACGCAGAGGGCGGCCTTGGAGAGGGAGCCCGACGAGAGGATGACGCCAAAGCGGATGCGTTCCGCCACCGTCGCCACCTTTCCCTTCAGCGCGGGAAGCGAGCGTATGGTTTCGGCCACCGCGCCTGAGTCCTTGATATACTCGGCCACGGGCATGAAGCGCTCGCGCTCGCGATATGTGGCCGTGGTCACGTTGACGTCGCCCACGTCGTTCTTGGTATAGTTGCCGACCATGTTGCCCACGAAGCCCCCGATGAAGCCATCGAGGAACATGACGATGAGCATGGCTATGCCCACCGAGAGGGCGGCGAGGAAGGTCCTTCGTCTGTTGCGCCCCAGGTTGCGGAGCGCCATCTGGCTCAATCTCATTTCCTGCCTCCTCACACGAACCTGAGCGCTTCGGTCGGTTCGAGCTTGCCCGCGCGCTTGGCCGGTATCCTCGCAGCGAGCCATGCCACGCCGATCCCGAAGATAAGGCCGACGATGAAGGATTCGGGCTTCCATTCGCCGCGCATGACGCCATTGATGGGTATGGAGCCGAAGTCGAGGTTGCCGAAGGCCGAGAGCGAGATGCCCACCGACACGAGGAACCAGTCGAGAAGGGCCCCGAAGCCGAGGCCCGCGAGGCTGCCCACTGCGCCGAGGATGATGCCCTCCCTCGTGAAGAGTTTCCTGATGTCCTTCGGCGTCATGCCATAGGCCCTGAGCACGCCTATCTCCCTGATCCTCGAGTAGACGCTCATGAGGATGGTGTTGACGATGCCCACGGCCGCGATGAGGAGGATCATGGCGATGAGGAGGAGGCTCGCCTTGGACTTGCTCGTCCTGAGGGCGAGGTAGTCCTTGGCGAATTCCCCGACGGGGTCGACGGCGAGGGAGGGGAGGGCTGCCCTGACTAGGGCCGCGGCCTGGACCGAGCCCTCGAGCTCCTTCTCGAGCGAGGGCGAAGGCGCGGCGGCCGCGTCGATCTCCGTGACGGGCAGGCCCTCTCCGAGGAAGGCCCTGGCGTCGGCATAGCCCATGTAGACCGTCGCGGTGCCGGCGAGGGCCGCGGTGCCATCCAGGATGCCGACTATCGTGAACTCGTCCGCGTTGTCGTTCTCGTAGATGGTTCGCGCCGAGATGAGGAGCCCATCGCCCACGGAGAGGCCGAGGTCCTTGGCGAGCCCCGCGCCGATGACCACCTCGCGGGGCGGCGCGGCGTTGCCGCCAGCAGCGCCGGTAGCGCCTGCCTCCGGTCCCGCGAGCCAGCGTCCCTTGCCCACGCTCGCGGCCACGCCAAAGACCGTTGCGTCTGCGGCCGGGTCCACGGCCGCAGCGATGACAGGCTCGGCGTCGGTATAGTTCGAGGCCTGGGCCACGAAGAGGGTCCGGGGCGCCGTCGCGGTGATCTGCGGCGCCGCCTTCCTCATCGCCGCCATGGCCGCCTCGGGCCCGGCGATGCCTTCATCGATGGGGAAACCCATCGATTCGGCCGCGTACCCGGGCGTCCTCGCCTTGAGCCACGAGGACGAGTAGGAGACCATCGAGTCGATGGCCATGCGGTCCATGCCCGATAGGATGGAGTCGTAGCCGATATAGAGTCCGATGCCCACCATCATGACGATGCCCGTGATGAGGGTCCGCTTCCTGTGCCGCACAACGTTTCTGGCGGCTATCCGCCACAGGGTGTCCATCATCGCCTCCTTGCGGAGGCGATGTCGCCGATTCCGCGTCCCGCGGGATCGGCGCCACGCTTGTCGGCTTCGCCGGCTGCGGAGCTTGGCGAGGGGAGGTCGGAGGCTATGCGGCCGTCGTGGAGGGTGACGATGCGGCGGGCCCGCTCCATCACGAGTCGGTCGTGGGTCGAGAAGACGAAGGTCGTGCCCCGCCTTTCGTTGATGCCACGCATGAGGTCGAGGATCTCGCCCGCCGTGTGCGAGTCGAGGTTGGCCGTGGGCTCGTCGGCGAGGACCACGAGGGGCTCCTTCACGAGGGCGCGGGCTATGGCCACGCGCTGCTCCTGGCCGCCCGAGAGCTCGCGGGGGAAGCGATCGGCCTTGTCCGAAAGTCCCACCGCCTCGATCATGGCGAGGGCTATGTCGCGTATCTCGTCAGCCTTCTTCGCGCCCTTGCTGCGGGCCCTCGCCTCGATGACGAGGGGAAGCTCGACGTTCTCGCGCACGGTGAGGACCTGCACGAGGTTGTAGGACTGGAAGACGAAGCTGATGCGGTCCCGCCGGTAGGCGGAGAGGCCCGTCTCGTCGAGGCCGTGGAGGTCGGTGCCGTCGTAGACGATGCGCCCCGTCGTGGGCGAGTCGAGGCAGCCGAGGATGTTGAGGAGGGTCGTCTTGCCCGAGCCCGAGGGCCCCACGATGGCGAGGAACTCGCCCGGCTCGACGTCGAGGTCGATGCCGTCGAGGGCCCTCACCTCGACATCGCCCTTGCCGTATATGCGCGAAACCTTTTCCAGATGCAATGCGCTCATGTCGTCTCCTTGCCGCCGCGGAGCGTCGCGACGATCACTTCGAGCTCCCCGAGGTAGTCCTCGAGGGCTTTCTTGCCTTCCTGCGTGATGCTCACGCCCGTGAAGGGCTTGTTGTCCCTGAAGCTCTTGGCTATGGTCACGTAGCCCGCCTCCTCCAGCGTCCTGAGCTGGACCGAGAGATTGCCCGCGGTAAGGCCGAGCCCGTCCCTGAGCTCGGTGAAGCCCATCTCCGCAGACATCGAGGAGGCGAGGCGTGTCAGGATGAGGAGCCTCGCCCTCTCATGCACGATGCGGTCGAGCCCGACCTTCCCGAGCTCACCTTCCCTGGTCATGGCCTGCGTCCCTCCGTCCCTTCGACTCGAGGAGAAGGACTCCCGTGAAGCACCAGAGGACCCCGCCATAGATGATGAAGGTCCAGATGAAGGGCGCCTTCTCGATGAAGAAGAGGCCGGCCAGTCCCGTGAGGAGGCACCACCATCCCATGACGAGGTATTCGCGATGCTCGACCACGAGGCCCATGAAGTTGGCCCAGAAGCAGAGGAGGATGGCGAGGCCCGGTATGCCGTACCACGGATGGCCCGCCGTGAAGGCGAAGCCAGCCACTCCTATGCCGCCTATCACGAGGGGAACGGCCATATGGAAGCCCCAGCCACCGAAGACCGCCTTCATGACCCTGGTCAGGGCGGCGGGCCCTTCCGTCCGCCTTTCGTCGTCTTCGTCCCTTGCCCTCGCCTTCCTGAGGAGGAGGCGCGATTTCTGGACCCCTCCGATGACGAGGACCCCTCCCAGGACGGCCCAGAGGAGGGCCTGGAGGAGGGCCGGGATGGCCGCGAAGCTGCCGTAGGCCGCGGTCAGGAAATGGGCCGGAAGGCAGAAGAGGGTTATGCCGATGCTGCCGGCGAGGCCGAGGCCGAGCCAGCCCTTGTTGTCAAAGAGGCTGCGGAGGAAGGGATCATTGCGCTTGGTCGCCCGCTTCAGGTCAGCGATGGCCTTGGCCAGCTCGTCTATCTCGTTATCGGTCATGATCGGTCTCCTTTTTGGTTTATACTGTAAACAAGTTTATGTATCGCGTTTTGTCGTTTCCTTGTCAATGGGGTCAGACCCCGATAATTCTTGACAAACAAAATACCTTGCAATACATTATGTATCGAAAAGCATGATGCTGTGAGGAGCGAGGTATGGACGAGAACATGGCCGATCTCGAGAAGTGGCGGGGTCAGATGCGAAAGGGCTTCCTGGAGCTCTGCGTGCTTGCCCTCCTCGAAAGCCGCGGCACGGCCTACGGCCTCGATCTCATGGAAGGCCTGGGCCGGGCTGGCGTCGAGGTGGGGGAGGGGACCCTCTATCCCCTCCTCGCGCGCATGACGCGGGAGGAGAGCCTCTCGGCTGAGTGGGAGACGCCCGACAAGGGGCATCCCCGTAAATACTACCGTCTCACCCCGGCGGGGAGGACTGCCCTCGCCGCGATGAAGGAAAGCTACGAGGCGGACTTCAGCGCCTTCAAGACGCTGGTTTCCGGCGCTGGCAGGGGGGCGTCATGATAATGGTGATGTTCAACGACAGCGAAGGGTGCTTCCCTCCTGCCGTCTGCGCTGAAGGGAATGTCGAGGCGCTCTGCGAGGACCTGGCTTTCAGTGAGGATGAAGGGACCTGTGAGGACGAGGAGGAATCCGATGAAGCGAAGTGAATACATCGAGGCGCTCGGGGCCGCGCTCTGCGGGGCCGAAGCCTCCGTGCGTGACGATATCATCCGGGAGATGGAAGGCCATATCGACGAGCTTGCCGAACGCAGGCCCGAGCTCGACGAGGAGGCCCTCATCGCTACGCTCTCGCCGCCCGAGTCGCTGGCCGCCGGTCTCCTCGAAGAGCTTGGCCTCTCGGAAACGCAATCTCCCTCGGGCAGCAGCCAGGCCGGCGCTTCGGCTTCCGCTTCCTCCGGTCCCGGCGCCTCGGCGGCCGGAGGAAGGGAGGCGGGATCCCCCTTCGGCGAGCGCCATGGCGACGGCCGCGATCGGCGCGATCGCGGGCCGAAGAGCTCCTTCCGCGTCTTCGACGAAGCCGGCAAGCATGGCTTCACCATCAATATAGATGACTCGGACTTCGAGGGCCTCGACGAGCTCAACGATCTCGGCGAGAAGCTCAAGGAGAGCTTCAAGGGCCTCGACGGCCTCGGCGCGACCATCCGCGATGCCGTGCGGAACGCGGTGCGCGGCTTCGGAGGCGGGCTCGACAGCTCCTCCAGGGACTGGTCGACAGAGCTCGACGTCGAGGGTATCGACGAGCTTTCCCTCGATTTCTCGCGCGCCGACATGTCGATAGAGCCCTGTGAAGGCTCTACCCTGGGCCTCGAGATCGAGGTCGAAGGCGAGCCCGACGTGCTCGGCGATTACGAGCCCCTGGTAACGAGGGAAGGGCGGGCTCTCGCCATCAAGGACGCCGAAGGTTCGCACGCCCGCCGCCTCGAGATCCACGTCCCTGCCTCGATACTGCGCCTCGCCATCGACACCGTCTCGGGCGACATCGAATGCGACGCGGACGGACGCGACCTCCGCATCTCGAGCGTCTCGGGCGATGTCGAGCTCGAGCATGCTGACCGCGCCCAGGTGGTCACGACCTCCGGCGACCTCACCATGAGCGACTGCGCGGCCCTCGTCCTCGAGACGAAGTCCGGCGACATCGAGATCGAGGACGTCCCGGGCATGATCAGGGCCCAGAGCGCCTCCGGCGACATCAGCATGGAAGGTGTCGGAGGTCCCGTGGAAGTCAAGAGCCTTTCCGGCGACCTCGAGCTCGAGCTGGGCGACGGACCAGTCAAGGCCTCGACCGCCTCGGGCAACATAAGCCTCCGCGCCGGAGCCGGTTTCTCGGGCGGCGAGGTCGACACGAAGTCGGGGGATGTCGAGGCAGACCTCGGGAATGCCAGCCTCGAGATCTACGCCGAGACGGTATCAGGCGATGTCGAGCTCGATGGCGAGACTGCCCCTGACCGGATTCCCCGCCGGCTCAAGGCCGTCGCGGGCCAGGGAGGGGCCCGCCTCATCCTCCGGAGCGTATCCGGAAACGTTGAGGCCGAGTGGGACTGACAAGGCTCTCCGTTTCCCTTGAGGGCGGCGATACCGGCTACCGGCGTGACGTGATTCTGCCGGCAGAACGCGGTCGCCGCCTTTTTTTGTGCAATTCGCACAACGGGGCTCGGCCGTTTGGCAGAGATATGATATGATAGTCCGTCATTTTTCAGACATTTCCGGGAGGATGCCATGCTTGCCGACAGAGAAACAGCTCCAGCCTTCCATCGCATGGAGATCTCCCCGGACGGGGCCGAACGCCTCGTCCTCCGTTTCCCAGGGGCCGACATAGCGGTATCCCCTGCCGACGGCGCCGATCTCGGCATCGAGTTCGAACTCCGGGGCGCCGATGCCGATCTATCGGGCTGGCAGCCCTCCGTTCGCCGTATCGAGAGCATCCTCGTCATCGGCGAGGACTCGGGCCCCGTCAAGGTCACCGAGATCCGGGCCCGCCTCCCCGTCGCGTTACGCGATCTCGAGATCCACGGCCGCACGGGCGACATCGAGGTCAGGGGCCTCTCGATGGGGCTCGTCATCGAGACCGTTTCGGGCCGCATCCGCGTGGCAGGCGCCGCCTCGCTCGAGGCACGCAGCTCGGAAGGCGAGATCGAGACCGAGGACACGGGCCTTTCGGACATCAAGACCGGCGCCGGACGGATCCGGGCGGTGCGTCCCGAGGGCCGCATGACGGCGCGGAGCGAGTCGGGTGACATCGAGGTAGAAGAGGCCGCCGCCGACCTCTACCTCGAGACTGCGACAGGCGAAATAGGCATTGCGCGACCCCGTGGCCGGGTCCGCGCCATGAGCCAGTCGGGCGACATCGAAATCGAGGCGCCCCTGCCCTTTGGCGGAGGAGAGGCCAACACGACCTCCGGCCATATCGGCCTCTCGCTCTCGGGGGCTTCGCTCGAGCTCAGGGCCGAGACCCTTTCGGGCCGCTTGAGGACCCCCCATGGCGAGGTCGGCAACAACACCGGCCCCCGTCGCGCCGCCCTCACCGTGGCCCAGGGCGGCCGCCGGCTCCACGCCAAGAGCATCTCGGGCGACATCGAGATAGATTTCTAGCGCTCAGGCCCCGCGGGCCTTCTTCGCGCGCACGTTGCCCGCGAGGGTCGACAGCCCCGCGCAGAAGCTCTCCCTTACCACCGCCATTTCCTTTGGAAAGGCCAGCGTCACGCCCGTGAGGTCGAGGACGCCCGCCACGCCTGAACGCGCCAGGACCTCGGCGGCCGCCTCGGCCCAGCAGGGCTCGACCGCCAGTATGGCGAGCCGTGTGCCCATGCGCTTGACGAGCTCGGGGAGGCGCTCGAGGGGCTGGTACTTCCGGTCCGAGGGTCGAGGCGCCCTGGGATCGGGTTCGAAGATGGCCACGATCCTGAAGCCCCGCTTCTCGAGCCCTTCGTCCGAGAGCACGGCCCTCGCCAGGGGACCCGTGCCTACGAGGAAGGTCTCCGAGAAGTCCTCGGCCCCGAGGAAGGAGCCGAGGAGGCGGCAGGTCTCGCCCACGGGAAAACCCCGCTTGGGGCTACCGAGAGCGCCCACCGCGCCCAGGTCCTTGCGGACCTGTATGGCGCCGAAGCCGAGCTCCCGGGCCATCGCCTCGGAGGACAACCACTCCTCGCCTGTCTCCGCTTTTTGCTCGAAGAGACGGAGGTAGAGCGGCAGGCGACGCAGGGTCGGCAGGGGCACGCCAAGGGGTTCCATGGTGTCCTGAGTATAGTAGGGACTCATGCTCCTGCCAACCGCCGCGTCATCGCGACTGCACCGTGCCCGGCATTGACGCGAGGTAGTCGCGGATGCCGCGCGCGGCGCGCCTGCCGTCGCCCATCGCGAGTATGACGGTGGCCGCTCCCTGCACGATGTCGCCGCCCGCGAACACGCCCGGGATGGAAGTCATGCCGTTCGCGTCCACGACGATGTTGCCGCGCTCGTTCACCTTGAGCCCCGGCGTCGTCGCCGGGACGAGGGGGTTCGAGTCGTTGCCGAGGGCCACGATGCAGGCGTCGATCGGGACTACATGTTCGCTCCCTGCTATGGGCTCGGGCTTTGCGCGGCCCGACGCATCCTTCTCGCCGAGCCTGTAGGAAAGGCATTCGACCCCGTGTACGCGGCCCTTCTCGTCGCCGATGATGCGCAGGGGATTCGAGAGGAAATCGAAGATGACGCCCTCTTCCTTCGCGTGCTCGACCTCCTCGCGTCGGGCAGGCATCTCGGCCTCGGTCCTGCGGTAGATGACATGGACCTCCTCCGAGCCCGTCCTGAGGACGGTGCGCGCGGCGTCCATGGCCACGTTGCCGCCGCCGAAGACGGCCACGCGTTCTGCGCTGAAGAGGGGGGTGGCGGCGCGGTCGCGGTCGTAGGCCTTCATGAGGTTGGACCTCGTGAGGAATTCGTTGGCAGAGAAGACTCCCACGAGGTCCTCGCCCGGTATGCCCATGAACTTGGGCAGGCCCGCTCCCGTCGCGACGTAGACGGCCTCGAAGCCGTCCTTGTCCATGAGTTCCTCGATGGTACGCGTGCGCCCCACGAGGTAGTCGCAGACGATCCGCACGCCGAGATCCTCGAGGTTCCGGAGCTCCTCCTCGACGATGGCCTTGGGCAGGCGGAATTCGGGGATACCGTAGACCGTGACGCCTCCGGCCTTGTGGAAGGCCTCGAAAACGGTTACGTCGAAGCCCATGCGGGCAAGGTCTGCTGCGGCGGTGAGGCCCGAGGGGCCCGAGCCGACGATCGCGACCTTTTTCGCGTTGGCCGACACCGAAGCGGCCCCGATGTCCCTCGCTGTGGCCGCCGCATCTGCTGGGCGCCGCGCGCCGGTCGCGGCCGACATCGCGCGGGCCCTGTCCGCGAGGAATCGCTCGACCCTGCCTATGGCTACTGCCTTGAGCGGATCCTTTGCGGCCTTGCCGACCGTGCAGGAGGACATGCACTGCTTTTCCTGGGGGCAGACCCTGCCGCAGATCGCGGGCAGCATGCTGCTTTCGCGGATGACGGAGAAGGCTTCGTCGAAGCTGCCGCATGCAGTTGCCTTGAGGAAGCCCGGCACGTCGATGCCGACGGGGCAACCCTTGATGCAGGGCGCATTCGCGCACGAGAGGCAGCGCGAGGCCTCGACGATGGCCTGGTCCTCGCTGTAGCCGAGGGCCACCTCGTCCATGTTGCGCGCCCGCTCGCGCGGGTCCTGGCTCGGCATCTCCTGCTGGGGGATGGCCATCCTCTCCTTCGCGCCAAGCGCCGCGCCTTCGAGCGCCGCTCGCTCGAGCGATGCCCGCGCGGTCCTGGCCACGGCGAGGAGTTCCCCTGGGTTCCTGTGTGCGTTCATGATGCGCTCCTTGCCGAGAGCTCGGCGGCCTTCCGCGATAGGCGGCACTCATGGGCCTCCTCGGCCTTGTAGGACGAGAGACGCCGGATCATCGAATTCCAGTCCACGAGGTGGGCATCGAACTCGGGGCCGTCCACGCAGACGAACTTCGTCTTTCCGCCTACCGTCACCCTGCAGCCGCCGCACATGCCGGTGCCGTCGACCATGATGGTGTTGAGCGATGCGATGGTGCGGATGCCGAAGGCCCGCGTCGTCTCGGCGCAGAACTTCATCATGACGGGCGGGCCTATGGCGATGACCTCGGCGGGCCGTTCTACGCCTGCGCTGGAACAGAGCTCCTTGAGGGGCGCTGTGACGAGGTCCTTCCGTCCCGCGCTGCCGTCGTCCGTGCAGACGATGACCTCGTCGGCGACGGCGCGCATCGCGTCCTCGAGGATGAGGAGGCCCGCGTTGCGCGCTCCGAGGATGACCGTCACGCGGTTGCCCGCGGCCTTGTGGGCCTGGACGATGGGGTAAAGGGGCGCCGCGCCGATGCCGCCTCCCACGCAGACGACGCGACCTTCGGCACCTTCGGCACCGTCGGGCGCGGCCGCGCTGACCTCAGGGCCCGGCGTGCCGCCGGCCGCCGCAAGGCGCACCACATGGGTCGGCGTCCCGAGGGGGCCGAGGAGGTGGGCGATCTCGTCGCCTTCGCCGAGGGCGGCGAGCTCCTTCGTCGAGCCGCCGACCGCCTGGAAGATGATGGAGATGCTGCCCGAGGCCTCGTCGGCGTCGGCGATGGTGAGGGGAATGCGCTCCGCGTAGCGGTCGTCCGTCATGATGATGACGAACTGGCCGGCCCTGCGCGAGCGCGCGATGGCCGGGGCGTCGAGCTTCATGCGATAGACGTCTGCCGAGAGCTGTTCCTTGCTGAGTATCCTTGCCACGGTATGCCTGTCCTTAGCGTGGTTGAATATGATGGAAGAAGGGCCCGGAAACGGAAAGGTCGCCCGATGGAGAAACGCGGGAAAGCACAGAGCCGCGGGAATCGAGGGGGGCTGGACGAAACGGTTTGATGTCGCACATCGCATAGAATCGGTATATCGAAATCGAAATACCTTCCTCTCTTTCCATCTCCTCTCTTCCTCCCCCTTGTCTCTGTGTCTCCGTGTGCTCCCTCTTTATGACGGCCTCATGCCGCGCAGGCCGTTACGGCCCGCGCGGCGCGGTCACTTCATCGACTTGCCGTAGTACGCGGCGCTGTAGATAGCCTTGACGTCGGCGACGGTGGGCTTCCCGGGATTCGTGAGGGTGCAGGGATCCGCGTGGGCGTTGGCGCTCATGCGGTCCAGGGCCTCCTTGAACTTGGCCTCGTTGAAGTCGACCTCCTTGCAGTCCTTGAAGGTCGCGGGGATGTCGAGCTTCCTGTTTAGCTTGCGGATCTCCTCGGCGATGTCCTTGATGCCGAGGGCCTTCTCGAGCTCGTCGTACTTCTTCGTGGATTTGCGGTTGAAATCGATGATGTAGGGGAGGAGGATGGCGTTCGCGAGGCCGTGGGTCACGCCGAACTCGCCGCCGATCTTGTGGGCGAGGGAGTGGACGAGGCCGAGCGACGCGTTCGTGAAGGCCATGCCCGCGAGGGCCGAGGCGTTGTGCATGTTGAAGCGGGCTTCCATGTCCTTGCCGTTCGCATAGGCCTTGTAAAGGTTGGCGAATACGAGCCTGATGGCCTCGAGGGCATAGGGGTCGGTGAAGGAGGTGGCCGCGATGGAGGCGGCGGCCTCGACGGCGTGGCACATGACGTCCATGCCCGTGTTGGCGGTCACGGTGGCGGGCATCGTGGCGGGGAGGGCGGGATCGAGGATGGCGACGTCGGGAACCATGTCGGCGGCCACGATGGGGTACTTGATGTGCTTCTTCGTGTCGGTGATGACGGAGAAGGCCGTGATCTCGCTCGCGGTGCCGCTCGTCGAGGGAATGGCCGCGAAGCGGGCCTTGTTGCGGAGCCCGGGCATGGAGCCGGGGGTGATGATGTCCTCGAACTTGATGCCGGGGTGCTCGTAGAAGCACCACATGACCTTGGCAGCGTCGATGGCCGAGCCGCCGCCGATGGCGACGATCCAGTCCGGCCCGAACTTCTGCATGGCCTCGGCGCCGCGGAGGACGGTCTCCACGGAGGGGTTGGGCTCGACGCCGTCGATGACGATGGTGGCCATCCCGGCTTCCTTGAGGTATGCAGCGGCCTGGTCGAGGAAGCCGCTCTTCTTCATGGAGCTGCCGCCGGTGACGAGGGCGGCTTTCTTGCCCTTGAGCGTGGCGAGCCGCTTGAGGGCTCCTTCGCCATAGACGATGTCGCGGGGAATGGAGAACGAGAACAGAGCCATGGTATGACCTCCTGCAACCCGGCTTCCTGTTGGGAGATCCCTTCGAAAAGATCCTCTTGGGAAGGTCCGGGGTAGCGATAAAAGTTATCGATAGGAAAATATCTAAAGTTACCAAGGAGAGTCAAGTACCCCGTGAACAGTTTTCACTCGAGTGTCGCAATCGGTTGACTTTATCGATAATAAAATATATAAATGCCATATTGAGCGACCAAGGCAGCCCGGGGAGAGCGTCATGACAGAACCGAAACACAGGATTAAGCTTTGCATGGGAAGTTCCTGCTTCTCGAGGGGAAACTCGGTGAACGTGGAAATGATCGAGGGCTTCATCAAACGCAACGGACTAGATGCGGCGGTTTCGGGAGGCACCGAACTCATGGGTGCGCTCTGCGAGGAACGCTGCAACGAAGGCCCCATAGTCGTGATCGACGGAGTGGTGCACAAGCATGTCACTCCCTCGACCCTCCCCGACCTTCTCGCCGTCCTCCTCGAAGGCAGGTCCTGACCATGGATTTCCTGTCGCCCATCTTTACCGAGAAGGCGGAATGCCAGGACTGCTACAAGTGCCTCCGCGAATGCTCGGTCAAGGCCATCCGCGTCGAGGGCGGACATGCGGCCGTCGTGCCCGAGCTCTGCGTGCTCTGCGGCCACTGCGTCAGGGTCTGTCCCGTCGGCGCGAAGCGCGTCCGCAACGACCTGCCGCGGGCGAGGCGCCTCCTCGATCTCGGAGTCCCTGTCGCCGTTTCCCTGGCTCCTTCCTGGTCTTCGGAATTCCCGGGCCTCGATCCTGCGAAGCTCGTCGCGGCCCTGCGGCGCCTCGGCTTCTCGGTCGTTTCCGAAACCGCCGTCGGCGCCGACCTCGTGGCGCGCCGTCTCGCCGGAGACTATCTCGAAGCCCGCGCGGTTCCCATCCCCGCCGGAGGGAAGAAACGCGGCAGCATCGTCATCTCCTCCGCCTGCCCCACCGCGGTCGAGCACCTCAAGAAATACCACCCTGCGATAGCCTCGCGCGTCACGGACATGCGTTCGCCCCTCCTCGCCCATGCGACCTTCCTCAAGGAAAGGCTCGGGCCCTCATCAAAAGTGGTCTTCATAGGTCCCTGCATCTCCAAGAAGCGCGAGTCCGACGCGAGGCCCGACCTCATCGACGTGGCCATCGACTTCAAGGACCTCGCCGACTGGTTCGGGTCGCTCGGCATCGAGCCCGCGGCCATGGTTCCGACGCAGGAGGATTCCTTCTATCCGGGGCGCGCCGCCAAGGGAGCCCTCTTCCCCATCGATGGCGGCATGATCGCGAGCATCCGGAAGTACGGGCCTCCCGAGGGCATCCACTGGATGTCCTTTTCCGGAATCTCGGAGATCGACCGCGCCCTCGCGGGCCTCGAGAGCGGCGGCGCGGCCGGGCTCGAGGCGGCTGGCGAGGACATCTTCCTCGAGCTCCTCGCCTGCCCGGGCGGTTGCATCAACGGGCCGCGCTGCAAGGACAGGGACGGCACCATCGCGAAGCGCCTCAGCGTCCAGGACTACGCCGAAGGCGCCGAACCCCAGGGCCTCGTCTCGAAGGTCGAACTCGGCTACGACTGGGACATCGCACCGGTCCCTGCCGCCGAGCCCTCTCCCGACCTCATCCTCGCCGCCCTCCGCAAGACCGGCAAGTACGGCATCGAGGACGAGCTCAACTGCGGCGGCTGCGGCTACGATACCTGCCGCGACTTCGCCCGCGCCATGGTGGGCGGCAGGGCAGAGGCCGCCATGTGCCTCTCGTACATGCGCAAGCTCGCGCAGAAGAAGGCCAACGGCCTCCTCAGGGCCATACCCTCGGGCGTCGTCATCGTGGACCGCGAGCTCCGCGTCGTCGAATGCAACCGCGCCTTCGCGAGCCTTCTCGGCACCGACATCGAGGCGCTCTGGGATACGAAGCCCGGCCTCGAGGGCGCCGAGCTCGAGCGCCTCGTGCCCTTCCACCGCTACTTCGATGAGGTCCTGGAGGGCGGCGCGGCCATCGAGCGCGATATGCGCTTCGACAAGAGGATGCTCCACGGAACGATCTTCGGCATCGAGCGCGGCGCCTTCGCGGGCGGCGTCTTCCAGGATGTGACGAGCCCCTGGATCCGCAAGGACCGCGTCGTGACGAAGGCGCGCGATGTCATCCAGCAGAATCTCGCGGTGGTCCAGAAGATCGCCTTCCTCCTCGGCGAGAACGCCGCGGAGACGGAGGCCATCCTGAGCTCCATCATCGATTCCTTCGACGACGGGACGGAAGGCGGGGAGGAGCGATGAACGATCCCTTCGTCGAGGTCGACCACGCCCAGGTGCGGAAGCACGGCCAGGCGGCCGACGGCGACATGTTCCTCTCGCGCAAGACCGACGATGGCCGGATCATCTCCGTCCTCTCGGACGGCCTCGGCTCGGGCATCAAGGCCGGCGTCCTCGCCACGCTCACGGCGACCATGGCCGCGCGCTTCGTGGCGGACGACATCCCCATCCGCCGCGCCGCGAGCATCATCATGTCGACATTGCCCGTCTGCAAGACCCGGAAGATAAGTTACGCGACCTTCTCCATCGTCGACATCGAACCCTCGGGCGCGGTGAGGATCATCGAGTACGACAACCCGCCCTACCTCCTCGTCCGCGGAGGCAGGGTCGTCGAATTCCCGAAGAGCGACATCGTCGTGGAACGTTCGCCCGAATCGGGCGATTCGCCGAAGACGGCGGTCATGCGCTATTCCGAGTTCACGGCCGAGCCTGGCGATCGCATCGTCTTCTACTCCGACGGGGTATCGCAGGCGGGCATGGGCACGAGGGCCTGGCCCCTCGGCTGGGGCAACGCATCCGTCCGCTCCTTCGCCCTCGCGCAGCTCTCGGACGCGCCCGGCCTCTCGGCGCGCGAACTCGCCCACTGCGTCGTCACCGAGGCGCTCGGCCTCGACGCCTTCTCGGCCAAGGACGACATCAGCTGCGGCGTCATCTACTTCCGCAAGCCGAGGCGACTCCTCGTCATGACAGGGCCCTCGGTGGACCGCGCCCGCGACCGCGAGATGGCCGAAACCTTCAGGCGCTTCGAGGGCCGGCGCATCATCGCAGGCGGCACGACGGCGACCATCATTTCGCGCGAGCTCGGCATCCCCCTCGACCTCAAGATGCGCGACTACGACCATTCTGTGCCGCCCACCGCGGAGATGGAGGGCGTCGACCTCGTGACGGAAGGCATCATCACCCTCGGCAAGGTCGCCGAGTACCTCGAGCATCCAGAGGTACTGGAAGGCGCCCGCGCCAACGCGGCCTCGCGCATCGTCGAGCTCCTCCTCGATTCGGACCTCATCGACTTCACCGTGGGCACGAAGATAAACGAGGCCCACCAGGATCCCTCCATGCCCCTCGAGCTCGAGATCCGCAGGAACATCGTGAAACGCATAGCCAACCTCCTCGACGAGCGCTACCTCAAGAAGACCTCGATACGCTTCATCTAGCCTCCGATTGTCGGCGGTCCGGCGGCCCGTGGCACATCCATGTCCGAAAATGGCGAGACTCATCCAGTGAACGGGGTATACTCGGTAACAGGAAAAGGAGGTCGCCTACCCTGTGAACAATGGAGACCAGGCCCTGTATGCCGCGTTCAGGTCGAAGGATCCCCGTTTCGACGGGCGCTTCTTCGTCGGTGTCACCTCCACGGGCATCTACTGCCGCCCTATATGCCGCGCCAGGCTGCCCAAGACTGAAAACTGCAGGTTCTACGCCACGGCCGCCGAGGCCGAACACGAAGGATTCCGTCCCTGCCTCCTCTGCAGACCCGAGCTCGCCCCGGGCAGCTCGGTCATGGATGCAACCGCCTCGCTCGCCCGCAGGGCCGCGCGCTTCCTGGAAGAGAATAGCGGCAGCGGACGGGGCCTCGAGGAGCTCGCTTCCCGCCTCGGCTACACGGATCGCCACCTGCGCAGGGCCTTTGGGGCCGAATATCATGTTTCACCGGTACAGTACATGCAGACCTGCAGGCTTCTTCTTGCGAAGAATCTCCTCACGGATACCGACCTTGCGGTGCTCGACGTGGCGATGGCCGCCGGCTTCGGCAGCCTGCGGCGCTTCAACGACCTCTTCACGAAGCGGTACCGTCTTTCGCCGACAGGGCTGCGCCGCGAATCCCGGGGCGCCGGAAGAAGGAACGGCGACCTTACCCTGAAGCTGTGCTATCGTCCTCCCTACGAATGGCAACGTATGCTCGATTTCCTGTCGCAGCGGGCCGTACATGGAGTCGAGGCGATACGCGATGGCGAGTATTGGCGGACCGTGCGCCTCGTCGACGAAACGCGGCGCGAGGCCTCGGGCTGGATCCGCGTTGGCCGACATCAGACTGGCAACTTCCTCGAGGTCTCGATGTCCGACAGCCTGCTTCCCGTCCTGCCCCAGGTGCTTGCAAGGGTCAGGCAGCTCTTCGACCTCGATTGCGACCCCGACGGGATATCCGATGCGCTTGCCCCCATGAACGACATCAGGTCCGGGCTCTGCGTTCCGGGGACCCGACTGCCCGGCTGCTTCGATCCCTTCGAGATGGCCATACGTGCGGTGCTGGGCCAGCAGATCACCATCAAGGCCGCGGGTACCCTGGCGGCGCGGCTTGCGGGCGCCTTCGGTCCGGAAGTGCGGACGGGCATCGAAGGCCTCGACCGCGCTTTCCCCTCGCCTGAGGCCATCGCCGCCCTGGGAAGGCGAAGGCGCATCGAGGACAGCCTCGGGCCCCTCGGCATCATTGCGACGCGCGCCAGGGCCATCCTGGAGCTGGCCCGCATGTACGCCGGGTGCGATATCAGGCTCGACTTCACGGCGCGACCTGAAGCGGAGATGGAGAAGCTGATGACGATTCCGGGCATCGGCTCCTGGACCGCGAAGTACATCGTCATGCGGGCCATGGGCTGGCCCGACGCCTTCCTGGAAACCGACCATGGCGTGAAGAAGGCCCTCGCGCCGCGAACGCCGAGGGAGATCTCGGCCCTGGCGGAAACCTGGCGTCCCTGGCGGAGCTACGCAATGATCAACCTCTGGAATTCGCCGTGAGGAGGCCGAAGCACATGGAAGCCAGAATGTATTCAACGCGTTATGCGTCGCCGTTCGGTCCGCTCCTCCTTGCCGGGGCCGGCGGAAGCCTTGTCGGGCTCTGGATGGAGGGACAGAAGCATTTCCGCGAGACCGCTGCAGACGACATGGCTGCGATGGACGACTTGCCGCTCTTCGCCGCGGTGAGGGACTGGCTGGACAGGTACTTCTCGGGCGAGAAGCCGGCTCCCTCCGAACTGCCCCTCGCCCCGCACGGCAGCGCCTTCCGCCAGGCGGTGTGGGAAATCCTCTGCGGGATTCCCTATGGCGAGGTCACGACCTACGGCAAGATAGCCGCAACCATGGCCGACCGGATGAACAAGAAGGGCATGTCCTGCCAGGCTGTCGGCGGAGCCATTGCGCACAACCCAATAGCCATCATCATCCCCTGCCACCGCGTCGTGGGAACGGATGGCAGCCTGACGGGATACGCCGGGGGCATCGAACGAAAGGCGAGGCTCCTCGAATTTGAAGGCGTGGATATGGGGCGCTTCTACATCCCGGCCAAGGGCCGGGGGCCTTCGGCATAACCACGTGTAGCGTTCCTCTTTAGGCAAACAGTGCATTGTCGCGGCGGGGGGCGGCCCGCTATCATCGCCTTCCATGAGCGAAATCTTCGACGACTCCATAAAAGCTCTTTTTGACGACCGGTTTACGCCGGGTACCGAACGTCTCGTCCTCGGCCGCATCGTGGAGGGCGACCTCGAGGATCTCTGGGAGATCTTCGGAAACGAACACGTTACGCGCGACACGGATTTCCGGACCCGCGAAAGCCCCGAGGACAGCCGTAAGGTACTCGACTACTTCCTCGGCTGCTACGAGTCCCGGGAGCAATACCGCTTCGCTATCCGGGACCGGGCGAATCACCGCATGATGGGAAGCATCGGCCTCTTCGGCTTCGACGAGGAAAGCCGTTTCGCCGAGATCGGCTACGAGCTCAAGGAGAGCCATTGGGGCCGCGGCTACATGACCGAAGCCTTGGCCGCCATCGAGAGGCTCTTCTTCCAGAATATGGGCGGTCACCGCCTCGAAGCCGTCGTCACGCCGGGCAACATGGCCTCCGAAGCCTTGCTCGCGCGCTGTGGCTTCGTGCGCGAAGGCTGCTACCGCAAGCACGACTTCTTCAAGGGACAGTACTGGGACGGCGAGATCTACGCCATCCTTGCGGAGGATTACCTGGCCCGGGGCTAGCCACCTGGGCGCTGCCTCGGTCCGGCTTCTATGCTTGATAAAAACATATATTGTAATTAATTAGAGAAAGGAATCTCACCTTTTTTTTCGCCCGCCCGTGACAATCTCTAGAGAAATTCCGGAAACGCTCCATCCCCCTTGACCTTTTTATTGCAGATATGGTACTAAAAATATCGATAAAAAGTAGCGAGACGACCGACGGTCCCGCGGGCTTTTAGCCCCCAGGATCCGGTTCCCAGCAAGGAGCGAACGGACCATGTCGACCTGCAAAGAAAGCGAAGCCCTGCGCTTCGAAGCCGTCGTGGCTATCCTCGACCGCTACGAGCGCGACCCGTCACGGCTCATACCCATCCTGCAGGCGGTGCAGGAGGAATACCGCTATCTTCCCGAGGAGATCCTCACCTACGTGGCCGTCTCGCTCGACCTCTCGCCCGCCAAGGTCTACGGAGTCGCGACCTTCTATGGCCACTTCTCCCTCGAGGCCAAGGGCAAGTACGTGATCAAGGTCTGCGACGGCACGGCCTGCCACGTGAAGGGCTCCACGGGCCTCGTGGACGCGCTCAGGGCCGAGCTCCGGCTCGAGGGCAAGAAGAAGACGACCGACGACCTCCTCTTCACGCTGGAGACCGTCTCCTGCCTCGGCGCCTGCGGGCTCGCGCCGGTCATGACCGTGAACGACGAGGTCCATGGCCTCGCGACGCCTGCGGCTGCGCTGGAAATCGTCAAGTCGATCCGCGAGAAGGAGGCCGCACATGCTGCGAATTGAAAGCAAGGAGGGCAGGGCGCCCGATCTCGAGGTCGTGGCCGCTGCCTGGGACAGCGCGCGCGCGCGCGCCCTGCGCCGCATCGTCGTCTGCGCCGGAACGGGCTGCATCGCGAACGGCTCCCTCAAGGTCTACGAGGCGCTGAAGGCGCGCGCCGCCGAGGCCGGCCTCAAGGTCTCCATCGGCCTCGACGTGCATAATGACGCGAGGAAGGACGCCCTCCTCACGAAGTCCGGCTGCCAGGGTTTCTGCCAGGTCGGTCCCCTCGTCACGATCGAGCCCGACGGCATCCTCTACACCCATGTCCATGTCGAGGACGTGCCCGAGATCGTCGAGAAGACCCTCGTGCGCGGCGAGGCCATCGAGCGCCTCCAGTACCGCGATCCCGTCTCGGGCGAGGTGAAGCGCGGCAAGGGCGAGATCGACTTCTATGCGAGGCAGGACCGCCGCGTCCTCTCCGCCTGCGGCGTCGTCGACCCCGAGGACCTCTACGAGTACATAGCCCGCGACGGCTACCGCGCCGCGCGCAAGGCCCTCCTCGAGATGAGCCCCGCGGAAGTCTGCGAGGTCATGAAGGCCTCGGGCCTCCGCGGCCGCGGCGGCGCGGGCTTCCCCACCGGCCGCAAGTGGGAGCTCGCCCTGCGCCAGGACGAGAAGGAAAAGTACATCATCTGCAACGGCGACGAGGGCGATCCCGGAGCCTTCATGGACCGCTCGGTCCTCGAGGGTAATCCCCACTCCGTCGTCGAGGGCATGCTCATCGGGGCCCGCGCCACAGGCGCCACGGTCGGCTACGTCTATGTGCGTGCCGAGTACCCCCTCGCCGTCGTGCGCATCCGCGCCGCCGTCGAGGCCGCCCGCGCCTCGGGCTTCCTCGGCAAGGACATCATGGGCTCGGGCGTCGACTTCGACATCAGGGTCATGGAGGGCGCAGGCGCCTTCGTCTGCGGCGAGGCGAGCGCCATGGTCTCCTCGATCATGGGCAACCGCGGTATGCCGCGGCCCAAGCCGCCTCGCACCGCGGAGAAGGGCCTCTGGGGCAAGCCCACGGTGGTCAACAACGTGGAGACCCTGGCCCAGGTGGCCACGATCGTCCTCCACGGCGCCGCCGAGTACCGCAGGACCGGCACCGAGAGCTCGCCCGGCACCAAGACCTACGCCCTCACGGGCCACGTCGCGAACACGGGCCTCATAGAAGTGCCCTTCGGGACGAGCCTCCGCACCGTCCTCTTCGACATCGGCGGCGGCGTCCTCGGCAAGGACGGGAAGCCGGACAACGCGGCCTTCAAGGCCGTCCAGATCGGCGGGCCCTCGGGCGGTTGCCTCACGAAGGAGCACCTCGACATCCCGATGGACTTCGACTCGCTCGGCGCGATAGGCGCCATGGTGGGCTCGGGCGGACTCGTCGTGATGAACGACTCGACCTGCATGGTCCAGATGGCCCGCTTCTTTATGCACTTCACCCAGAACGAGTCCTGCGGCAAGTGCGTGCCCTGCCGCGAGGGCACCCGCCAGATCCTCGCCCTCCTCGACGACATCATCGAGGGCCGGGCGGACGAGACCACCCTCGGCCTCATCGAGGAGCTCTGCGAGAACGTCGCGGAGTCCTCGCTCTGCGGTCTCGGCGCCTCGGCGCCCTCGCCGGTGCTCTCGATGCTCCGCCAGTTCCGGCCCGAGTTCGAGGCCCACGTCCGGGACAAGCGCTGCCCCACGGGCCAGTGCAAGGCGCTCTCGCCCTTCGCCATCGACCCCGCCGCCTGCAAGGGCTGCGGCATGTGCGCGAAAGCCTGCCCGGCCTCCGCCATCTCGGGCGAGCGCAAGGAAGCGTATCGCATCGACCAGGCCGCCTGCCTCAGGTGCGGCGCCTGCGTCGCCACCTGCAAGTTCAACGCCATCAAGAGAGGTGCCCTATGAGCGGTTTCGTCACGGTTGACGGGATCAAGGTCCCGATCGAGGGGGAGGCCAACCTCCTCGCCCTCATCCGCAAGGCCAACATCGACATCCCGACCTTCTGCTACCACAGCCACCTCTCCACCTACGGGGCCTGCAGGCTCTGCCTCGTGGAGATCAACGGCAAGGAGATAGACGCGAGCTGCGTCGTGCCGCCGAAGGACGGCATGACGATCCGCACTTCCACGCCGAGGATCCGTTCCATGCGGCGCATGAACCTCGAGCTCCTCCTCGCAAACCACAGGCAGGACTGCCCCACCTGCGAGCGCTCGGCCTCATGCAAGCTGCGCGACCTCGCCTCGAGGATGGGCGTGCGCGATGTGCGCTTCCGCAGGACCAGGCCCGAGCAGGCCATCGACGAAGGCTCGCCCTGCCTCGTCCGTGACCCCAACAAGTGCATCCTCTGCGGCGACTGCGTGCGCTACTGCGCCGAGATCCAGGGCATCGGCGCCATCGATTTCGCCCATCGCGGAACGGAGGCCTGCGTCACTCCCGCCTTCGGCAAGTCCCTCGGCGAGGTCGACTGCGTGAACTGCGGCCAGTGCGCCGCCATCTGCCCAACGGCCGCCATCGTCCCCCGCTCGCATGTCGATGCCGTCTGGAAGGAGATCGACGACCCGAATGCGAAGGTCGTGGCCCAGGTTGCCCCCGCGGTCCGCGTGGCCCTGGGCGAGCGCTTCGGCCTTCCCGCCGGCACCATCACGACGGGCCGCATCGCGGCGGCCCTCCGCATGCTCGGCTTCGACGCGGTGTACGACACCGCATTCGGCGCCGACCTCACCGTGGTCGAGGAGGCCACCGAGTTCCTCGGCCGCCTGGCCGCGGAAGAGTCGGGCGCCAGGCCCCCCCTCTTCACCTCCTGCTGCCCCGCCTGGGTCAAGTTCGCCGAGCAGTCCTTCCCCGAGCTCCTTCCGAGGCTCTCCTCCTGCATGTCGCCGCAGTCCATGGTCGGCTCGGTCCTCCGCGAGGAGAAGGCCAGGTCCGTGGCTTCCGGCAAGGACGACGGACGGAAGCTCCGGGTCGTCTCCATCATGCCCTGCACCGCCAAGAAGTACGAGATCGCGAGGCCCGAGCTCTCCCGCGACGGACACAAGCTCGTGGACTACGTCCTCACGACAAACGAGCTCGCCTCGATGATCCAGGAGGCGGGCATCCGTTTCCAGGACCTGCGCTCAGGCTCCATGGACCTCCCCCTGGGCTTCTCCTCGGGAGCGGGCATCGTCTTCGGCCGGGCGGGCGGCGTGAGCGAGGCGGTCGCGCGTTATGCGAGCGCCGAATACCGCGGCGGCTCGGCGGAAGCCCTCGACTTCGCCGAGGAGGCGCCAGGCTCGGGCGTGAGGACCGCCTCCTTCGAGGCACGCGGACGCAGGATCACCGTCCTCTCCGTCCAGGGTCTCGCCAACGCCAAGCGCATAGCCCGCGAGATCCTCGCAGGCACGCGCCAGGCCGACCTCGTCGAGGTCATGGCCTGCCCCGGCGGCTGCGTGGGCGGCGCGGGCCAGCCCATCGCCACCGACGCCGCGAGCCGCTCGCAGCGGGCCGCGGGCCTCGCCCAGGCGGACGGCGAACGCGAGCTCAGGTCCACGGCCGACAATCCCTTCATCGCCTCCTTCTATAGCGGGACCCTGGGCTGCAAGCCCGGCGAGGGCCGGGCCCACGAGCTCTTCCACACCCGCTATTCGAGCAAGAAGCGCATCCAGGACGCCTCGATCCGCCTCGTCAAGGGGTCGGGCCAGCGCCGCATCCCCGTCAAGGTCTGCGTCGGCACGAGCTGCTTCCTCAAGGGCAGCCAGGCCATCCTCGCGGACGTCCTCCATCATGTGGAGTCGGGCGGCCTCGCGGACTTCGTCGACGTGAGCGCCACCTTCTGCAGCGAGAAGTGCGGCAAGGGCCCGACCGTCACGGTGGGCGACACCATCCTCGAGCGGACGACCTCCGCGAAGGTCATGGAGGAGCTCCTCGCCCGGGTCGAGGAGCTCAAGGCAGGCGCCACGGCCTAGCGGCGCAAGTGCGGCCGCGGGCACATGAAACAGCCCCCCATAACGGGCCGTCCGGGGAGAGATCTCCGGGCGGCCCTTCTTTTTGGGCCCCTAGTCCGACACCCTCTCGAAGCTCCAGTCGAAGGTCCCCCCGGGTCCGCCCACGAACTGGAATGCGAGGACCTTCCCCCCGGCGCCGCGGACGAAGCGCAGGGCGCGGCGCTCGATTACGGGCGGGTAGCTCGCGGCAAAGAGATCGCCTTCCTCTGCGTCGTAGCGGAGATCCATGGTGTTGCGGCTCGCGATTGCGTTCCGCAATGCCACCGAGGCTTTTCCCGCGATGACGCGATACGCCGTCGAAATGCCGGCGCAGCGATAAAGACCCTCGTATCCCGAACAGTCCCACGTCCGTAGCGGTTGGTCGGGCGTGGGGTTTGCGGCCTTGAACGCCTCCTTGTCCACGCGAGGTTCCGCCGCGGCGGAGGCCCTGGCGCCTTCGCCCTCGACCACGAGATCGACCACGCTCTCGTAGACGAGCTCGCCGGTCTTGTCGAGGAGGTAGCAGAGGAAGTCGCTCGAGTTGGCGAGGCATATCACCGAAAGGCGCCTGTCCGGGATGCGGTAGATCACCGTGTTGATTCCCGGGGCTCCGCCCTCGTGGTAGACGATCGTGGAACCCTTGCGCGTCTTGACGAACTGTCCGTAGCCGTAGCCTGTACTCGTGCCGTCACCAAGGACGAAGGGACGCGATATGCGCTGCATGAAGTCCGGTTCTCCCTTGCCGAGGACATTATGCCAGTAGTTGCGTTCCCAGAGGGCAAGGTCCTCGAGTGTGGACCAGACCTGGCCCGCGCCGCTCAGCTCCATGCGCTCGGCCACGTAGCCCCAGCCCTGGAGCGAAGCGGCGTCCTTTTCCCGGAAGCGGAGAATGCGCTCGCGTGCATAGGTCCTCGCAACATGAGGTATCTCCATCGTCCTGTTGGCGCGTACGAAGGTGTCCGTCATCCCGAGGGGCCCGAAGATCCGCTTCTCCGCGAAATGCGCGAAGGTCAGGCCAGAGACCTCCTCAACGATACGCGCGAGGAGGAAGTAACCCGTGTTTCCGTAGGACCATTTCGTGCCCGGTTCGAAGGCGAGGCGTCCGGAGCACCTGATCATGGCGATGGCCTCGTCCTTCGTGAAGAAGTCGTACTCCGGTATGCCCATGACGAGGTTCGCGACCTCGTAGATGTCCTCGAGGCCGTTCGTCATGGCCAGGAGATGCCTGATTGTCAGTCTTCGCGCATGGTCCGGAAGCCAGCCGAGGTATTTACACGCCTCGTCGTCGAGGGAAATCGCGCCTTCCTCCTCGAGGAGGGCGATCGAGGTGGCGGTGAATTGCTTCGAGACGGAGGCGAGGTGGAAGACCGTGCGCGAATCGACGGGTATCCCGCCTTCGATGTCCGCCATGCCATAGCCGCGGGCGTAGGCGAGTTCCCCTCCCTCCGCGATTCCGAGCGCGCAGCCGGGAGCCGTGTCAGAATCATAGTCCGCAAAGAGCGTATCTATCCGTCGTTTTGTTTCCTCGGAGAGGATCATCATGCCTCCATGCGCCGCGCCCCGCGGGGCCGGCCGAAAAGCCCGCGCCGACGGGCCGAGCCAGTATGATAGAGGCGGGAGCGCCAAAAAGGAAGACGGATAAAATCGCGCAACGCGAAAAAAACCGGGCGCAACGATGTGCGCCCGGCCATGGTGTACGAAGGAACCGCTAGTCCTTGAAAAGCCCGGCTATCCGGTGGGCATAAAGCTCGTTGATGACGTGGCGCTTCATCTCCTGCTTGGCGGAGAGCTCGCGACCGACCTCGAAGGGCCGGGCGAGGAGGGCGAAGCGGAAGACGCGCTCGAAGCTCTTGAAGCCCGTCCGGCCCGAGATGCGCTCGGCTATCTCGTCGCCGATGAGTTCCCTGATCTCGGGCTGCTCGAGGAGTTCCTCGTAATCCACGATGGGCACGTTGTTCTCCTTGGCCCAGGCGGTGACGGCGTCCTCCTCGGGGACGACGAGGGCCGCGAGCCAGCGCTGGTCCTGGCCGAGGACGATGGCCTGCCTGATGTACTCGCTCTCGCAGAGCTTGTTCTCCATGGGAACGGGCTCGATGTTCTCGCCACCGCGGAGGACGATGGTGTCCTTCACGCGGCCCGCGATGCGGAGCTCGCCATGGCGCGTCATCACGCCGAGGTCCCCCGTGTCGAGGAAGCCGTCCGCGCCGATGACCTTGGCCGTGAGCTCGGGCTTGCGGAAGTAGCCCGACATGACCTGGCCGCCTCGCACGAAGATGCGGCCCTTGTGGCCGTAGCGGAGCAGCTTGCCGGCCTCGTCGCGGATCTGGACCTCCGTGCCCTCAAGGATGGCGCCAACCGTGCCCTGGACGGGTTTCTTCTGGCTCCGGACGCCGATGACCGGCGCGGTCTCCGTGAGGCCGTAGCCCTCGAGGATCTTGATGCCGATAGCGTCGAAGAAGCGGTCTGCCGAGCGTGGGAGGGCGCCGCCGCCCGAGATGCCTGCGATGAAGCGGCCGCCGAGCTTGGTCTGGATCTTCCTGAACACGAGGAGCCAGCCCAGGGCCCGCAGGGGGGCGAGGATGATGAAGGGTATGAGCGAGGCGAGGATCTCGAGGACGCGCGGGCGATGGTCGAAATCCGGCACCCGGCCTAGGAGGTGGTTCCTCGTGTAGGCGTAGGCCTCGCCCACGGCAACGAAGGTCTTGAAGAGGGCCGCCTTGGCCCCTCCCTGCTGCCTGATGTTGCGGTAGACGCCGTCCTGCACGGATTCCCAGATGCGCGGCACCGAACCCATCCATTGCGGCCTCACCGCCTGGAAGTCCGCGAGCATCACCGAGCCGATGGGCTTGGAATAGGCGACCGCCGCGCCAGCGGCCATGACGATGTACTGCGCGATGCGCTCGAAGACGTGCCAGATGGGGAGGACGGAGAGGAAGGTCTGGCCCGAGCGGATGTGCACGATGTCGAGGAGGCGCTCCGCCTGGAAGAGGAAGTTCCCGTGCGAGAGCATGACACCCTTGGGTTCGCCCGTCGTCCCTGAGGTGTAGATGAGGGTCGCTAGTTCGTCGCGCTTTCCCTTGGCCGCCTCTTCAGCGTAGTCCGCGAGGGTCGCGCCGCGGCTCCTCCCGAGGCCATGGAGTTCCGCATAACTCCTCACGGAGATACCCCCTGCCTTCGCCTTCGCGGCGGCCTCGGGGCCCGCCTCGTCGAAGAGGACGACGGTCTTGAGTTCCGGCATGCGGTCACGCAGGGCGAGGACCTTGGCGAGCTGCTTCTCGTTCTCGAGCACCGCGATGCGGCAGCCGCTCCAGCCGAGGATGTAGGCGATCTCGTCCTGGGTCGCGTCGCAGCCGCGGGGGACGTCGGCCCCGCCCAGGCCCAGGATGGCCAGGTCGGTCGCGAGCCATTCCTTGCGGTTGTCGGAGATGAGGCCGATGCGCTCGCCACGCTCCATTCCGAGCTCGAGGAGACCGCCCGCCACGAGGGCCACCTCTTCCGCGAGGGCCGCATAGGGCCGCGACCTGAATTCGCCCGAGGCGTCCTTGGAGAGCTGGGCCGCCACATCGGGCTGCCGCTTGACGACCTCGAGGAACAACTGGGGGATAGTCTCTGCCATGTCTTCGACTCCTTGTTTACATAATAACGACATTTGTAAAAGTGTGCAAGGCAATGTGAAACACAATACGACAATAGTGTCACTATAAACCTTTCAACCTTGGAATGCAAAAGCGCCTGGGTGGGGTTTGCTTGACCGGGCCGGCGCCTGGGGTAGAATGACGGCTTGCAGGCGCAAAGCGACCTACGGAGTGTACATGGGCGACATCTACGGCTATTACAACAGCTATTCCGAAAACGATCGGCTCGATCGGAGAAGATCGCGCAACCTGGAAAAGATCACCACCATGCATTATCTCGAGCCCTTCCTTTCAAAGGACAAGACGCTCGCAGACATCGGTTGCGGCACCGGTGCCTACTGTTTCGAGCTCGCGGGAAAAACGAGGAGCGTGACAGCCGTCGACCTCATCGACCGGCATATAGCGCAGATCGACGAGAGGATCGCCGTGGAGAAGACGCCCAACCTCAAGGCCCATGTGGCATCGGCGACGGATCTCGTACCTCTCGAAACCGCCTCCTTCGATGTTGCCATATGCCTCGGCCCCCTCTATCACCTGCAAAAGCCCGATGACAGGAGGCGATGCCTGGACGAATGCGGCCGGATACTCAGGAAGGACGGCATCCTCGCCCTGAGCTATATCAACAAACAGGCGACGGTCTCCTATTTCGCGAAGAACAGGAAACACTTCAGTCGGGAACTCGTACAGGCTTTCGAGGACGATGATTACGGTGCGTTTTCATCGTTCGACGACTTCCTGAGCATCGCGTATTGTACCGATCCGGAAGCGATGGCGGACGAAGCCATCCAATCGGGATTTTGCGTCATGAAGAACCTGGCGGCTGACGGTATATCGTATTTCATTTCGGAGCAGCTCGAGGAGATGGATGAGTCCCAATGGAAGGCTTACGTGGACTATCATCTCCGGCATTGCGAGGACGAAAACACCTTCGGGATGAGCAGCCACGGCTTGCTGATCTGCAGGAAGGGCTGAACCGAGGGCCCGTCAACCAGGGATCCGACATGCTCATTTCGACAGTGAGGAACACACGATGAACGAAATCATTTCCGCCCTGTTCGCCCGCAAGTCCGTCCGAGCCTTCAGCGGGAAGGCCATATCCGATGCCGACAGGAGCCTGATCCTTCAGTCCGCGATCCAGGCTCCCACGGCCGGCAACCAGGTCCTCTACACGATACTCGAGATCGAGGACCAGGCCATCAAGGACAGGCTGGCCGTCCTCTGCGACAACCAGCCCTTCATAGCCAAGGCTCCCTATGTCCTTGTTTTTCTCGCTGATTGCCGGAAATGGCTGGATGCCTACCGCTATGCTGGAATCGGAGCGAGGAAGCCCGGTATCGGGGATATCGTGCTGGCCATCGAAGACGCGATGATAGCGGCGCAGAACGCCGTCACGGCGGCGCAGTCTTTGGGGATAGGCTCCTGCTACATCGGCGATATCCTCGAGAACAAGGAAGAGACGGCGAAGCTCCTCGGCCTGGACGAATATGTCCTGCCGGCAACCATGCTTGTTTTCGGCTACCCCACGGAACAGCAGATGAATCGGGAGAAGCCCAGGCGCTTCGACGAGAGGTACATCGTCCGGAAGAACCGTTACGCGCGGATGGACGAGCGGGAATTGCGGGGCATGTTCGATGAGTTGCACGATGAAAGCGGATACTCGTTTGAAGGGTATCTGCAGGCATTCTGCATGAGAAAGTACATGTCGGCATTCGCGAGGGAAATGGACAGGTCGGTCGGAAAGTACCTGGAGGCCTTCACGGATGAGCCGAAGCCGTCTCCATGCATGCCTGAAAGCCCCGATGCTGCAAGCCGGGCATTGCGAACCGCGAAGGAACAGGGAAGCGCAAAGCATGAACGCGTTAGCTGCCGAATCGTGGAAGGCACGATCGATCCTGTCGTTTTCAACAGGCTAAGGAAGGCGGTTGGCTGGGAAGAAAGGGATGTCGCGGATATCGAATTGGCGTTCAGGAACACGAAATACATGGTCTATGCCCTGAATGGGGATAATGAAGTGATCGGGACGGCCCGCATAATCGGGGACGAAGGCCTGATCTACTACATCCAGGACGTGATCGTCCTTCCGGAGTACCAGAGACAGGGAATCGGGAAGCAGCTGATGGACAGGATCATGGGATACCTGGAAGACCATAAAAGATGCAAGCTCGCCGTAGGGTTGATGGCGGCGAAGGGCAAAGAGGGTTTCTACAAAAAATACGGTTTCCTCGAGCGGCCGAATGAAACGCAGGGGCCCGGGATGCTCAAGAAATACTGAACGGCGAAGTACCTGGATCCGCGCCGTTCTCCGACGCCGTCGTCACGGGCGCCGGCGGCGGAATCGGACTGGAAGCAGCCCGGATGAGTACGTGATCCCGGGCCCCGGCTCGACCTGTGCGGTATCGTTTACGAGGCTTCGGGCGTGGTAGGAGGGGAAGCGTATTCGCCGTTCTCCCCCATCGAGGACTCTCCGCCTGCGTCGCCCTTGTTATGCGCGGCATTTTCCTGGCGGCGCTTCAGCTTGTCCTCTTTTTTCTGCTTTTTGGCGAGTTCCCTCGCGCGTTTCTCGTACTGGTAATTCGGCTTTGCCATGAAGACCCCTTGGCTGGAACGTCGTCGGGGGCCAGCCCCACAATAATGAATAGCCGGCAAAGCGCCCGAGGACGCCTCGCCGCTATCACCCGCTCTGGTTAGTAGCGGGGGTTGTCGCGCCGGGGCTTGTCCTCTGCCTCGTTCACCTTGAGATTGCGCCCGCCGACTTCGCGACCGTTCATTCCGGTGATGGCTGCCTGCGCCTCGCTGTCGGAAGACATCTCGATGAAGCCGAAACCCTTGGACCTGCCGGAGTCGCGGTCAGTGATGATCCTGGCCGAAACGACCGTTCCATAAGCCTCGAACAGATGTCCCAGGTCGGCCTCGTACGTGTCATAGCTCAGGTTTCCGACGTAGATCTTCTTTCCCATTGCAGGTTCCTTCGCCCATGGCCCTGCCACAGGCAGTCTATCCAGGATAGACCGTATAGATTGTCTCGGTTGAATCGAGACAGGCAAATGAGGAGTCCTCAGGTCAATGGGATCTTGCCGGGAAGGAAAAGGTCAGCGCTTTGCGGGTTTCGCGGACAATCCATTCGGAAAGGACATCACCTTCATTACTCAGGCAACTCATTCGCGAACAGTATACAGGATTTCGCGGGGAAAAAGAATCCCATTGCGCCAAGGCCTGATGGACAGGCAGTCCTTGCTCGCGGACTGCGTTGCTCCCTGGCTGCATGAGTCAGGATGCCGAAAGGCCCATTCTTCGGAAGGGTCTGGATGGACAATCCCCGCCTGTGGCATTCTTGAGGGCGAACGACGCAAATATACGGCGATCGAAGGCGTCTGGCGCGGCGCCCCAAGGAGTGCCCATGATCCTGTCGGTCTTCCAGGTCGATTCCTTCACCACGGAGCTTTTCAAGGGCAATCCCGCAGGCGTCGTACTTGACGCCGGGGGCCTCACCGACGCGCAGATGCAGGCCATAGCCCGCGAGATGAACAAGTCGGAGACGGCTTTCATCATCAACCGGAAGGGGCCCGGTTACGATATCGAGGTCCGCTTCTTCACGCCGACGAGCGAGGTGCCGATCTGCGGGCACGCAACGATCGCGGCGCATTACATCTATTCGAGGGAACGCGGGATCGCGCAAGGTATCGTTGTCCAGAAGACGAAGGCGGGAATCCTCCCGGTCGAGATCCTGCCCGAGGACGGCGACAAGCGCATTGTCATGACGCAGGCGGCCATCGCGTATGGTGACGTCCTCGAAGGCGACAGGAGGCGTGAGCTCCTTGCCGGTCTCGGCATACCGGCCGAGAGCCTCGATGACAGCCTGCCCATACAGATCGTCTCGACGGGGCACTCGAAAGTCATGGTGCCGATACGCTCCAAGGACGTCCTCGATTCGATACGGATCGACTCCTCCCTCCTCTCGGCCCTGAGCGGCAAGATCGGCTGCAACGGCTTCTATGCCTTCACCTTCGATGCGCGCGAGCCCGGGATCCTCGCGAGCGGGCGCATGTTCGCCCCAGCGATAGGCATTGCCGAGGATCCAGTGACAGGAAACGCGAACGGCCCCCTCGGCGCCTATCTCACGCATTACGGGCGGATCGCGCGATGCAAGGATGGCAATACTTTCGCGATCAAGCAGGGAGAGGCGATCGGACGGACGGGCTACATGAAGGTGCATGTCTACAGCAACGACAGCGACGCCGAGCTCATCAAGATCAGCGGAAGGGCGCGCATCGCGTTCAGGACGGAGATCGCCTTATAGTCCGGGAAAACATCGATATACGCGATTTTTCGCTTTCCCGATCGTTCGCGAAATGCTAGCCTTCCGGCGTCCGGGACGGGACCATGGAGGAAGCTGGTGGCTGTGAACTGGATTGATGTCAAGGGAATGCCTTTCGACGCCCTTCTCCTGCTCGAACGGGTCCAGATCAAGTGGCTCGTCGATTGCATGCCGAGCGACGAGTTGGCGATAGCCCTCGATGCGAATCCCGTCGTGACATGGTATCTCGGGAGCAAGTGCCCGGAACGGCGCGAAAAGATAGCCGAACTCGGGAAACGCGTCGAAGGCGGATATTGCGCCGACCGCGTCCGCGAGGCCGAGCTTTGCGTCCTCCGATCGATCGCCGACTGGCTTGTGTATCTCGTCGATCCAGAGGCATATGACAGGCAGCCCTTCCTCGGATGGGATGACCGCGAACTCCTCTCGCTCGCCGACTTTTCCGGAAAGGTCGTCCTCGACATCGGCGCCGGGACCGGAAGGCTCGCGTTCGCGATAGCAGGATATGCCGAGGCTGTATACTGCGTGGAGCCCGTGGGGAACCTCAGGGACCGCGTCAGGGCGAAGGCCCGCGAGAAGGGCCTTTGCAACGTGTACGCCGTCGACGGCCTCATAACGGAGATCCCCTTCCCGGCGGGCTTCGCCGATATCGTGATGGGCGGCCATGTGTTCGGGGACGACCTCGAGGCGGAGCATCGGGAGCTGTGTCGCGTGACGAGGCCCGGCGGGAGCGTGATCCTCTGCCCCGGCAACATCGACAGGGACAACGAGGCTCATGCCTTCCTGACGGGCAAGGGCTTCGAGTGGGCGCGTTTCGAGGAGCCGGGCGATGGCCTGAAGAGGAAGTACTGGAAGGTGAATGCATGAAGTATGTCATCGACATCGATGGAACCCTGATGGACACGGACCGGTGCATGGAAGGCGCTCCGGCCTTCATCGACAGGCTGAATGCGGGCGGCCTCGGCTACGTCCTCATGACGAACTCGATCAAGTCCGTGGACGTGCAGGTCGACCGCCTTGCCAAGGCAGGCATCCGCGTTGGGCGCGACAGGATACTCAATCCCATCGTGGCCATCAACAGGCATCTCGAGGCGGAGGGCGTGAGGAAGGTCAAGGCGATCGGCACCGATGCGGAGATTAGGCAGGTTGCCGCTGCGAACGTCGACGAAGGCCACGAGGCGGTCATACTCCTCGACTTCGAGAAGGGCAACCTGGGTTATGCGGTCCTCGAGGACATCCTCGCCGACCTCGAGGCAGGGATAGAGACGGTGACCGCCTCCGTCTCTCCCTGGTACTACAAGAACGGGCGCAAGTTCATCGACACGGGGGCCTTCGTCAGGCTCCTCGAGGAGGTGAGCGGAAAGCGCATAACGAACTACGGGAAGCCCTCGAAGGCCTACTTCGACATCGCGGGCATGATCCTGGGGGCGGCTCCGGCCGACATTACCGTCATCGGCGACGACTGGAGCACCGATGTCGCCGGGGCCCGCGAGTGGGGCGCCCGCTCGGTACTCGTCCGGACGGGCAAGTACAGGGCCGGAGAAGAGGAGCGGGGGAGGCCGGATATGGTCGTGGACGGCCTCGGAAGCTTCTCTCTATGATCGCCGGAATGGCTCCGGCGCGTATGACACTGATAATCAAGAGGAATCATGGATAAAGAGGTTCTTGCGGAAAAGATGCGGCTTGCCCAGTTCCCCCGCTCGGCCAGGTACGACATCGAGTGGCTCTACGGCAACGAGATGGGGCCCTGCTCGACCTGGCTTGCAGAATACCTGTTCGAGGCGATGCGGGTGGACAAGGGCATGCGGATCCTGGACCTGGGCTGCGGCATGGCCATGAGCTCGATCTTCATGGCGAGGGAATACGGGGTCCAGGTCTGGGCCGCCGATCTCTGGATCAAGGCTTCCGACAACTACGAACGCGTCGCGCGGCAAGGCCTCGAGGGCCAGGTCTTCCCGATCAATTGCGAGGCCCACTCCCTGCCCTTCGCGAACGGCTTCTTCGACGCGATCGTGAGCCTCGATGCCTACCATTACTTCGGGACCGACGAACTCTATCTTCCGTACATCACTCGCTTCCTCAAGCCCGGCGGAGAGATCGGCATCGTCGTTCCCGGGGTGGAACATGAATGGACATGGGAAGACCGCGAGAGGATCGGCAAGTACTGGGAACCCTACAATTACACGCACCATACAACCGCGTGGTGGGCCGGGCTCTGGAACCGTTCGGAGTGCGTCGATGCCGTTGCCGCGGAAAACATGCCGGACGGTTACGAAGTCTGGCTCCATTGGGACAGGACGCTGAAGGAAGCCGGCGTGCTCAAGAGGAGCGGCGACGTGGAGATGCTGGAGCTCGACGGCGGCAATTTCACCTGGACCAGGGTCATGGGCAGGAAGGGATAGCTTCGATACATAGATGAAGCGGCCCGCGAGGGGCGGAGGGGCGAGGCATGTGGTTCCATGACAGGCAGTACTCGGATTCGGGCGACGACTTCAAGAAGATGTGCGAACTGATCATCCGCCTCAACCGGGAGGTCCGTCCCGTCTTCGAGTGGTCGCTCGGACGGCTCTTCAGCTGGAAATACGGCCTCTGGAGCGAACGAAAGCAGGAACCGGGCCATTTCGAGGGCGCGGCCCGGCTCTGGTTCGACTGGCTCGGCGAACTCGCCGGCTTCGCGATCACCGAGAATGGCGACAACCGCTACTTCCTCCTTGTCGACCCGGCGTACGCGCAGCTTTGCCCCGGGATGCTCGATTGGCTCGAGGCCGAGCGCCCCGACAGGGATTCGGACATCGCCGTCTACGCGGGCGCATCGGATGCCAGGAAACGCCGCTACCTCGAACATGCAGGTTATGAGGATAAAGGCGAATCGGAGGAGACCTTCGTCTATCGCGCCGAGGATATCGTGTTGCCCGATCCTGTCCTGCCTCCGGGCGGAAAGATCGCGACAAGGGACGACTATCGCGATTTCGACAAGGTTATCCGCTTCAGGTTCTATGCCTTCAATCCCGGGGAGGAACTGACGGACGCCCTGCTCTATGCCTTCAGGTACGCGAACCGCAATCCCCTCGTCGATCCCGCGCTCGAGGTCCTTCTTCTCGACTCGAACGATGAGCCAGTTTCGGGCGCCGTAGGTTACGTAGACTACCGGAACCGGAGCATGGAGGTGGAGGTCGTCTGTACCCGTGCCGATTGCCGGGGCAGGGGATACGCGCGGACGGCTATCGGCGAATGCATGCGGCTGGGCATGGAACGTGGTGTGGCGAAGATCCATATATCGGGATGGAATGACGAGACGAAAAAGCTGTACTCTTCCTTCGGCAGTCACGAGAGCGCCATCATCAGGAAGTACGTCAAGAAGAGCGGCATTTCACGATGATGCCATCGCGGGGAGGGACCATGATCCAGGATGCACTCTGCCGGAGCTTCGGCAACAGGATCCTTCCTCTTCGCAATGGGCTCGGCCTGTGCTATCGCGTGACCGGGGCAGGCAAGGCGCTTTTCTCGGCGCGGCATTCCGTCGAGGTCGAGGCCCTCCTCATGATGTCCGGGAAGGATATCGACTTCCAGGAAGGGGCCGATGCCCTCCTCGCGGACCTTGCGGCGCAGGTCGGAAAGCTCGGGCGCGTACGTTGCTCGTGGATCATCGCTTCCGAACATGGAGGGATCTACCTCCATGAAGCGGTCGCTACGAAGGAGAACCGCCGCTTCGGTCCCTTGGTCAGCCGCTTCATGGTCCTCGACGTGCTCGACGGCACCATTTCCTTCGGGCCCGGGCATGTCGGGAACCGGGACTGCAGCGAAGCCATGCGCTACCTCATCGATCGACGCAGGACCATGGCCGAGGCCACCTGGAATCACGAATTCGACACGTTGCTCGGCCGATGCCTTGCCATAGTCAGGCGTGGCTAGCATGGCCGTCGGCGCCGGCGATCGGACAGGGAGGGAAGGATGACGATGGGCGAAACCGAACTCAAGTCGAGGCTTGCCGGGATCAAGGGCGGCGGCTACGCAGGGCTCGCGACCGCGGACCTCGATGCCCTCGTCGATGTCATGCGCCGCCATATCGGATCCGCGGACTCCGAGCTCAGGGACGACCTCATCTACGAGACCTTCGCCGAGATCATCCTCCATCGAGGCGCGGACGCGGGGCTATCCATCCGCATCCTCGACTCCTGCCTCGGGATGACCATGGACGGAATCGACGCGGACGATCCGGACGGCGTATTCCGCCGCTCCTTCTCCATGCTGGTCGTGGCCCTCGTGCTGGAACGGGACAGGGAAAGGCCCTTTCTGGATGCCGGCCTCATCAGGAGGGCATTTGACGCGATATGCGACTCGTACCGGCGGGAACGGAACCTTGCGGGATACTACCCCGACAAGGGCTGGGCCCATACGGTGGCGCATACCGCGGACGCCTTCGCTGTCATCGTCCGCTCGGAGGCGCTGCAGGACGACGATGCAGGACAGGTCCTGGACCTGGTGCGCGAGAAGTTCCTCCAGCCCACCTACTGCTTCATCGATGGCGAGGACGAGCGGACGGCCCGGGTGGTCGAAGCCATGCTTCTCGCCAGGCCGTCCATGCAGGGCCGCGTGATGGAATGGGCGGCTTCCCTCGCGCGATGCGAACTGCCCGCGGACATGCCCGGGCGGTTCATCGTCAAGGGCAATGTCCGCAACCTCTTGAGGAGCATCTACTTCATCTGCGACCGTAACGAGGCCTTGCGCCGCCTGATAGAGGCGTCGTTGGCTGGGCTCGGGTTTTCCTAGAAAGTATGACATGCCTTGTCGCTCCGACCTGACAGGATCGCTTCAACGGAGGCGAAGATGGTCGGCGATGACAAGGAAGACAGGGTTTTGGCTGAAAGGATAAAGGTACAGGCAAGGGGACTCGGTTGTGACCTCTGCGGCATCGCGTCGATCGACAGGTTCCGAGATATGCCTGACATCTCCAATCCCGCGAAGATCCTTCCCGGAGCGGCGTCCGTCATCGTCGTGGCTTTCCGTTTCCTCGCGAGCTCGGCACGGGCCGGAAGCACGGTGCCTTATACGATAGTCAGGAACAGCCTGAGCAGGAAGGTGGATGAGGCGACCATCGGTCTTTCGTTCTTCCTCGAGGATCTCGGCTACCTCGCCCTTCCGACGGGGGCCATCGAGCCCTGCAACTACGACGGGAAGCTCGGAAAGACCATGGGACTCATCTCTCTCAAGAACGCGGCGCGCCAGGCCGGTCTAGGAACCGTCGGCACGAACACCCTTCTCGTGACGCCGCAGTTCGGCAACATGGTATGGCTCGGAGCAGTGATCACCTCGGCAGCGCCCGCGGCCGATCAGCCCATCTCAGACAATCCCTGCCCGCCGGGCTGCAGGATCTGCCTGGACAACTGCCCGGCAAAGGCGCTCGATGGAGGTCTATTCATGGACCAGTCCCGGTGCTGGTCCTTCGCCTTCGGGAGCGTCGACGGAGGGGAGTGGAGGATCAGGTGCAATCGGTGTCGTATAATCTGTCCACTTGCCTTCGGCTATGCTGGGCGCGGCAGGGCTGCCCGCCGCCTGTCGAAGGATGGCGAGATTACGGGATTTTTGGTCGAGCGAATGTCGGGCAAATTGAATGCCTGATCGCGGCGCCGGCCTTCCGTTCTTCGCCTTGTCTTGCATTTTTCCGGAAATCGCTATCCTTTAGGCAAGGGGAAAGAGGAGGCGCCATGAGAACCTTGCCGAAGGTGTCGTTCGTTTTTGCAATGGCCGTTGTTTTGGGAGGCTGTGCTACCATGCCAAGGGGAGCTTCTGTCGTCACCGGCTTCGACAAGGCCAGGTACCTCGGCACATGGTACGAGATCGCCCGCTACGATTTCGCCTTCGAGAGGAACCTCGACAATACCACTGCCGAGTACCGGCTCCTCGATAACGGGTACATCGGTGTCACGAACCGCGGCCATGACTTTGTGAAGGATGCCTGGAAGACCGCGAAGGGAAAGGCCCGCTTCCGTGGACCGGACACGATGGCCGCCCTCGAAGTTTCCTTCTTCGGCCCCTTCTATGGCGCCTACAACGTGATAGCCCTTGACCGGGATTACCGGTATGCCCTGGTCGCGGGCAACAGCACGAAGTACCTCTGGATCCTGTCCAGGACCAGGACCATTCCCGACGGCATAAAGGCGGAGTATCTCGCCTTGGCGCAATCGCTCGGCTATGATACGGGAAAGCTCATCTGGGTTAGGCAGGATGAATGATCGATGCCCGCCCGAGCGCAAGGCGAGGGGGATCGATATCGCGTTGCGCGCCCTTTTCCGGCGGTGACGGGCAGCGATACGGCCAAAAGGGAGGCTGCATGTCCGACGAAAGGACCAGACGCTATATGGAGACGCTCACCTTCGAGTGGGACGACATCGATTTCTCGGCGACGGACCAGGCGCGGAAGTCGACGCCTCCGCCCGTCCAGAAGCCCCACGCCGAGGACCGGCGCCTCGTGCGCTTGCCTCCCGTCGCGAGCCTCGCGAAGCCACAGCTCTCGGTCGTCGATGCAATCCTGCACAGGAAGAGCCACAGGAAGTTCACGGACGAGAGCCTGTCGCTCGAGGAGCTATCCCTCCTCCTCTATTGCACACAAGGTATGCGCTTCCACAACGAGAAGTACAGCCTGAGGACAGTGCCCTCCGGCGGCGCGCGCCATGCCTTCGAGACCTACCTCTACCTCGAACGGGTGACGGGTATCGCGCCCGGTCTCTATCGCTACCTGTCCATCGAGCATGCCCTCCTTCTCGAGCGGGAGGTGGATGCGGACATGAAGAAGGATCTCAACGCGGCCTTGAACGACATGCTCTACGGGGCGGCGGTCTGTTTCCTGTGGACAGCCATTCCCTACCGCTCGGAGTGGCGTTATTCCTTCGCGGCCCCCAAGCTCATTGCCCTCGATGCGGGCCATGTTTGCGAGAACCTCTACCTTGTCTGCGAAGCGATTGGCTGTGGTACCTGCGCCATCGGCGCCTACAGCCAGGCCAGGATGAACGCCTTTCTGGGGGTCGATGGCAAGGAAGAGTTCGCCATGTACATGGCGCCCGTGGGGAAGGTCGGCAAGGAAGATTGAGCCGCGAGCCATAATGCGTCGCATGTTTCCGCTCTCACCCGGCCCGTGCTATGCTCGCGCGGAATCCATCACGTGAACGGGGTGTAGATGTGAAGATCTGTATATATGGCGCGGGATCCCTCGGAACCATCCTCGGCGCCTTCCTGGCGAAGTCCGGCTTCGATGTGGACCTCGTGAGCAGGAATGCGGGCCATGTGGCCGGCCTCAAGGCGCATGGGGCCCATGTGACGGGGACGATGGATTTCGCCATTCCCGTGAAGGCCCTCCTTCCCGCCGAGATGCGCGCTCGATATGACCTCGTCTTCCTCATGACCAAGCAGCAGGATAACGCGAAGGTCGTCGAGGGCCTCAGGCCCTTCATGGCCGATTCTGCCGCGATCTGCACCTTCCAGAACGGCATGCCCGAAGCGGGCATCGCGGAACTGGTCGGCGCGGAGCGGACCTTCGGCTGCGCCGTGGCCTGGGGCGCGACCCTCCGCGGCGACGGCGTGAGCGAGCTCACCTCGGAAGCCTCCAGCCTGACCTTCAGCCTCGGGACGCCCGGCAAGGACAACGGCAAGACGCTCGGCGAGATCAAGTCCATCCTCGAGACGATGGGCCCCGTCGAGGTCGAGGGCAACTTCCTCGGCGCCCGCTGGTCCAAGCTCCTCGTGAACAGCGCCTTCAGCGGCATGTCGGCGGTCCTCGGCTGCAGCTTTGGCGGAACCATGCGGAGGGGAAGCCGCACGTACGTCCATGCCATCATGAAGGAGTGCATCGACGTGGCGCGGCAGTCCGGGATCGCCATCGAGAAGATCCAGGGCAAGGATCCCGTCCTCCTCTTCGACTACCATGGTCCCGTAAAGCGAGCCATCGGCTACCTCATCCTCCCCCTCGCCATAGCGAAGCATCGCAAGCTCAAGGCGAGCATGCTGCAGGACCTCGAGGCGGGGAAGGCAACCGAGGTGGACGCGATCAACGGCGTCGTGGGCGAGTACGGCAGGAAGTGCGGCGTGCCGACGCCCTTCAACGACCTCGTGGTCTCCATCGTCCACGAGATCGAGGGAGGCGGTCGCAGGCCTTCCTTCGCGAACCTCGCGCTTTTTGATGCCGCGGCCAACGCTAAGCCAGGCGCGGCGGCCGGAGGCGAACGTTGACGCATGCGGAGCCTTGAGGCTCCGATGTCCCCTGCAATGATGGATCGAAGGTGGCAGCTATGATGATCGCGCATGTCGCCATATGGGCCCGTGACCTCGAAGCGCTGAAAGACTTCTATGCCCGCTGGTTCGGCGCAACATCGAACGATCGGTACGAGAACAGGATCCGCGGCTTCCGCTCCTACTTCCTCGGCTTCGGCGGCGCGGGCGCCGGCGAGGCGGCAGGCAAGACGGAAGGCCGCGCCAACGGCCCCGTCGCGGCCCGCCTCGAGCTCATGGAGATGCCCGGCATCGCCGAACCCGGCAGGACGGGCCAGTGCGGCGAGGTCCAGCAGTTCGGCCTGGCCCATTTCGCCATAAAGGTAGCCAGTCGAGAGGAGGTCGTCCGCCTGACTGAAGAGCTCAGGCAGGCCGGGATACGGATAGTGTCCGAGCCCCGCCAGACGGGAGATGGCTACTTCGAGTCCTGCATCCTCGATCCCGAGGGGAACCGCGTCGAGATCACCGCCTGAGAGGATCCCTCTCGACAGGGCCCTGATCAGCCGAGCCCGCTTCTCGACATCCCCTTCTTCTGATCGAATCGCCAGCGCGCACGCAGACCATGGCATTCGACTCCTTCCTGCCCTCCCGGCTCGAATCCGCCCTCCAATGAGGGCGGATCGTTTTTATTCGTTGACAAATTCCAGAATCGGGATAGAATGAAGATGTGAAAGAAAACGTAACATATTCACAAACCAAACGTGGACAGCGCGAGCGGGAAGTGCTCGAGGCAGCCCTCGATGTCTTTGCCGAACTCGGCTTCAAGAAGGCCTCCATCGAGGACATAGCGAGCAAGCTCGACATGTCGCCCGCCGCCCTCTATCGCTACGCCTCGGACAAGCGCGACCTCTACCGGAAGGCCGTGGCCCTCGGATTCGCGGCATGGCAGGAGTCCGTCGCGGCGGCCCTCGCCGCGGTGACCGATCCCGTCCAGCGCTTCCGGACGGTCTGCACGAGCGCCTTCGCCTACCTCGGACGCGATGTGCGTCTCCGGAAGGTCCTCGCCCGCGACCCCTCCCTCTTCCCCTTCTTTGCAGCCGACGATCCCTTTTCGGACATCAACCGCTCCTCGGTCTACCTCCTCGAGGGCGTGATACGCGAGGGGGTGTCTGCCGGCGTCTTTGCCGCGCCCGGCGGCGAAGCTGACATACACGCGGCCGCGGAGGTCATCTTCTCGCTTTACGTGCTCTTCGTGCAGAAGGCCTATGTCGCGGGCGAGGAGGAGAGCCTCCTCTTCCAGCGCGGCCTCGACCTTGTCCTCGACGGGCTGCGAGCCCGCTAGCCTATCTTCATTGACCGTAATCGCGCGCGCCTGTCGGGCTGGCCCCGGGCGCGACGCGCCGATGAGCGGCAGATCGTCAGTATTGGGAGGTATTCGCCATGGGTGATGCATTCAGGTACCTGGACGCGGCCTGGACCGTCGAGGCGCGAACGCGCCTTGGCGCGGCTCTCGACCCCGAGAAAATGAACGGGATCACGACCTCGATGGCCGACATCTACGAAGCCTGCCCGGACGGCAAGTCCCGTTGGCTCTTCGTGCAGTGCGAGGGCGGCAAGCTCGCCCGTTTCGATGTGGGCGAGGGCGAGGCGCCCGAGGCCGAGTTCAGGATCATCGGCAACTACGACGTCTTCGCGGCCATCTCCAAGGGAGAGCTCGGCTCGCAGAAGGCCCTCATGACCGGCAAGCTCAAGCTCAAGGGCAACATGGCCAAGGCCCTCCGCCTCGCCCCGCTCGCGGACAGGATCAACAAGGTCCTCTCCACGATCCCGGCCCAGTACTGAAAGGCAGGCAAGGCATGTCCTACGAGAACAAACTTTCCAGTCCCTACTACATCGACATGGACGCGCGCGTGCGCAAGGTCCAGGAGGCCATGAAGGCCCGCGGCCTTTCCGCATACATCGGCTCGCGGCCCAGGACCCTTTCCTGGCTCCTCGACGCCTTCTGCCCCTGGAGATCGTACATCGTGGTTCCGGCCTCGGGCGACCCTACGGTCTTCACCTTCATCGTCGATTCGACGAGGCTGGCCGACGAGACCTGGCTCCCGAGGGACAACGTCAGGGCCTACGCCCCCATGGGCGGCCAGGACCAGGTGTCGGTCCTCCAGTCCTTCATCGAGGACGAGCTCGGGCTCTCCCGGGGCCGCATCGGCCTCGAGACGGGCATCTCCGTCTACACGCCAGAGGGCAACCTCACGAAGTACGAGTGGGACGCGTTGGCTGCCGCCCTCCCGGGCTTCGAGCTCGTGAACGCCCACGAGCTCGTCGACGCTCTCCAGCTCATCAAGGAGCCGGGCGTCGTCGAGCGTTTCCGCAAGGCGTCGCTCATCGTGGACGAGGGCCAGAAGGCGGCCCGCGCGGCCCTTGAAGGCGGTGGCTGGAAGGGCATGACCGAGACCGTGATAGCCGGCATCGGCGCTCTCGCCATGCGAAAGGCGGGCTCCCTCTCCGAGTGGAACTTCGCGGGACTCAACGAGATCTCCTCGGGCTACCGCACCGCCCTCGGCGCCTGCACGCCGCCCACGAACCGCGAGTTCCAGGCTGGCGACCCCCTCATGCTCGACTTCCACTCCCTCTACGGCCTCTGCATGGGCGACTACTCGCATAACTACCTCATCGGGCCCACGACTCCCGTGCTGCGCCGACACGCGGACAACTTCGTGGATCTCGTGGACACCGTCCTCAAGGCCTACCGCTCGGGCCGCACGCCCTCGGACATGGCGGCGCTCATGATGGAGCGCGCCGAGGCCCTGGGCTGCGCGGACTTCTGCTACCCGGGCTGCGAGCACGGCATAGGCATGTGGGGCGACGAGTGGCGCATCGGCGCCACCCTCGACGGGCCCTTCCCCTACTGGACTGACCCCGACCACGTCTACCAGGAAGGCGAGATGCTCATCTGCGCCATGCAGTACGCCGCCCCCGACGACAAGGTCGGCTTCCGCTACGAGAACGTCATCCGCATCAACCGGAACGACTGCGAGTGGATGTCGAAGACGCCTCTCGCCATAGAGGAGATCGCCTGACGCAGGATCGAATCGCGCGCATCGCGTTGTACGATCTCTGGGGCCGCCCGCGGGGGCGGCCCTTTTCATCTGCCCGCTGTTGCGCCTTGGTCAGGGTCTTCGCCGGCGAGGCCCTGGCGCGAGAGGCCCCGGGGCGCGGCAGGGACCGGGATTACGGACGCTCGCCGCTGTCCTGCCCATGGACGACCGGGCAATGGACCCATGGCACCTGTTGCCTGTCTGAGCGGTTTTTTTCCGGTCAGCATTTGAAGAGGTTGCCGCGCCACCCTAGACTTGAAGAGGGTATGAAGGATGGCCGCTCGAGGCGGCTTCGAGGTGCCGTGCATGGAACTCTACGATGAGCTCGTGAAACTCGTGATGGCCTATTCGAACCGGCAGATCAAGGATCTCGCGCAGTGGATCATCGAGTACCGGAAGCGAGATGACCGGCGCGAGGCCGATCTCCGCCTCGAGAAGAAGCTCTACATCAACCGCTTCCACCGGATGGCCGACGAGTACGAGCTCCTCAAGCCCAAGGACAGGCCTTCGAGGAGCCAGGAGATCTTCGGCTATTACTCGGCCTGCATCAAGGCCCTCATCCCGACGCGCCACCGCTTCGGGATCGACGAGCTCTGCTATGCGGGCAAGTGGAAGGAAGCCTCGGAGGCCCTCGCCGAGCTCGACCGGGATATCGAGGCGAGCAGGTTCGAGCTCGAATACGAGCGCCTCGTCACGGATACCGAATACCTTATCGAGCAGCTCGTCATGATCATGAAGACCGAATACGCGAAGCGCCTCGACATGACGCGCCATGCGATGAGCGAATTCATGGATCCGCACCGCGCCGTCCTCGCGCGGCTCGAGGCCAATCTGGCCGAGGCGCGGGAGGGCCTTGCCAAGGTCGAGGCGAGCGAGCTCGCGGCGGACGACAAGGAAAGCATCGTTTCCGAAGTCAGGCGCAGGATAGGCGAAATGGAGGCGATGAGGCAGCGGGAGACCGACAACATCCACAGGATGGAGGGCGATTTCGAGGAGGTCCAGAAGGACTATCTCCTCTTTTCGGGCGTCATCGCGTCGATCGAGAAGGAGAAGGACCTCATCGAGGAGAGGAGGATGTACTCGGGCCTCCTCAGGAAGCTCGACATCGAGACTTCCGAGATGGACTCGATGTTCCATGAGCTCGGCGAGAAGCTCGAACGCAACGTCGAGAAGGCGAGGGAGTCCATGGAACTCCTCGTGAGCGCCTTCCAGGGCAGGGTCGTCGACGCCATAGCCGAGCAGGAGAAGGTCACCCGCATCCTCGAGCCCGACGGCGGCGCCGGGGGCGGCGCCGAGGCCGAATCGGAGCCTCCGAACAAGGACTATTACGAGGAGATACTCAGGATCCTGAAGAGCCGGAATCAGTGAGGCAAGATGCCGGACTCCTCGGCGGCGGCACCCAAGCCACCAAACGCGATGTACGGAACACCCCCGCTCGCCCGCGGCGCCGCCTCATGACATGATGCGCCGCTGCGCCCTGCCGTTCCGCAAGATGCCCGCCGTTCCCCGCGAAGAGGCAGGCTCGCGACCGTCAGTCCCGCTCGACCCTCTTCCTGTCCCCTGGCATCTGTGCGAAATACCCGGCGAGGATGGAACGCATGGCCTGAAGGTCGGGCGCGTTGTCGAGGCTCCACTTGAGATGGTGGGCGAAGCTGAAGTTGTCGGAGTAGTAGAAGAAGAAGCGCCGCGCCCGCGTCAGGTGGAACTCGGGAGGAAGCCGCGACTCGACGAGGTCGAGGAAGCGGTAGGCGGTCGCCTCGAGGTCTATCTCGAGTTCGAAGCCGGGATCCTCGCGGCGTCCCTTGATGAGGGCGAAGAGCCAGGGCCGCTGGACCGCCGCGCGGCCGATCATGATACCGGCGCAGCCAGTCTCGGCCTTGCGCGCGGCCCAGTCGGAGACGGTCTTCACGTCGCCGTTGCCCAGGACCGGGACCGGCAGGTCGGCCTGGAGTCGCGCAACGTAATCCCAACGGCTCTTGCGGCGGAAGCGCTCGTTCTCGAGCCGGGGGTGGAGGGTGAGGAAGTCGAGGCCGGCCTCGACAAGGCCCGAGGCGAAGTCCTTCAGCGCTCCGTAGTCCTCGCTCTCGCCGATGCGCATCTTGGCCGAGAGCGACGCCTCCCAGTTCTTCCGCGCCAGGGCGCAGAGCTCGGCCGCCTCTTTCGGCTTGCCCATCCAGGCCACGCCGCCGCCCGCCTTGCGTATCTGCGGCGCCGAACAGCCGAAGTTGAGGTCCACGCCGAAGAGGCCCTTGTCCGCGACATGGGCGAGGGCTTCGATAAGGCGTTCGCTCTTGACCGTGTAGAACTGCATGAGGGTCCGCTCCGGCTCGGGTTCGGCGTCGAGGAACCAGCGCTCGAAGTAAGCGCCGCTCACGGCAGCTGCGGCGCTCGCCATCTCGGTGCAGGCAAGGTCGAGGCCGCCAAAGCCGAGGATAAGCTCCCTCAAGGCGCGGTGGCTCACCGCGACCATGGGGGCGAGGAGGAGGGCATCGGGGGGCAGGGTAGGGCGCACGGCGCTTTTATACCCCCGATCGGGCCTCTTGGGACAGGGTCAGACCCCCAGTCAAAGGCCGCACTTGTGAGGCAGGGTCTGACCCCGGCCGCGGCGCGGAATACGCTCGCCGGGGTCAGACCCCGACCGCGGCGCGGCGCAGTCAGGGCGGGGTCTGACCCCGGCCCGATCTCGTCCGTCGCCGCCGTCGCGGCCGGTCGCCGCCCCTCCGGCCGGCTCGGTTGACTCTCCGGCGCCTGCCGGTGTATACATTTGAGCAATCTTTCCCCGCTCCGGGCCCTCCGTCCGGGGAAGCCAAGTCGTAAGGATGGGCCCAACAATTCTTTTTCCGGAGGACAACTACATGAGCGTCAAGATCAGACTCAAGAGGTTCGGTTCCAAGATGCGGCCCTTCTACCGCATCGTCGTCATGGATTCCCGCCAGCCCCGTGATGGCCGCACGATCGAGGAGATCGGCCTCTATCACCCCATCGAGTCCGAGGACAAGCAGATCGTCATCGACGAGGCCAAGGTCAGGTCCTGGCTCGCCAAGGGCGCCGAGCCCTCCGACACCGTCCGCGGACTCCTGAACAGGAAGAACATCCAGATCACGCGCAAGTAGGCAGCTGGATGGCACTTCCCAAGGAGAGTACAGTGGAACGCGATCTCGTGGAATATATCGCCAAGAGTCTGGTGGACGACCCCGCCGCGGTGAATGTAAATGTCATCGAGGAGGACAAGGCCACCATTCTCGAGCTCCGCGTGGCCGCCGACGACATCGGCAAGGTGATCGGGAAGCAGGGGCGCATCGCCAAGGCGATCCGCACCATCCTGTCCGCCTCCGCTGCAGGCGCCGACAAGCGCATCACCCTCGAGATTCTCGACTAACCTGGGAACCGGGGCCGCGGGAAGCGTGCATGGCTCGTGCCGGCGCGCCTTCCGCGGCCTTCCCGTAGATGGACGACTGCAGTGAAACAAGCGAAGGAGCCCGCGGTGGTGGCTGACAAATTCGTGCTCGGGAAGATCGGAGCGCCGAGGGGCCTCAAGGGCGACCTCCGCATCCAGAGCTATTCCGGGGAATTCGGCCACATCCTCGCCCTCAAGACCGCGGAGCTCCGCGGCGAAGGCCGCATCCTCCGCCTCAGGGTGGCCAGAGCCACCGAGTTTCCCGACTGCAGTACCATTGCCTTCGATGGTTATCCGACGCCTGAAGCCGCACGGGCCCTCACCGGCATGGAGATCTGGGCTCCCCGCGAGGAATCTGCCCCCTTGGGCGAGAACGAGTGGTATGTCGCCGATCTCGAGGGCATGGCTCTCGTAGATACGGAGGGCAAGGAGCTTGGCACGGTAGTCGCCGTGATCGAAGGCGCAGCCGACCCCCTCCTCGAAGCCCTCCTGCCGGATTCGAGACGCTGTCTCGTGCCCTTCCGCAAGGAATTCGTGGGCGACGTGGACAGCGCCGGACGGCGGATCGTCCTCCTCGCTCCCTGGATACTGGAATGAAGCTCAAGGTTCTCAGCCTCTTCCCGGAGATGCTCGAGGGCTTTTTCGAGTCGTCGATCATGGCGAGGGCCGTCAAGAAGGGCCTCGTCGAGTACGAGCTCGTGAACATCCGGGATTACGCCGTCGACAAGCACCATAAGTGCGACGACGAGGTCTTTGGCGGCGGCGCAGGCATGCTCATGCTTCCCGATCCGCTGGGCCGCTGCCTCGAGGCCCAGGGAGCCCGCTATAAGCGGACGGTCTTCATGACCCCCTCGGGGAGGCTTTTCAACCAGGCCTACGCCCGGGACCTCGCGGCCGAGGAGGAACTCATTGTCCTTTGCGGCCACTATGAGGGAGTGGACCAGCGCATCATCGAGGAGTTTGTCGACGACGAGGTGTCGATAGGGGACTACGTCCTGTCGAGCGGGGAGGTGGCCGCCCTCGTCCTTGTAGATGCCGTTTTCCGACTGATTCCCGGGGTGATAACGGGCGAAAGCCTCGAGGAAGAGAGTTTTGGGGGGCCCGAGGGAGCCAGTCTCCTCGAATATCCCCAGTATACACGCCCATCGCTTTATGGTACAATGAAGGTCCCTGACGTCCTGACGTCGGGGCACCATGCGAATATCGCCGGGTGGAGGCTCAGGGAAAGTATCCGGAAGACCCTGGCCTACCGTCCCGAGCTGCTCGCCTCGGCCGGCCTTCCCGAAGAGGTCAAGAGGCTGCTCGCAGAAATAGTTATTGAAGGGGGAAGCCATGAACCTTATCCAGAAGATCCAGG
>Ga0209098_1000359_pt1 | contig 51602 bp, 41 predicted proteins | sample AD_JPNHW1_MetaG_FD_184429 | JGI IMG/M metagenome (GOLD analysis project Ga0209098, IMG submission 184429) | Active sludge microbial communities of municipal wastewater-treating anaerobic digesters from Japan - AD_JPNHW1_MetaG (SPAdes) (version 2) | ecosystem: Engineered > Bioreactor > Anaerobic...
CTGTGGGTTTTTTCCAACTCACAAAATCACAATCTGGCCATCTTGAACATCCATAAAACATTCTTTTTTTAGCTTTGGTGCGTTTTATAATCACGTCTCCTTCTTTGCATTTCGGGCATTTTACCCCGGTCACTTTTTTACTGGCATCAATTAATTTTTTTATATTTCTGCATTCCGGGAAACCACTGCAACCCAAGAATTTTCCAAATTTGCTCCATTTTACTAACATCGGTTTGCCACATTTCTCGCAAATTTCATCGGTTTTTTCTTGAAAATCCTCCTTAACCACTTCATCGTATTTTTTAGTGAGATTCTCTTTAAACGGCCAATAGAAATTTCTAATAATTTGCTTCCATTGTTCTTTGCCTTCTGCCACTTCATCCAAATCTTCTTCAATTTTAGCCGTAAAATTAATATCAGTAATCTGTGAAAAATGCTTAGCTAAAATATCATTGACAATAAAGCCTAATTCTGTGGGGAAAAATCTTCTTTCTTCGTCTTTCTCCACATAGAATCTGTCTTGCAATACGGAGATAATGGGAGCGTAAGTGGACGGTCTGCCGATTCCATTTTCTTCTAGGGTTTTAATTAAGGAAGCTTCATTATATCTAGCCGGAGGCTGAGTAAAGTGTTGCTCCGGTTTTACTTCGTTTATTTTTATTTCCTCATTCATTTCCAGAGTGGGCAATAAGACTTCCTGGAATTGAGAGGGATAGACAGCCAAAAATCCTTTGAATTTCAAAGTATTGCCATTGGCTTTAAATAAAAACTTTTCTTTTCCGTTTTCTCCGCCAATAGAAATGGCAAGTCTGTCAAAAATAGCATCTTTCATTTGACTGGCGACAAATCTTTGCCAAATTAAGTTATAGAGTTTATATACATTTGGTTCTACTTTATCTTTAATTTCTGCCGGTAATATTTCCGGATGGGTAGGACGAACGGCTTCATGCGCTTCTTGCGCGCCCTTAGATTTATTCTTGTAATAATTTGCTGATTCCGGAATAAATTCTTTGCCAAATTTTTCTGTAATTACTTCACGACACTTAGAAAGAGCTGATTCGGCAATATTTAAAGAATCAGTTCTCATATAAGTAATCAAACCAATAGATCCGTCGCCTAAATTTTGTCCTTCATAAAGCATTTGAGCCAGTCTCATTGTTTGTCTGGCGCTAAATCTTAATTTTTTAGAAGCTTCTTGTTGCAAGGTACTAGTAGTAAATGGTGGGAGGGGGGATTTTTTAGTCTCTTGTTTTTTAATTTCTGAAATTATGAATCTTTCACATGATTCAATATTCTTTTTGATTTCTTCGGATTGTTTCCCGTTTTTTATATCAAACTTGTCTAAACTCTTATTATTAATAGAAGACAGCCCAGCTTCAAATAGCTCTTTTTTCTTGTCAAAAATAGCGGAGATGCTCCAATATTCATCAGCTTTGAATGCTTGTCTTTCTCTTTCTCTATCTACTATAAGTTTTAAGGCAACCGATTGCACTCTACCGGCCGAAAGACCTCTTCTGATTTTTTGCCAAAGAAAAGGGGATAATTCGTATCCTACCAAGCGGTCTAGAACTCTACGTGCTTGTTGCGCATTAACTAAGTTCTCATCAATTTTTCTGGGTGATTCCAAAGCTTTTTTTATGGCTTCTGGAGTAATTTCATGAAAGGTAATACGTTCGTAATGGTCGTCTAGATTCATCAATTTAGCCAAATGCCAAGCAATTGCTTCTCCTTCGCGATCCTCATCAGTGGCTAATATAACCCGGGGAGCTTTAAGCGCTAATTTTTTGAGAGCATTAGCATTCTTTTGGGCTTTTTTAGGGACAATATATTGTGGTTCAAAATCGTGTTCTATATCAATGCCAATTTTAGATTTAGGTAAATCTCTAACGTGTCCATAAGAACTTTCTATTTGAAAATCTTTACCCAAAAATTGGCTAATGGTTTTAGCTTTAGTGGGGGACTCTACAATAATTAAACTTTTATTTATTTTTTCTTTTGTTGTTTTTGCTTTGCTCATGCAATCCCGATGCTAATATACTAATTGATACTAATAATACGAATAAAATTATTTACGTATTAGTATAATTCGTATGCATTCGTATATTGGTATCGCGCTTAACGCTTTAAGGTGTATCCGTTTGCGTTTTGTTGTATTAAATTCTTTAATTCTAAAAAAGTCAAATTTTGATTTATTGTAGCCGGATTTAAATTGGTAAGAATTATTATCTCATCGACATTCAAAGATTTTTCCGATTTATTAAAAATTTCCATTATTTTCTTTTCAACTTCGTTCAAGTTTTCATTATTGACTGAATTTTGTTTTATAGCAAGTGGCAAATTTAATTCTGTTAAAATATCATTAATATTATTTACAAGTTTAGCCCCGGCTTTAATCAATTCATTAGCGCCTTCTGAGTTTTTGGAAAAAATAGAACCCGGCACGGAAAAAACTTCACGATTTTGTTCTAAAGCAAATCGAGTGGTGATGAGGGCGCCAGATTTTAATGGCGCCTCAATTACTACTACGCCTAAACTTAATCCGCTGATAATTCTATTTCTTTCCGGGAAATGATGTTTAAGGGCTGGAGTAGATAAAGGGTATTCGGAAATTAAACATCCATTTTCTTTTATTTTTTCGGATAATTTTTTATTGGCGCTTGGGAAAATATTGTCTAAACCCGTACCCATAACGGCAATAGTTTTTCCGCCGGAACTCAAAGCGGAAGAGTGCGCGAAGGTATCAATGCCGTAGGCGAGACCGCTGACAACGGTTAATCCGGCCTCAATTAATTCTCTGGATATCTTTTCTGCGGCATTTTTGCCATAAGGCGAACATCTTCTCGTTCCCACAATGGCTACAGTTGGCATTTGGTGATCATATTCTCCCAATTGGTATATTCCCAAAGGACAATGAATAGTTTCTTTTAATAACTCCGGATATTCTATATCTTCTTGAAGAATCAATTTTCCGTTTAAATTAAGTAATTTTTTCCATTCTGATTCTGGATTAATTTCTTTTTTCTTTTGAAAAAATTTTTCAATAGTCGCTTTTTCGAATTTAATGAAATTGGAATCATTTAGAGTATTTGCATTCCAAGCATTTTGGAAAGATCCATATCTGTTTTTTAAAGATGATAAAAAAGAAAAATTGGACTCACAAGCCAAAGTTAAAGCGTTGAAAAATATTTTTTCTTCATTCTTATCTGGCATTTGTATTTATTTTAACGCAACGAGCTCTAATTGACAATATTTAGAATAATAGCCCATTGCGTTTGATTTGTATTTTTTATATAATAAAGTCATAGTAATGATCAAATTGGATTTTAAAAACGATTTATTTTCGAAACAATTAGCCACTAAAATTGGCGTGATTTTTATTGTGGTTGTGGTGGCTATTATTACGGTGATTATTCTTTCCGGTCAAATTAAAGAAAAAACCATTTCCATTAGTGGTTTACAAGCGCAAAGTCAAACTTTGGCATCTCAAGGAGAAGCTTTTTCCAGGTTAATGAAGGATTATCAAGTTGCCAGTCCTTATTTGGAATCGGTTAAACAATTATTACCTAATCAAAATCAAATAATCAGTTTTAGCAAGGATATGGCGGATGCGGCAAGTTCTTTTAATGTTAATTTAGGTTTTGGCTTTGAAAAAGAGGGGGTGAAGGAGATATCAGAAGGCGTTGGCGCCATTGGCTTCTCAATGTCTTTGAGTGGAAATTTTTCAAATATTGTTGAATTCATCACTTCCCTTAAAGAATCGCGTTATTTCGTGGATTTTAATAGTTTTGATTTTACCGGTGGATCGGCAGATAGCATTATTAAGGGCGATAGATCAATTTCCGCCATTATTAGGGGCCGTGTTTTCATAAGGAATCAATAAAAATAAATATTATTAATTAAATGTTTGGAATAAATAACGAAAATAAAAAGCCGAAATATCTAGGAGCTAAAGCCATGAATCGCAAAAAACTTGCGACTCAAAACTTGATTTTTATCCTTGTGGCTGTTATTATAATTATCATCTTATGTTTTGTTGTGGTTTCTAACTTGAGTTTTTTGGTAAAACAAATAAACCTAAGTTTAAGAGTGGGGAATCGTTTATCAGAAGAACAATCATTTGATTTAAAGGGTTTGGAGGTAATAAAAAACAAATTGCCGTTTGTTTCGACAATAACACCAACGCCGACGCCGACTGAAATGTTGGGTTCGACAGCTACTTCTACCCTTGAAATGGCAACAACTACTCCGACCGCTTTGCCCGGTAATTTACCAATGGAAGAATTGCTGTAGAATAAGCCTTACGCGCACATAGTTCAGTGGTAGAACGCAGTCCTGATAAGACTGAGGTCGAAGGTTCGATCCCTTCTGTGCGCACTTATAATGTTTTTAGAAAGTAGAAGAGTTATCCTCATATAGTGGGGTTGTTGCTATTGAAAATATTTCCAAGTATGAAAAAATTTGGGCTTTTTGCCGTATTGCAAAGAGTGTGGAAAACTGAAAAGCCAGAACATTTTCCAATATCTTTATATCAGGATAAAAGGATTAACGGCTGGAGAGAAAATTACGTTTTCAAACTTCCCAATGGAAATGTTGTTGCCATATATGACGATATTACCGAAAGAAAAAAGATGGAATATAATCTTAGCGTATCCGAAGTTCGTTATCGTCGACTTTTTGAATCTGCTCAAGATGGAATTCTTTTGATTGATTTTGCTTCAGGAACTGTTATAGATGCCAATCAATTTCTTGTTAATCTTCTCGGTTTTCCTAAAAAATATTTTATAGGAAAAGCCTTCTGGAAAATTAGCGCCTTCAAAAACATTGCTACCTCTCAAAGGAGTTTTTCGATTTTACGAGAAAAAAGATATATTCGTTTTGAAGATTTGCCCTTGGAAGCAAAAGATCGGGAAAAAATTGATGTAGAATTTATTGCTAATGCCTATCGTTTGGATGGTACCGAAATTATTCAATGTAATATCCGTGATATTACTCAACGCAAAAAACAAGCCAAAGAAGCGCGGATAGCCCTTGAAGAGAGTGAGAGGCGTTATCGAGATTTCTTTGATATTTCTCGAGATAGCATTTTTGTTTCTTCTTCGCAAGGAAATTGGATTGATTGCAATGATGCTGCCGTAAGAATGTTTGGTTGTGATAATAAAGAAAATTTATTAAAAAGTTCCGTTATTTCATTGTATGTAAATCCCAAGCAACGAGCTTTGTTTGCAAAAAAACTTGAAAAAAATGGTTATGTTATTGATTTTCCTTCACAATTAAGACGCAAAAATGGAGAGATTATTGATGCTTTAATTACGGCTAGCTTTAGACGAGTGGCCGATCACTCTCAAAAAGAATATTTTGGTACAATTCGTGATATTACCAAACAAAAGAGGGCAGAAGAAGCGTTGCGCCAAAGCGAAGAGAAATTTTCTAAAGCCTTTCAGACATCCCCATACATTATTACCATTACTCGCATGAAAGATGGAGTATTTATGGATGTTAATAATTCTTTTACTCTAATTACCGGATATACCAAAAAAGAAGCTCTTAGTAATTCAACTATAAATTTACAATTGTGGGCTAACAAAAAAGATAGAGAAAATATGATGCGCGATATTCATTTGGGAAAAAATATCGTTAACAGAGAATATGAGTTCAGAATGAAAAATGGAAAAATTCGTACGGGCTTATTTTCCGCTCAAACAATTGTATTGGATCATGAGTTATGTCTTTTATCCAGTATCGCCGATATTACTTTACGCAAAAAAGCCGAAGATCTTGTTAAAGAATCGACTCGACGTTTGTCTGAAATTATTGATTTTACTCCTGATGCAACCATAGCAATCGATATAAATGGAAAAATTATTGCGTGGAACCATGCTATTGAAAAGATGACTGGAACAAAAGCAAAAGATATGTTGGGGAAGGGAAATTATGAATATGCTATTCCTTTTTACGGTACTAGGCGTCCGATATTAATGAATCTCGCCCTTAATCCTAAAAACAACAAGATAAAAAATAAGTATCTTTTTATTGAGCAAGATGGAGATGTTCTAACGTGTGAAGCTAAGGCGCCCATAAGAGGAAAAGAAATGCGTTTACTATGGGCAAAAGCAAGTCCTTTATACAATATTCAAGGAGATATTGTCGGCGCTATTGAATCTGTGCGCGATGTCACGGATCGTAAAAAAACAGAAGAAGCTTTGCGAGAAAGCGAAGAAAGATTTCGTAGAACCTTTGAAGCATCTCAAGACGGTTTGTTGTTGATTGATAAAATTAGTGGCGACATTCTTAATTCCAATGAGACTGTCGAAAAAATATTGAGAATTCCTCAAAAAGAGATCATAAAAAAGAAGTTTTGGGATTTCGGTATTATAAAAAATAAAAAAGATTTTGAAGAAACTTTGATAAAATTAGAAAAGAATAATCTTATTTATTATGAAGATATTGCTTTGAGAACGGGAAAAATGTTTGATGTGGATGTAAATGTTTACTTGGTTAATGGGCCTAAAATAATCCAATGTAATATTCATGATATTACCGAAGAGAAAGAAATTGAAAGATTGAGAACCGATTTTCTTTCCCTTGCTTCCCATCAATTGCGCACACCTCTTTCTGGAACAAAATGGTTAATTGAAACAATGCAAAAGGGGATTACAGGTGGGATAACCAAAAAACAAGAAGAATATCTTGCCGATATTTATAGAATTAACGAACAAATGATTAAGCTCGTTTCCGATATATTGAATACGTTACGTTTGGAAAGCGCTGAAGCATTTATTAAAAAAGAAAGGATATCAGTAGAACCCCTTATTAAAGAAATTTTATCTTTAGTCTCAACAGCGGCAAAAGCAAGGGGAGTAATCTTGCAATCTATTCCTGATCATAAAATCTTTACTATTGAAACTGATGCGGATGTCTTGAAGTCAGTCCTTGGATCTTTTCTTTCTAATGCCATTGATTATTCCAAACCCGGACAAAAAGTTATTATGGATGCCGAAGAAAATACCAACGCAGTGACGTTTTCTGTCAGAGATTTCGGTATTGGCATTCCCGAAGTTGAGCAAAAAAGAATATTTGAAAGATTCTATCGCGCCTCTAATGCAAAAAATTGGAAACCAACCGGTACCGGGCTCGGTCTTCATATTTCAATGATGCTTGCAGAAAAAATAGGAGCGAAGATATCATTTAAGTCGGAAGAAAATAAAGGTTCTACATTTTATTTATACATTCCCAAGAGGTCGAATGGGGATCTGAAAATAAAAGAGAAAAATAAAACAATAATAAATAAATAATATGAATAATATATTAATAGTTGAAGATGAGGATTTTTTAGTTAGAACACTTAAAGATAATTTAATAGCCGAGGGTTATTCGGTTGATGTCGCTAGAAATGGAGAAGAGGCGATTGAAAGAATAAAAAAGAATAAACCCAGTTTGATTTTACTCGACATCCTAATGCCTAAAAAAGATGGTTTTTATGTCTTAGAAGAAGTAAAAAGGAGTTCTGAATGGAAATTAATTCCTATCATTGTTTTGTCCAATCTTGGAGAAGATGAATCGATTAAGCGAGCCTTAGAGGCTGGCGCCGATGATTATTTTGTAAAATCACAACATCCTATTCAAGAAATTGTGGAGAAAGCAAAAGATTATCTTGAGGGGAGAAAAGCGGCTAAATAAATTAAATATTTAAAAATGTAGTTGGTTATTGAAATAATAAAATGACAACTTTTAGAAAATTTTCGAAAGAAGTGATTCTCAAAGGTTTATTAATAACTGGCGCGTTTTGTCTTATTTTTTTGTCTCTTCATAATATTTTGGCCGCTGATGGTTCAGGAACCAATACAGTTAGTCCAAACTCTGCGCTTCGTAGTTCAACTGGCAATACTTTCAATTTTACTTTTACTGCCGCCGAATCAATGAATTCCGGTGGTATAACAATTACCGTTCCTGCCGGATGGTCTTCTCCGCAAGGGACTAGCGGAGTCGCAGGATATACGACATTGACCACCACTGGTCTTATAGCCACTGTTAAAGATAATGCCGATAGCACAAGTGGCTGGTCTGCAGGAACTGCTTGTACTAATGGTTTTGCTGCGGATACAGCCACGAAACATGAAGGAGCTGCTTCATTGCGTTGTAGTAATGGAGGTGAATCTAATGGAGATGTATGGTATAAAAATATTTCTTCTGAAAATTGGTCAGGTTATACCAATATCGGTTTTTGGATTCATTCTACCGTCGCTATAACCAGCGGACATCTTACATTTGCTTATAGTAGTAGTGCTAATCTTGGGGCAATGGGAAGAACTGCAATAAGTGTAGGAACGGTACCTGCTAATACTTGGACGTATGTTAATTTAGCCTTAAGTGGCACTCGTACCGCTATTGTTAGTTTTGGTTTTCGAATTGCTAACAACAATGGTGTCGATAACAGAATTGTTAGAGCTGATGATTTTCTTTTGGGCCCTGGGGGTGTAACTTTTCCCGGCGGAGGAGTTATTAATGCCAGAATTTTATCTCTTGCTAGCGGAGGAACAATTTCTGCATCTTATGGTTCTGGCGGAGGTGCAAGTGGAGTAACAGCACCCTCTACTGTTGGCGTTTATACCTTTACAACTCAATCAAGAAGCTCTGATTCGGGAACATTAACATCAATTGGCACTTCACCGACTATTACAGTTAATAATCCCACTCCTACAACAACATCTATAAATCCAACCTCTAAAACAGCTGGTGATGCCGGTTTTGTTTTGACGGTAAATGGAACCAATTTCGTTTCTGATTCGGTTGTTAATTTTAATGGTTTGGCGCGTACGACGACATATATTTCTTCAACTCAACTCACAGCCAATATTTTAACAAGTGATCTTGTATCTGCCGGCGCTTTTCCCATCACCGTAACGAACTCTACGCCAGGTGGCGGGACTTCCAATGCTCAAACTCTTACTGTCAATGTCGCCGACAATCCTATTCCCACTACTACTTCTATTTCACCAACTTCCAAATTAGTAGGCGACAGCACTTTTACTTTGACGGTTAATGGTACCAATTTTATATCTTCATCAGTTGTTAAATTCAGCGATTCCAATCGAACTACTAGTTATGTTTCGCCAACGCAAGTAACCGCTTCTATTCCTTCTTCCGATTTATTAACGGCCGGCACTTTTAATATTACAATTTTTAATCCCACACCAGGGGGAGGCACTTCTAACTCTCAGACATTTACCGTAAATAATGTTGTGCCTACCACTACTAGTATTTCTCCCAGTACCGCTCAAGCCGGTGATCCTGGTTTTATTATCACCGTGAATGGTACGGGTTTTCTTAATAGTTCCTATGTTTTGTTTGGAGGTGTGGCGCGCACTACAACTTATATTTCGCCAACTCAAGTTACTGCCATTATTTTAGCCAGTGATATTGCCACAGAGGGCGGATATAATGTTCGTGTTTTTAATACTACTCCCGGAGGTGGACAATCAAATCCTCAATTATTTACAGTAACTGCTAAGCCTACCCCGACACCCACCCCGACACCCACTCCAACTCCAACTCCAACTCCAACTCCAACTCCGACACCTACACCTACACCTACACCTACACCTACACCTACACCTACTCCGACTCCTACGCCAACACCGACGCCGACTCCTACACTGTCTGTTGATTTAGCAATAACAAAATTGGACAATCCCGATCCAGTAGTTGCCGGAGAAGAACTTTCTTACGCCATTGTAGTGACTAATAATGGTCCAAGCGATGCTACAAATGTAATAGTAACCGATACATTGCCAGCAGCTCTTATTTCTCCATTTTTAACACCAACTCAAGGCTCTTGCACGGTTTTCCCTTGTAATCTCGGAACTATTACAAATGGTCATTCCGCTAGTATTACTGTAACATCTGCCATTGATTCGGGAGCTAGTGGTACTATAAGCAATACAGCATCTGTAACTAACGATATAGATGATTCAAATCTTTCTAATAATACAGCGACGCAAAGTACTCTCATATCTGCTTCACCCACCCCAACTCCGACATCTACGGCAACTCCCACCCCTACACCGTCAACAACTCCTACTCCTACACCCACTCTAACCCCGACTCCAACTCCAACACCAACATCGACAATTAGTCCGTCATTTACTCCAGCTCCAACTGGTGAAATTGGAGTAAGACCGGCTATGGTGACATTTATCGGGAGGGCATTCCCTAATGCTAAAATATTTATAGTAGATAAAGATTCTCGTTTTGATGTTCCGGTAAGTCAAAATATTATTACCGATGTAAATGGAAATTTCATGGCGACTTTTTCTAGTATTTCTCAAGGATTACATAGCTTTGCTCTTTTGATCAAGGATAGAGATGGTCGCGTTACGCAAACAAAATTTTTTAATATTGATATTGTCACAAATGATTTTGTAATAAAAGATATTCTAGTTCCACCGACAATTGGATTTGTGCAACGACTGGTAAGCAGAGGACAGTCAGTTATCATTATTGGCAGCGCCTCTCCGGGTAATACGGTTGTCGTTGAAATAGATGATACAATTAAAAAAGAAACAATTGTAGATAAAGATGGTTTATATAAAATAACAATAAATACCGCAACGCTGGAATTTGCCATTCATAATGTGCGAGTAAAACAAGTTGATTCTGCTCAAAATAGAGAAAGCGATTATTCACCCATAAATACCTTTACGGTTTCTCGATTGGTAATACCGAAAGCTGATTTAAGTGGTGATGGAGTGGTGAATATCAGAGATTGGAGTATTTTTCTCGCCAATTGGGGATCTAAAGATGAAAGTCGCAGAAAAACAATTGATTTTAATGGTGATGGGAAAGTAAATATTTTAGATTTTAGTATATTTATTCGCGCTATAAAAAAATAATAAAATAATCCGTCAATTGACGGACAATAAAAAAATATGGAAAACACAAAAAAACACACAGTTCTCGTCGTTGAAGATGAACCCGCTATGAGTCAAGCAATAAAAGATAATTTGATTAGCGAGGGATTTGACGTCTTGCAAGCAAAAGATGGGGCAGAAGGATTAGCTGCAGCCTCTGCTAGTCGTCCAGACATTATTTTATTGGATATTCTTATGCCAATAATGGACGGTTTAACGATGATGCAAAAATTGCGCGCTCTTAATAGTTGGGGCAAAAAAGTTCCCATTATTCTTCTTACTAATTTAAGTCCCGATGAAGATAGAATTGTAAGAAGAATTACCGAGGATGAACCGGCATATTATTTAGTTAAAACGGATTGGAAATTAAGCGATGTCGTCGAAAAAATCAGGGAAAGATTAAACAGAGTTTAAAAATAACCTCCCTGTTTTTAAAAGATTATGAAAAATATAAAAATAATCATAGCAACATTGTTCGGAGTAATCGGTTTGGGCTTTTTTTCTTCGGCTCAAGCTGCCACTCTTTATTTAACTCCGGTAAATTCAGAGATTGGAGTGGGGGAAAAAGTCACCGTTGAACTTAAAGTCGATAGCGAAGGTACAAGTTTTAATGCGGCGCAAATAACAATACGTTTTCCCAAAGAAACGCTTGAAGTAACCGCATTAGATAAAACCACTTCTGCTTTTAGTTTCTGGCTCGAAGAACCTCAGTTTTCCAATACCGATGGAGTTATATCTTTTATGGGCGGAACACCTTACGGAGTTTCTGGCGGCGCTATTAGTATTTTAAAAATGGAATTTTCAGCCAAGGGGACTGGTAGCGGCACAATCTCTCTTACGGAAGGAGCAATTACCGCAGCTGATGGAAGCGGAACTAATATATTATCAAAAATGAGTGACGCTTTAATTACTGTTATCCCCAAAAGAACCACTCCAGCAGCAGTCGAAATTCAAAAAATTCCAGAACCTCAACAGATTGTTAGAGAAGCTGTATCGGCAGAAAAACTACCAATTAAACCGGTTGTGAAAGTGCCACTTTATCCGGATACAACCAGTTGGTATAACGCCGTAGCTCCTTTTACTGTTAGCTGGGAATTACCACTTGATATATCCGGAGTTAGTACCGCGCTTAATAAATATCCCAACTCCATTCCAACAGAAAATTCCGAAGGGCTTTTTGACAATAAAACCTTTAAAGCATTAGAAGATGGAGTTTGGTATCTCCATGTTCGTTTTCAAAACAATGTTGGATGGGGAGCGACAGCGCATTATAAAATTGCAGTTGATACTCAACTGCCACTTGGCTTTGATATAACTATTTTTGAAGGGGCAGAAACAGATAATCCTACGCCGACTCTCCAATTCAAATCATCCGATGCTCTTTCGGGATTAAAAGAATATCAAGTAAGAATTGGAGATGGTGATATTGTCGTAATTCCTGTAAAAGATTTTAATGGAACTTTTAAATTGCCATTGCAGGCCCCGGGAGAAAGAAAAGTGCTTGTTAAAGCTATTGATTTGGCGGGAAATAGTATTGAAAATAGTATGGATATGAAAATTATCCCTATCATTTCTCCAACTATTACTTTTGTACCGACAGAACTCTTTCCCGAAGACAATCAGGATTTAATAGTAAAAGGAACTTCTTTATCAGGAGTTAATGTTATTCTCAAGGTGCAAAAAATATCTTCAGGGGAAAAGGGAGAAATAGCTTTGGAAGGTATTGCTCATCCAAATGATAATGGAAATTGGGATTTTACTTTTAGCAATCAATCATTACCGAATGGACGATATGTCGTTGTAGCTCAAAATCAAGATTCAAGGGGAGCATTAAGTCTTTCTGTTACATCTCAAGAAATACGAGTAAAATCGAAACCAATTATTCAAATAGGATCCTTTCAGCTTGGAAAAACTGGCGCCTTGGTAACTCTTCTCGTTATTATAGCTTTGGGTTTTGGCGCAGGGGCTTGGTTTTATAGAGAAAGACAGAAAAAGTTATCTTTACGACTTTCAATCGTCAAAACTGATATGGCTAAGGTTTTCAGAATTATTGAAGACGACATAGAAAAATTAAAACAGGCCAATACAACTACCACTACGGCTGATGATGAATTTGTCGCAAAAAGATTGCAAGAAAACATTAATAAAATGGAGGGATATCTTAGAAAAGAAATAGATAGGGCGGGGTAATTAAAAAGACGTCATAAGGGCTTGACTTTTAAGAAAAAAGGAGTAAAATGGAAGTAAGTGAGTGGTGTTTTCCGTATTATTCATGTGGAGAACGCCCCAATTTATCCAAACCTAATCCCGCCATTTTTGGCGGGATTAGGTTTTTTATTAGCCATATTTAAGATTGACTTCGTTAAAAATAGCCTAGTCATAGGTTCTTTGAACGTGTAAAACGTAGGTATGATTTTTATCGGGGTTGATTTATTGATTTTTAAATTTTATAATTAACTATATGAATATGGGATTTATTCAGGCCTAGGGTGTCGTGCACTCACTTAATTTGGATAAATTGGGGTCAACCGCCCCTGGGCCTGAATGAACCTCATTTTTTTAATATGATAGAGATTCAAAAAAATATTAGTATCGCTTCTTATACTACCTTTAAAATCGGCGGTTCAGCCGAATATTTTTGTGAAGTAAAAAAATTAGAAGACTTAAAAGATGTTCTAGCTCAAGCTAATAAAAAATCTTGGAAAATTTTTATTTTAGGCGGAGGATCTAATCTTTTGGTAAGTAGCAAGGGTTTTAAAGGATTAGTAATTAAAATAAGCTGCGATTGGATAAAAAATATGGGCGAAGGCCTTTATGAGGTTGGCGCCGGGACTTTATTGGCAAAATTATTAGCGGAAACAATAAAAAATAATTTAACCGGATTGGAATGGTCTATTGGTATTCCCGGAACTTTGGGTGGAGCAATCTGTGGAAATTCTGGGGCTTACGGACACGCTATGGCGGAATCAATTGTTAGTGTTAAAACTTTAGATATAAAAACTTTAAGAATAAAAAATTTCAAATTAAAAGATTGTAAATTTCAATATCGAGACAGTATTTTTAAAAATAATAGGCAATATGTCATCGTTTCGGCGCAATTACAATTCTATAAAGGAGAAGAGGGGATGATAAAAGATTCTTTGCAAAAATATTCATCGGAAAGAAAAAATAAGATTCCTCCATATCCTTCAGCTGGATGTGTTTTCAAAAATATCATCATAGACAATATGACTTATGAATTTTTGAATAAAATACCGCCAGAAAAAATAAAAGGTGGCAAAATACCGGCTGGTTATCTCATTGAACAATGTGGTTTAAAAGGAAAAAGAATTGGAGGCGCAGAAATATCCAATCAACACGCTAATTTTATAGTAAACTTCAACAAAGCTACTTTTTTAGACGTTATGGAATTAATAAATTTTTGTAAACAAGAAATAAAAAATAATTTTAATTTGGATTTAGAAGAAGAAATAAAAATAATTTAAAAAAAACAATCAAAAATATTTTTTTAAGTTATCCACCATTTTTGGCATATTTTATTTTATTTTTTTATTCTATAATATAAGAAGAGGGAGGTAGTCGCTCCGTAAAAAATTTTTATTATGAAAAAAACAATCAAGAAAACAAAAACAACCAAAAAGACTACTAAAAAAGTTGCAAAAAGAAAGACTGCAAAAAAGACAGCTAAAAGAAGGAAATAGTTTTTCCCTATTCATGTACATCAAAAGATCTCGCTTTATTACAGAGCGAGATCTTTTTATTTTTGCTTGTAAATTATTTATGAGTTATAATTAATACATCGAGTTAATAAAAGTGTATTTTTTATAAAAATATGACTATTAATATCAAAGCTACTAATTTAGAATTAACACCCGACATTAAAGCGTATATAGAGGATAGATTGCAACCATTGGAAAAATTTTCTCAACATTGGGATAAACAAGGATCTTTAAGTATGCGTGTAGAAGTGGCGCGTACCACCAAACATCATTTTAAAGGCGATGTTTTCTATGCGGAGATAAATATGGGGTTTCCAGGCGGTGATTTGAGAGCTGAATCCAAATCTGACGATATTTTTGCAGCCATTGATGAAGCTCACGATGACATAAAAAGACAATTAAATAAACATCACACCGGAAGAATGGAAAAAATAAGAAAAGGCGCAAGAAAGATAAAAGAGTGGATCAGGGGAATATAATTTTTCATCAACCATAATAAAAACCACCTTTAAAAAGGTGGTTTTTTGTTTTTTAAGATTGATTTTCAATATAAAATTATAGAATTGTCAATATTTGACTTGTTTTGCCATTTTACTTAATATAAAGAGAGATATGGTCCTAGGTATCCCGCGTCAGCGGAGTTTTTGTGTTTTCGGGCTATTCTATTATGAAAAAACCGCTTTTTAAATTACAATCAGACTTTAAACCGACCGGTGACCAACCCCAAGCCATCAAGAAGTTGATTGCAGGGTTAGAGGCTAATTATCGTTATCAAACGCTTTTGGGAGTCACTGGTTCCGGTAAAACGTTTACTATGGCTAATGTAATTAGCCATTTTGACAAACCAATTTTAGTAATTGCGCCTAATAAATCTTTAGCTGCGCAACTTTATCGTGAATACAAGAACTTCTTTCCGGAGAATTCCGTTCATTATTTTGTTTCTTATTATGATTATTATCAACCGGAAGCTTATATGCCCATAACTGATACATATATCGGCAAAGAAGCAATGATTAATGAAGAAATTGATAAATTAAGACATCAAGCAACTAGCGCTTTAATGAGTAGACGTGATGTCATTGTCGTTTCCTCGGTTTCCTGTATTTATAATTTAGGCGTACCGGCTAATTATTTTGAGTCTTCTTTGGCTCTGGAGGTGGGGCAAACAATAACCAGAGGAGATTTAATTAGGCAATTAGTACGCATTCAATTTAATCGTACTAATAGCATTGTGAAAAGAGGGGAATTTAGAGTTCGTGGCGATGTTTTTGAAATAATGCCGGCTTCCGGAGACGTAGTCTATTATATAGAAATTATAGATCAAAAAATAAAAGAATTGGCATTAATTGATCCACTCACTAAAAAATTCAAAGAAAAGTTGCGTGATTTGGTTATTTTTCCACCAAAGCATTTTATTGCCAACGAACCAGAACGAGAAAAAGCAATCCAAGAAATTAAAAAAGAATTAAAAGAACGACTAGAATATTTCAAAAAGAAAGAGCTTTATTTGGAGGCGGAAAGATTAGAACGTCGTACTAAATACGACATTGAAATGATTCATACTATTGGTTATTGTCATGGTATTGAAAATTACTCTCGACATCTAGCGGGAAAATTAGCGGGTGATCCGCCCGATACTTTATTGGCGTATTTTCCCAAGAAAGACAATAAGCCCGATTTTATCACTATTGTTGATGAATCCCATATTGCTATGCCGCAAATTAAAGGAATGTACGAGGGTGATAAAAGCAGAAAATCTACCTTGGTGGAATTTGGTTGGCGTTTGCCGTCGGCCCTAGACAATCGACCATTGAAATTTGAAGAATTTGAAAAAAGAATCGGAAGTATAATATTTACCTCGGCCACTCCGGGAGAATTTGAGACGAAACATTCTGAAAATGTAGCGGAACAAATTATTAGACCAACCGGTTTAATTGATCCTCCTGTAGAAATACGACCAGTTTTTGATAAGCATAAAAATCGCAGTCAAATTGATGATTTGATATCGGAAATAGAATTGGTAACCAAACAAAATGAAAGAGCTATCGTTAATTGTTTAACTAAAAAAATGGCGGAGGATTTATCCGAATTCTTAACCAAGAAAAAATTTAAAGTACGTTGGATGCATTCGGATACAAAAACCTTAGAAAGAACAAAAATTATTACCGACTTTAGAAATGGAAAGTTTGACGTTCTTATTGGTGTTAATCTTTTACGCGAAGGGTTGGATTTACCAGAGGTGACTTTTGTGGCAATTCTTGATGCTGATCGCGAGGGATTTTTACGAAGTGAAACTTCTTTAATGCAAACTATGGGACGCGCCAGCCGAAACGTAAAGGGTAAGGTTATTTTATACGCGGATGTTTTAACTGGATCTATAAAAAGAGCCGTAAAGGAAGTTAATCGTCGTCGTGAATTACAAGAAGAATATAATAAAAAACATCATATTAAACCCACAACCATCATTAAAAAAGTCGAGGATTTTTTGGATTTTAAAAGTTAAATATTATGGAAGACAAAATTATTATAAAAGGAGCGCGAGTTCATAATTTAAAAAATGTTGATTTGAAAATCCCTAAAAATAAATTAGTGGTTTTTACCGGTGTCTCCGGCAGCGGAAAATCATCTTTGGCTTTTGATACGATTTTTGCGGAAGGTCAACGACGTTATGTTGAATCCTTGTCTCCATATGTAAGACAGTTCTTGGGGCAAATGGACAGGCCTGATGTGGATGAAATCACCGGACTTTCTCCGGCTATTGCTATCGATCAAAGAGCTTTATCTCATAATCCACGATCTACCGTCGGCACACTCACTGAAATTTATGACTATTTGAGAGTTCTATACGCTCGCGTAGGCGAAGTATTTTGTCCGGTGTGTGGTGATAAAATTCAAAAATTATCTTTAGATGAAATGGTGGATATTATTACTAATCGTGCTGAAGAATTAAAAGAAAAATCAATTTTAATTTTATCTCCTATTGTTAAGGGTAGGAAAGGAGAATATTATCAACTTTTTTATGATTATCTTAATTTGGGCTTTGGAGAGGTGCGTATAGACAAAGAGATTTATTCTTTGCACGAAAGACTCACTTTACCCAAATATAAAAATCACGATATAGAAATTGTAGTAGATAGAGTAATGCCTTCCGATGAAACTCGCTTAACGGAAGCGGTAGAAACAGCTCTGCATCATAGTAAGGGTTTAGTTATGGTTGTTTTCGGAGAGAAATCAAAAAATCCCGAAGAATTGTTATTATCCAGCAAATGGGGCTGTCCTAAAGATAATTTTTCTTTTCCGGAAATTGAACCACGTTTATTTTCCTTTAATAATCCTATTGGCGCCTGTCCTGATTGTCATGGTCTAGGAAAAGCTGATGCATTCTTGAATACTATTTGTCCAACTTGTAATGGCAAAAGATTAAACGCAGAAGCCTTATCCATTAAAATTCATCAAAAAAATATTTTTGAAGTTTGTTCTCTGGATATTGCCAAAGCCTACGATTTCTTTATTGCTTATGAAAATAAATTAAATCAAAGACAAAAGAAAATTGCCACCAACGTCTTAAAAGAAATCGTAAGTCGTTTAAAATTCTTATTACAAGTAGGATTGAATTATCTTACTTTGGCTCGCGAAGCGGAAACTCTTTCTGGTGGTGAGGCGCAAAGAATTCGTTTAGCTTCTCAAATCGGTTCTCAATTATCCGGAACTTTATATGTTTTGGATGAGCCGACTATTGGACTACATGAACGAGATACGGAAAAATTAATCAAAACTTTGGAATCTTTACGTGATCAAAAAAATTCCGTTATTGTAGTAGAACATGACGATAAAACCATCGAGGCTTCCGATTATTTGGTTGATTTGGGACCATTGGCGGGTAAATTGGGCGGGGAAGTGACTGCTGAAGGTGAAACTATAGAGCTTTTTGCTAATCCGGAAAAATTTAAAAAATCTTTGACTCTGCAATATATTACAGGAAAGAAAAAAATAGAATTACCTGGTCGTCGTACCAAAACCACAGAAAAACTGCAAATTGTAGGAGCTCAAGCCAATAACTTAAAAAATATTCATATCGATATTCCCTTAAGAAAATTTGTTTGTTTATCCGGTGTTTCCGGCAGTGGAAAATCTTCTTTGCTTTACGATGTTTTGTATAAAAACGTAGTAAAAATAAAAAGTCGATTTGATAATCTAGAAAATGTTAGCCGTATTTTAGGTACGGAATATTTGGACAAAATTGTAATGGTAGATCAATCGCCAATAGGCAGGACTCCTCGTTCCAATCCAGCTACTTATACTGGGATTTTTAATCATATTCGTGATTTCTTCAGTCAACTGCCGGAGAGTCGAGAAAAAGGATATAACTCAGCCAGATTCTCTTTCAATGTCCCCGGGGGACGTTGTGAATCGTGTCAAGGAGCGGGTTATAACTTAATTGAAATGCATTTTTTGCCTCCAGTTCTGGTGCAATGCGAAGTTTGCCACGGCAAACGCTTTAGCCGCGAGACTTTACAAGTAAAATACAAAAAGCACAATATTAGTGAAATTTTGGATATGACCATAGACGAAGCTGTAGACTTTTTTGACGGCATATATTTGATCACCGATAAATTAAAAGTTTTACAAGAAGTTGGTTTGGGTTATATACAATTAGGACAATCAGCCACAACTTTATCCGGAGGTGAAGCCCAAAGAATTAAATTGGGTAAAGAATTGACCCATCCTTTGGGCAAACATGCTTTATATTTATTGGATGAACCGACTGTCGGTCTTCATTATCGCGACATTGAAATGCTTTTGGAGGTTTTAAATAAATTGGTAGAAAAAGGCAATACTGTAATTGTTATTGAACATAATATGCATGTTATCAAATCAGCCGATTACATCATTGATATGGGGCCGGAAGGAGGAGATGGGGGAGGAAAAGTTGTTGCCAAAGGAACTCCTGAAGAAATCATTAATTCTAAAGATTCAATAACCGGTAAATATCTAAAAGATTATTTAACAAAAAAGAAATGAACAAATTGTTGCTAAAAGCAAAAAAATTTCCTTTGGACTCCGGAGTCTATTTTTTCATAGGCAATAAAGGAACAATTCTTTATATAGGTAGAGCTGTTTCTTTGAGAAAAAGAATTTTGAATTATTTCCAAAAGAATATTGATCCTCGCATTAGCGAAATGGTGACATTGGCTAAAGATTTAAAGTTTCAAAAGACAACTAATCTTCTGGAAGCTATAATTTTGGAAGCCAATTTAATTAAAAAATATTGGCCCAAATACAACATTAAAGAAAAGGATGACAGATCTTTTCTATATATTGTCATACCTGAAAAAGACTTTTCCAAACCGTTAATTGTTAGAAACAAAGAATTAGAAAAATTTCCCACATCCTCAGCGCATATTTTTGGGCCTTATCAAAACTATGGCTTATTGAGAAATGCCTTAAAAATCATCAGAAGAATTTTTCCTTACAGCACTTGCTTGATTAATTCCGGAAAGCCTTGTTTTGATTATCAGATTGGGCTTTGTCCTGGCGCCTGCATCAATAAAATAAACTCCAAAGATTATCAAAAAAACATTAATAACATTATTTTGTTGTTAAAGGGGGAGAATAAAAAATTGATGGAACGATTAAAAAAAGAAAATCCTCAACAAGCCTTATCATTAAATCACATACAAGATGTAGCATTGATAGAAAGATCCGATTTTAATGATCAAGAAATGAATTCTAAAAATATTATAAAGAGATTGGAATGTTATGATATTTCTCATTTATCTGGCAAAGAAACAACTGGCGCGATGGTAGTCGCTACCAATGGACTAATCGATAAAAGCCAATATCGCTTGTTTAAAATCAAACAAGCTCCGGCTAATGATGATTTAAGATCTTTAGAAGAAATGATTGGCCGACGATTGAATCATAAAGAATGGCAATATCCGGACATAATAATTTTAGACGGTGGTAGGCCTCAAGTTGATTTTATTTACAATTTTTTTACTCAACATTTAATAAATATTCCCTTAATCGGAATTTCTAAACTTCAAAATGATAAATTAGTTTATTCAAAAAATACCAAGAAATCCTTTAAAGATCTGGCTGAAATCAATAAGCCTTTATTTCTTAAAATGCGAGAAGAAGCACATCGATTTGCCAATGCCCTTAGAAAAAAAGCGCATTTTTTGCCAAATAGATAATGCTTTAATTTTGGCTAATATTGTGTTAAGATAGATAAACAATGAATATATTATCTAAGATTTTCGGCGGAAACGCGGAACAATATTTTTTAAAACAAAACAAAGAAACTCTTGAAAAGATCAATCAAGCCGAGGCAGAAATTGTGAAATTAAGCGATATCAGTCTACGTGAAAAATCACTAGAATTAAAAGAGGGGATTAAATCTAAAGAAGATTTGGACCATATTTTAGTTACCGCCTTCGCTTTATGTCGCGAAGCTGGAAGAAGAACCCTTAAACAAAGACATTATGATATGCAACTTTTGGGAGGATTAGCCCTGCATCAAGGTAAAATCGCCGAAATGCGCACGGGTGAAGGTAAAACTTTAGCCGCCACAACCCCGGCTTATTTAAATGCTTTATTGGGCAAGGGGGTGCACGTAGTGACGGTTAATGATTATTTGGCTAAAAGAGATGCCGTTTGGATGGGGCAAATATATTATGCTCTAGGTTTAAGTGTGGCATGTATTTTACACGAAACTGCTTTTATTTATGATCCTAACTATAAATCTAGCGAAGAAAAAAATCAGGATGAACAAAGAGATATTATTGGAGGTTTTAGAGTGGTAGAAGATTATTTGAAACCAATTACCAGAAAAGAAGCATATCAAGCGGATATTACATATGGCACTAACCATGAGTTCGGATTTGATTATTTACGCGATAATTTAGTCTACGATTTTGAAGGCAAAGTCCAACGAGGACATTATTTTTGTATCGTTGATGAAGTAGACAGCATTTTAATTGATGAGGCTCGTACTCCTTTAATTATTACTATGCCAGAAGCAGAGTCTAGCGAATATTATAAATTATTCTCTAAGATTGTTCCCGGTTTAAAAAAAGAAGAGGATTACAATCTCGATGAAAAAATGCGCTCCGTTACTTTAACTGAAGAGGGTATTCATAAAGTAGAAAATATTTTGCAGATTGAAAATATTTATTCCCCCGAAGGATTTCGTTATTTACATTATTTAGAAGAATCTCTAAAAGCTAATGTTTTATTCCAACGCGATAAAGATTATGTCGTTAAGGACGGGGAAGTTTTAATTGTAGATGAATTTACTGGAAGAATCCTTTTAGGCCGACGTTATTCCAATGGCTTACATCAAGCTATTGAAGCCAAAGAAGGTGTTGAGGTAAAACAAGAAAATCGTGTTTTAGCCAGTATTACTTTCCAAAATTATTTTCGTTTATATGAAAAATTATCAGGAATGACCGGTACGGCTCTTACTTCCAGCGAAGAATTTGATAAAGTTTATAAATTAGAGGTAGCTTCTATTCCGACCAATAAGCCGATGATTAGAAAAGATTTGCCGGATTTAATTTACAAAACAGAAGAAGCAAAATGGAAAGCTATTATTAAAGAAGTTAAAGACAGAAACTCCAAGGGTCAGCCGGTACTTATCGGCACCGTTTCCATTCAAAATAATGAAAAAGTGGCTGCTATGCTTAATCGCGAGGGTATTAAATATGAAATTTTAAACGCAAAAAATCACGAACGTGAAGGCGCTATTATTGCGCAAGCCGGAAAATTAGAAGCTGTCACCGTAGCCACTAATATGGCCGGCAGAGGCGTTGATATTATTCTTGGCGGGAATCCGCCCTTACCGGAAGAAGCGCAAAAAACACGCGAAACCGGAGGTCTTCATGTTTTAGGCACAGAAAGACACGATGCCAGAAGAATTGATAATCAATTGCGCGGAAGAAGTGGAAGACAAGGCGATCCCGGATCTTCACAATTTTTCCTTTCTTTAGAAGACAATTTAATGAGAATTTTCGGAGGAAATAAATTACAATCCTTAATGGAAAAACTGAATTTTCCCGAAGATATGCCCATTGAATCAAAATTCGTTTCCAAAGCTATTGAATCCGCTCAAACCAGAGTAGAAGGATTCCATTTTGATGCCAGAAATCATACTCTAGAATACGACGATGTCTTAAATAAACATCGCTCCGTTTTTTATCGCAAAAGAAATGAAGTTTTAGAATTAACCGGAGAAGAAGATCTTAAAAATATTGCTTGGGAAATTATTGAAAGAAGTCTAAATAATATTGCCAATCTTAGCAATGAAGAAATAAAGAAAGGGTTTGTAAGTATGGGATTGCTTGAAGAAAATTTCAATTTGGAAGAAATTGCCGAAGAAGACCGTTATAATGTTTTATTGGAAAAAACACAATCCGCTTTCCAAAAAATGCAATCAGAAATGGGGAAAGAATTATTTGATTTATCTTTGAAAACATTAATTTTGCGCATTTATGACGCTCTTTGGACGGAACACTTGGAGAATATGGAGAGTTTAAGAGAATCCGTAGGCATTCGCGCTTATGGACAACACGACCCATTAGTAGAATACAAATCCAGCGGCCATAAATTATTCAAAGACTTTTTCTCACGTTTTGAATCTATTTTCTTTGAAGGGGTTTTCAAAATGAAAAAACCTATTTTAGATATCGGAATGCAACCTAATAGAAATATAAGCCTGACATCAAATATCGCCATTACCAATAATAAAGTAGGGAGGAATGACCCTTGCCCATGCGGAAGTGGAAAGAAGTATAAGAAGTGTCACGGAAAATAATTTAATTTTAAAAAATAATCAAAAACCCTTGAATTAACAAGGGTTTTTGATTATTTGTTTATACTTGACAATAATAAAAATAATTTATATAATTATTAAAATAAAAAGTTCTTTCAAAAATCAAAGGAGGATGACAATGGGAACATTGATCACCGCAGTAACAGACGGGCAGAATCAACAGGTCAAGCGATTCGCGGAAGATGCCGTGGATCGCGCAATTGCCGAAGGTCTCCTCGACAAAGACGGCATTCAGAAACTCATCGAGAACGGCGACGAATTCCAAGCCGACATCACCGCTTCCATTGAGAGGCACTCGCTGAGAAACCAGTTCGCCGACGAGGAAGTCGAGTCAAGCTACAAGTATCTCTCCGGCTACAGCAAGCCGAAGGACATCACCGAGCAGACCAACATCCTGCGCCAGTTCATTCCGGGCATCGGTTTCGCCAACGAGAAGATCGCCGAGCAGCCGGTTCCGGCCAACGCCGAAGGATGGTTCGCCATTCCGAGGTGGCAATTGGTCGCCAAGACCTACAACGAGGCGGTCCAGAAAGTGCTCGATCTGATCAAGCAACAGCGCAAGGGCAACTTCTACAACTACCGCGAAGGCAGGATCGGGGAACAATATCTCCGCCAGCTCGAACGGATGTCGAAGAAGCTCGAAGCGTTGGGCGAAGCTCAGAAGGGCTACGATATCCTGGTCGTCGCCGCACAATTCGGTCTCCGTCACAAGGGACGCAGCGTGCGACGGACCCGCGAAGTCTTCATGGGCAACGAGTTCGGTCTCGGAGCATTCGAGATCGGGTGTATGATTCTCACGCATCCCGAACGGCTCGCCAACTATGACGATCTCTGGATCGACTGTGTCGGCAACGAGTACGCGTCTGACGGGGATGGCGACTTCTCGGACGCCCCGTTCTTCTACTTCGACGACGGCAGGGTCAGGTTCGGCGTGGGCTGGATCGGCGATGCCGGCGGATACTGTAGCTCGGCTTCGTCCTTCCTCCCGCAGTAGTTTTCGTGATTTGAGATCTTAAACTTTTAAATCTTAAGTCTTCGCACAAAAACAAGGGGGTTGTTAGCAGAAATGCAACAACCCCTTTTTTCTTTGTCAAATCTTGTAAAATGTTGTAAACTTAAATAAGATTAAATTCACCTTATTATATTTTATCAAGTGTTTTTCACAAAAAACACTTATTTTATAAAAAATCGGCAAAAAAATATCATGGAAAATAATCAAACAATGGAGAATTTAGGATATAATGATTTTTTTGAATCTAATCGAAAGAAATTGAAATTAGAAAATTTTTTAATTGCGCGCGTAATTGCCGAATACAAAGGAGTTTATAAAGTTAAGAACACAGATGGTGAGTATTTAGCCAAAATAACCGGAAAACAAATATTTGATGCTTTAACAAGAGAAGATTATCCCGCTGTAGGCGATTGGGTGGCAATCACCAAGCTTAACGATGAACAAGCTGTAATTAATAAAATACTGCCGAGAAAAACAATCATAAAACGCAAATACAACAATAGAGATGAAATGCAAATCATAGCAACAAACATTGATGCGGCATTCATCGTTGAATCAATCAATAGAGACTTCAATTTAAATCGTTTCGAAAGATATCTTTCCATTACTAATGATGGAGGAATAATACCTATCATCATATTAAATAAAATAGATTTAATTTCTAAAGAAGAATTGGATATTAAATTGGCTCAGATAAAAAACAGATTTGATAATATTGATGTTATTTCAATCAGCACCTTAACGAATGAAGGAATCGACAAATTAAAAAAATATATATCAAAAGAAAGGACATATTGTTTTCTTGGGTCATCTGGAGTAGGAAAATCTTCTCTTATTAACAAATTACTTGAAGAAGACATTATCAAAACCGAAACAATCAGCTCTCACACCAACAGAGGAAAACACGCCACCACAAATCGAGAAATGTATTTTTTAAAAAATGGGGGAATGGTAATAGATAATCCGGGAATGCGAGAAGTAGGAATGACGGATACCGACTCCGGCATAAATCAACAATTTGACGATATAATCGCTATGGCTGAAAAATGCAAATACGCCGATTGTACTCACGTTCATGAACCGGATTGCGCAGTATTATCCGCAGTAGAATCAGGTAAAATCGATAAAGAAAAATATCAAAATTATATTAATTTAAAAAAGGAAACAGAATTTTACAAAATGACAAAGCTTGCTAAAAGAGAGAAAGATAGAAAATTCGGCAAATTTTTAAAAACGGTAAAAAAAGAAATTTACGAATAAATAAAAATGCCCGAAAATTTGGAACAATTCAAATTAAATACCGAAAGATTCGCAGGTCCTATGGATCTGCTTTTGAGTCTTATTGAGGATAAAAAAATGGAAATTACCGAAGTAAGTCTAGCTCAAGTAACCGATGAATTTTTAAAACACATCGGGGATATTAAACAAACGGCCCCCGGCATCTTAGCAGACTTTTTGGTGATTGCAGCCAAATTATTATTAATTAAATCTCGAGCTCTCTTGCCGACATTAGAATTAAATAAAGAAGACCAAGAAGACATAGAAAGTTTCACCAAACGCTTGGAAATTTATAAAATTTTCAAAGAAGCTTCCAAAAATTTAAAAAATATTTTTTGCCAAAAGCAACTTTTTAGTAGAGAATTTCTATTGGATCAAAACCCCATTTTCTATCCACCGGAAAAATTAACCGCAGAAGATTTGCATAAAGCATTCCAAAGCATTTGGGATGAATTTCAAAAATTAGAAGAAGCGACTACAGTTGAAAAAATCCGAAAAATTGTTAAAATAGAAGAGAAAATCCAAGATATCCTGAAAATGATGAGTGGCGGTATAAATACATCCTTTAGCAAAATGGTTGATAAGAAAGAAAAAATTGACATTATCATTAATTTTTTGGCAATTTTGCATATGTTCAAAGATAAGCTTATTGCTATTGAACAAGATAATGAATTCGGAGAAATTAATTTAAGCTTGTACCAAAATAATGGAAATCAATGAATTAAAAAAATATATTGAAAGTTTATTATTTATCTCTGGAGAACCAATGGATTTCAAAACTATAGTGAAGACATTGGAAGCGAATGAAGAAGAGGTAAAAAATGCTATAGAATCGCTGAGAAGCGATTTTTCCGCACAAAATAGGGGATTAACCATTGTTGAAAATATGGGAAGTTACCAACTCACCACTAGTCCCGCTTCTAGTGAAATTATTTCTAAATATATAAAAGACAGCTTAAAAGAAGATCTGACACCGGCCTCTTTGGAAACATTGGCTATTATCAGTTACAAAGGACCCCTCACCAGACCGGAAATAGACAATATCCGCGGAGTTAATTCCAGTTTTATCATTAGAAATCTTTTAATTCGCGGTTTGATTGAACGAGATTTGGACGCCAAAAAAGCCAATGCTTTCGTTTATAAGATTAGCTTTGATCTACTTCGCAAATTAGGCTTGGAAAAAATCGAGCAATTACCGGGTTTTCAAGAATATAACTCTCTCTAAAATGAAAAAAATTTTTCGTACCATCATTATAATCGGTTTTTTAATCTTAGCGGTTTTCTTAATCGCTTGGATTTATGGACAAAATATTATTCAATCGCAAAAAAATACCAACAATCCGGCAACCAATGATATTTTTTATTTTTCTGCCGGAAGCCAATCGGTAGGGTACCCCTTTCGCAATTGGGAAAAAAGCGATCCGATAATCAATGCCGAAGTTGCTTTAGTAGTAGATGCCGACACGGATTATATTTTCTATCAAAAAAATTCTAACTTACGAAGACCAATTGCCTCTGTTTCTAAATTAATGTCCGCATTAATCGCTAAAAAATATATTCCCGATGGGCAGAATATCCCCGTCGACGCGGAATCTTTGCACGTAGAAGGAGATAATGGAAATGGACTTACAGAAGGAGAGATTTTTCCAGTTGACGACTTAGTAAGATTAATGCTGTTAGCGTCTTCCAATAAATCCGCTTATGCTTTAGCCAATTTTTATGGCTTTGATTCGTTTGTAGCGAAAATGAATGAAGAAGCAAAAAATTTAAATCTTTCTCAGACGTCTTTTGTGGAACCGAGTGGCTTAAATATGTCCAATCAATCCACTGCCGAAGATTTGAAAAAATTAGCGCAAAATATCATTAGAGAAAATCCCAACATTTTTGTTATTACTCAAGATGCCAACAAAACCATTAATTCCGTTGGAGAAAAATCAAAATCTCATCTCATTAAAAATATCAATCTTTTTAGTCAATCGCCAAAATCCTTAGAGGAAATGGGCATTCAATATTTAGGAGGAAAAACCGGATTTACCGATGAAGCTAAAGAAACTTATGTAGGAGTTTTTTCAATTCCTAGTAGCAGATTTGAAGGACAAAAAATAAGAGTGCTTACAATTATTCTATCTTCTACCTCTCGTTATGACGATGTGGAGTCGCTATTAAAGTGGGTAAAACAAGCTTATGTATTCTGAGATATTCACTCAAGTTATTAGAGTCTTGTGTCTATCGGCCCTTTCTTTTGCCGTAGCCATGGTTCTGACCCCAGTTTTATTAAAAGCCTTATCAAAATATAAAATTGGTAAACAGATTCGCACCGAAGGAGCTCCAATTTTTACTAATTTGCATCAAAAAAAAGAAGGCACGCCAACTATGGGCGGAATTTTGATTTGGGCAACTACTGGTATTATTGCTTTAATTTTTTGGTTATTAGGACTTCTTTTTGATAGTACCTTTGAATATTTAAATTTCGTAAGCCGTGGACAAACATATTTACCCTTATTTTCTTTAATTGTTGCGGCTCTTATCGGTTTTGCCGATGATCTTTTGGGAGCGCTTAAAATAGGGCCAAAAGGAGGCGGACTCAGAGTAAGTCACAAATTAATTATTTTTACTATCATTGCTTTAATTGGAGCCCTTTGGTTTTATTTTAAACTTGATTGGAATAGCATTAGAATTCCTCTTCTAGGAGATATCTCTCTTGGTTTTTGGTATATTATTGTTTTTATGTTTGTTATTATTGCCACCGCTTTTTCCGCAAACGAAACTGATGGTCTCGATGGTCTAGCTGGCGGCGTAATGCTTTTTTCCTATTTGGCTTTAGGCGTAGTGGCTTTTGTTCAAGGAAAATATGATTTAGCTGCTTTTACCGGAGTAGTATCGGGATCACTGGTGGCCTTTTTATGGTTTAATATTTATCCTGCTAAATTTTTTATGGGTGACACCGGATCCATGGCTTTGGGCATTACATTAGGAGTACTAGTAATGCTCACCAACACTGCTTTACTTTTACCATTTTTTGGATTTATTTTAGTCGTGGAATCACTATCAGTTATTATTCAAATTCTAAGTAAAAAAATAAGGCATAAAAAAGTATTTCTTTCCGCGCCCATTCATCATCATTTTGAAGCTTTGGGTTGGCCAGAAACAAAAATTACTATGCGTTTTTGGATTTTATCAGCCTTATTCACTGTTATCGGTATTGTCATCTTCTTCATTGATAAATTTTTATAATATCCATCTTAATATTTAAAGCTCTCTAAATAAAATTAGGGGGCTTTTTTATTTGCCATACATCTCTGTGGTTGACTTTTTGTGCCTAAATGTGATATAATATAATCAGCCAACTAAATAACTAAATAACGGAGGAAAAGATGAATACGAAGATTCAATTAATCTATCTCTTTGTATGTTTTATCGCAGTGCCATTAATCATGGCGTACGGATTGGCATGGCCGTTAAGGAAAACAAGACAATTAAACCGCTTTCTCGCGCAGGTCATCATGAAGTTTCCCAGGTTACTTTGGATGAAGATGAAACAACTCAATAATTCACGATCTCTAGACAACCACTGGTGCGCAATAATTATTACGCAAATATCCGTAGAAATTATTGTCTTATTTTTAATAATTTACCCAACTTAAGGAGAAAAAATGTCAAAAACACCAGAAATCAGTTCGATCAGGTTTGTAACAGAGTATGGCATCATATCACTAACAGACAAGGGGAATGATAGAATCATTATCTCTTCTTGTGCTCCGGCAGATGCCTTCATTCCAAGAGACGTGGAAGAAGACTTAAAAAGGAGATTCGCCATCCTCAGAGGAATCAACGAAAGAACGCCGGTCAAAAAACCCGACGATCAACCTCGACTTTTTCCTCTCTGACTAGTCTCTAAAAGACCCTATTTGAATAATTCAAATAGGGTCTTATCTTTTTTATAATTTATTTTGATATCCGCACCAAAAACCAAATCCATCCATAGCGTTTTTACTTTCCGGCTGAATACTTTTTATAATCAAAGCTCCGTTTTTGCATTTAACCAATAATTGCTTATTAACGCAAAAAAATTCACCATTTTTCTTTTCATCATTTTTTTCCTGAGATATCTGCGCTTCCAAAACTTTAAATTTCTTTCCTCCCTTAATTTCAAAATAGGTTCCCGGCCAAGGATTAAGAGCGCGAATTTTTCTATCAATCACTTCTATAGATTCATTCCAATCAATTTTTCCATCATCTTTTTTAATCATTCGGCAATAAGTTGCCTGAGCATCATCTTGAGGAATAGGCTTTATTTCTCCACTTATCCACTTTGGTAAAACCTTCAATAATAATTTGGAACTTTCTTTTATTAAAATACTTTCCAAATCTTTATAGGTTAATTTTGAAATATCATCATTAATTTTTGCACTAGCCAAAATCGGACCATGATCCATTTCTTCATCCAACAACATAATGGTCGTACCAGTCTCTTTATCGCCATTTAAAATTGCTGATTGAATAGGGGACGGACCTCGCCAATGCGGTAAACAAGACGGATGCACATTAATAGTACCCAGCGAAGGAATACTTAAAATTTCTTTAGGAATAATTTTGCCATAAGAAACTACCACAAACAGATCTGGAGATAATTCTTTTATCTGTTCAATAAACATCGCTTCTTTCAACTTCTTTGGCTGAAAACAGGGGATTGATAATTTATCGGCTACCATTTTCACTTCCGGCGATTTCAATTTTGAGCCCCTGCCAGCTGGCTTATCCATTTGAGTTATAACCCCTATAGGTTTAAAACCATTATCAATTAAAAACGTTAAAATCTCCGCGCTAAAATACGAAGTTCCCCAATAAATAATTTTTGTTTTATTTGAATTCTTCATTTTAAACAATCCAGCTTATTCTTCCTTTAATATTTTAGTAGCTTTATCAATAAACAAAATCCCACTCAAATGATCGTATTCATGTTGGCAGATTCTAGCAAAAACCCCTTCAAATTTCTTTTTAACAGCTTTTCCATTTTCGTCATAACCCTTTATCTCCACCGCAACGGAACGAGGCACAACCCCGGATATACCCGGCACACTCAAACATCCCTCCTCCGCCTCTTCCAAGGCTTTGGAATACTTGGTAATCTTGGGATTTATAAAAGCAAAAAAATCTTCACCAGGTCCCATTACAAAAATTTGAGCATCCACTCCAATCTGATTAGCCGCCAAACCAACACCCTTTTCTTTTATCATAATTTCTCTCATATCTTTTATGAGTTTTAAAATATTATCATCTTTCAAATCCTTCACTTTCTCCGTTCCTTTTCTCAAAAATTTCTCTTCTTCCTTATTATTAATAGTCCAAAGTTTATATTTCATCATGTTAAATTAATGGGATTAATTTTAATAGACACATCATCTGGAAAAAAACTGATTATTTTATTGCGTTCTCCGACATGCCCTGGCTTCATTTTGAAGAATATCTCATTAATGAAAAGATTCCTAGCTTTCGGCACAAATCCGGGCATGGGCGGCAATATTTGATAGTCTTTACCCTCCAATATCTTATGAGCATGTTGTCTTAATAATTGATAATAATAGGCGCTATTTCTGGTTAATTGTGCCTTATTTTTATGTCTAATGCTTATCTTGATAATCTCGGAATATGGGGGATAAAACAGATCTTGTCTTAATCTTAACTCATTTTCATAAAATTTATCAAGATTTTTAATATTCTCGAATAATTCCTTTTTGGGGTTCAAAGTTTGGACAAAAACCTCCTGACTAACCATCGCTAACTTTGAAATGATATTTTTCAAGCGTTCTTCCGAACGAAAATCGGGGAAAACAGTAATTTGTTCCGCCGAAACAACAATAGATAAACCGATTTCTTCATCAATTTTATCCAGCCATTTACTAAATAATTCCGTGACTATCAAAATATCGATTTCTTTACTCGCAAATTGAGCAAAAAGAATTTTCTCATCTTTTAAGTTTTTTAAATGATCGGAATCAAATATTCCAATCTTAGCGCCAGGAAAAGTTTTCTGACAAAATTCTAATACTTTTTGATTACCAGCTCCAACAAAATTAATCAAATGACTTTGACACTGCGGGCACAAATCAATCGGCTTAGCCCTGTAGCCACAATGCCGACAACGCATTTCATTATCTCCAACCCATTGATAATGAACCATGGCCGCTTCACAATGCGGACATTGGAAAATATAACCGCAATCATTACAAATTAAGGCCGGACTGGAACCTCGACGATTGGAAAAAATGATTATTTGTTTTTTCTCTTCTAAATTATCTTTTACTTTTTTAATAATTTCCAAATCCAATACTACGGAAGATAATTTTCTGCGCGAATCAATAAAATGAAAACGCGATGAAATATCCCGAAACTTGCCATGAACAGAGAAAACATTTTTTTTAATCAGATACCACGATTCTAAACTTGGATTGATGCTCGTAAAAATAATTTTTGCCCGAAATAATTCACTAAGTTTTAGGCAAGCATTTTTAGCATTAAAATGAATCTCCGGTTCCCATGTTTCTAAAGCGGAATTTTCCTCATCAACCACTATAATCAATCCCAGATCGGCAAAGGGAGCAAAAACACCGGCTCTTTTGCCCAAGATTATCCTTTTTTCTTTTTTGTTGATTTTTTCACAAACTGAAACAAATTGTTTCTGTCCAGCTTGTTTATCAAAAACAACCATATCATTTTCAAATTCACTGAGTTCATTCTGATATATCTCAAGTTTTATTTGATTAGGAAATACCAATAATATTTGTTTGTCCTTTTTCAAATAACCGGAAATTTCTTTCTTAATAAAGCTAAAATCATCTCCAAAAATGAATTGATTATCACTGTTTTTTTGAGAATTAATTGTTTGACTATTATCTACATTTATTTTCTTTAAAATCGATCTGTTAGGTAAGGCGATTTTTAATAGTCCGGACAAAGATAAAAAATAATAATCGGCTAACCATTTAATTAATTCCCATTGCTCAGTAGTAACAATACGATGATTACCAACTGCCACTTCTAAAGGCTTAAAATTGAAAGCCGCTTTTTTTATGCTTATTTTGTTTATTATTGGCTGGGAATCAATAATCAAACCCAGAACCTTTGCTCGTCCCACTTGGATACTAGCCAAAGTTCCAAAGTCATATTTTTCAACACTAAAATAACTCAATAATTGAGGCTGAGAACGCGGTAAATTCAATAAAGGCACAACCGTATTAAGATACATCAGCTTCATTTTATCAAAACAACGAAAAATAGACAAACAGATATCATTATCTTAAAATATCATTATGAAACAATTGAGATTATTTTTTGCCATAGACTTGCCAGAACACCTCAAAGATTCATTGTTAAAACAAGCGCAATTAGACAATGAAAATATTTGGCGCTGGACTTCCAAAGATAATCTTCATTTAACATTGGAATTTATCGGTTCTACCAATGAAGAAGACTTGGCAAAAATAATAAGAATAGGGGAACAATCCTGTCGAGGAATTAATCCATTTGAAATCAAAATAAAATATCTTTGTTTTGGACCGGAAGGAAAAACAGCCAAAAGAATGGTCTGGGCAATCTTAGAAGCATCGGAATCGCTAAAAAATTTAAAAAACTCTTTGGAACAAAATCTAACTGAGGAGGGGATAGACTTCCAAATTGAAAAACGGAAATTCCAGCCTCATATTACTTTAGCCCGACTAAAACAAGGAGAAATCGGTCCAAGTTATAAATATCAAAAAGAATTTACCACGGAATTCGAAGCAAAAGAATTTTTATTGATACAAAGCGATTTAAGTTCCTTTGGACCTAAATACTCCGTTATACAAAATTTCCCCCTTTAAAAAAACAAAGAAAAACTATATAATTAAATTAAATACGGAATTTAAACAAATAACTAGTATGGAAATAATTAATGAGAATAAAAAACAAAAAATATTCAAAATAATTGGCATTGTATTGGTTTGTCTTGGTATTTTAGGCGGGACTCTTTTTGTCGGCATTAAAATAGGAAAGAAATACTACCCCTCCATAAGTCTCGTAGAGGGTTTAAGCAATAAAGAGACCGGGAAACCGGCTGATGTGGATTTCAGTCTTTTCTGGGACGCTTGGAGACTAGTCCAGACCGACTACGTCAAATCTAATGATTTAGACAAGCAAAAGATGGTTTATGGGGCTATACAAGGCCTCTTGGAGTCCCTAGAAGACCCTTATTCCACGTTCTTTTCGCCTACAGACGCTCAAAAATTCAATGAGGATGTTGGGGGCAGTTTTGGAGGAATAGGCATTGAAATGGGCATTAAAAAGGGTATTTTGACTGTAATTTCACCCATAGAAGACACCCCCGCATGGAAGGCTGGCCTTAAAGCAGGAGATCAAATCACAAAGATTAATGGCAAATCAACTGCAGACATAACTGCAGATGAAGCTGTTAAACTTATCCGCGGAGAAAAGGGAACATCAGTTGTTTTATCAGTTATTCATAAAGACTCCGAAACTTCCACGGATATTTCCATAGTCCGAGATACTATTGTGGTTAGCGCCGTTAAACTTTCTTTCTTAGAAAATAACATTGCTCATTTAAAATTATTGAGCTTCAGCGAAAATGCTCCTTATGAATTTTATCGCGCCATTCTACAAGTAGCAGAAAAAAGATCGCCAGCCATGATTTTAGATTTACGCAATAATCCCGGTGGATACTTGGAAGTTTCGGTTGATATCGCCAGCTGGTTTTTACCCAAAGATTCGGTAGTAGTCAGAGAAAATATCAAAGGTGAAAGCGAAGAAGTTTTAAAAGCTGGAAAAAATCAAACCCCAATCAATATGCCAGTTGTTGTTCTTATCAACGAAGGATCTGCTTCAGCTTCAGAAATTTTAGCCGGAGCCTTGCGAGATATTAGAAATGCTAAGTTGATTGGAATAAAATCTTACGGCAAGGGATCCGTACAAGAAGTAAAAGAACTCTTTGATGATTCTATGATAAAATTGACCATTGCCGAATGGCTAACACCCAATGGCACATCTATTAACAACAACGGGTTAGAACCGGATTATAAAATAGAAATGCCAAAAGATGAAAATTCCAAAGACGATCCTCAATTGGATAAAGCTTTAGATATTGTAAAAACATTAATGTAATTTATTAAAATATGAAAGTAGTTTTACTAAAAGATATACCTAAAATAGGAAAAAAATACGACATCAAAGATTTATCCGATGGATATGTTAGAAATTTTTTGTTACCAAAAAAACTAGCCGAAGAAGCTACACCTAATAAAATTTCTAAAATTGAAGGGATGAGAGCTGAACAAGAAAAAGAAAACAGAGAAAAAATAGAATCATTCAAAAGACAAGCCAAACAAATGGCTGGCTTTAAATTAGAATTCATCTTAAAAACTGATGGCAAAAGTGTTTTTGGAGCCATTAACGGAAAAGACATAAAAGACAAACTTAAAGAAAAAGGAATCATTATTAATGAAGAACAAGTTAAGATGGATAAACATCTTAAAGAAATGGGGGAGCATATTGTTAAAATAAAATTCAGCCCAGAAGTTGAGGCTGAATTGAAAATAGTTTTAAAATCAGAAACAAAATAAAAAAAGCCCCTAAATAATAGAGACTTTCTTTACGGTTCTCACTTTACCGTTAAATCCTGTTTTTCTATGAGTGGTAAATTTTACTTTGCCAGATTTCACAGCATAAAGAGTGTCGTCAACACCAACTCTCACATGATTACCAGCAAGGACTTTTGATCCCCTCTGTCTAATGATAATGTTGCCGGGATTAGCTTTCTGACCATCAGAAATTTTAACTCCCAAGCGTTTAGCAATAGAATCACGGCCAAGCTTTGTAGAACCACCTGCTTTTGTATGTGCCATATGACATTTATGTTAACATAAATGAAAATAAAATGCAAATACTAAAATGATTCAATTTCTCCAAAAATATAAAAAAGAAATTATTGTAGCAATATTCGTGTTTTTGATTGCCACTTTAAGCTTTGGATTGGGCTATCTAACAGCCACCAAGTTAGAAAAGACCGTGCCGATTATTTTCGAAAAATGCTCCGAATAATTCATACATAAATTTCTTTTATCACACTCAACCACAATCCTATAGATAACTTACGATCGTAAGTTATCCGTATGGTTTAAAAAAATAGCAAAAAATATAAAAATAGGGGACTAGCCCCTATTTTTTTTAATCCTTCAAATCTCTTTTTATCTTTTCTAAAGACTTTTTCATCGCCTTCAATATTTTTACCGTGCGAGTTTTAGTCTTAGCGGATTCAATCTCTTGTAGAATATCACTTGGTAATTTTTTTAATAAAGCTTCAAATTTTTTCTTATCTAAACCCAAAACCTCTGGCCAGATACCGCGTTTTTCTAAAATAGGCTGAATTTTCTCCCAATCATATTCTTCTTTAATCTGACTAGTTTTGACAATAAAACCTTCATCACCAAACACTCTATCAAGACCCTTTTTCTCCAAATAAATATTTATTTGTTGCTTTATAGCAGCTAATTTATCATCCGTTTGATCATTCTGACTCTTCAAAACAAAATATTCATTAACCATCTTTTTAACTTCTTCATCGGCAGGAGTTTGCTGCTGATACAAATGAGACCACATTGGGCAAATATTTTTATAAGAACAATAATTGCACAAAGCGGAAGGGATGGGAGGGAAATAATTCTTTTCAATTTCAGCAATATTTTTTAATACTCTGGCTTTAACAGTTTCTATTTCTTCTTGCGTGCGTTTCGTACTCATTTTTTCTCCGTGTTTCAAAAAATACAAACTTAAATTTATATTTTCCAATTGAGCTAAATCGGGCCAACGTCCAAAAAATCCTAATGTATAAATAGAAAGCTGCAAATTACCATCGATTACGGATGCGCCAGGCATTTTTTTATTGGTTTTATAATCGATAATCTCAAAAACTCCTTCTTTAATTTTATCTACTCTATCAATTACACCGGTTAAAATATGACAAGTTTCTTTACTGGCGTCCTCAACACGAACCTCAAAGCGTGACTCCAAAGCAATAATAGTAGATTGGTGATCCGGAATATTTTTCTGATAAAACTCCCTCAAAATTCTTTGCCCATCATTAAAATAAGCATTTTTTTCTCTTTCATCTTGCCAAGAAACCTTTTGAGAAGCATCTTTCCACTCTATAGAAAAATAACTAAGGACATCCTCTAAAGAAGGGAAAACGGGGGACTGATCGTATAAAAACTTCAAAGTAGAATGTAGGGTGGTACCGAAAACCTGTTCCTTGGTTTTAGGAACCTTTATCTTCTCAATAATTTGATACTCAAACCTCTTAGGACAAGTTTCAAACACGTCCAAACTAGAATAAGAAATACGCATGAATTTATTTTACAATTTTTAACAGAAAATTAAAAGCTGATTTATCACGGGGGGAGCGCTCAAAAACATGGCTTTTTCTATATTGGATGTGTCGCACAACACAGATTTTGCGACACATAAAGTAAAGCAAAGCCAGGCTATTACTCTTAATGGTTTAAGCCCTAAATTGACTAATTACCCTATAAGTAAATATCCCACGGAAAAATTCCCAAATTGTTTTTACCAAAACAATAACTACATCTTTTATTTTTGTCAGAAAACCCTTTACATCTACTACCGTATTAATCTTATCCCAAGCCTTTTTAATGGAATCTATGGCATTTTGCCACCAAGCCGGGTTAATCTTTACATCCTTCTCCCCGGTGACAATATCAGCCCCATCTTGAACAACATCAGAACTAATATCTTCAGCGCCATTTATAAGGTTTTTAACTGACTCCGGCAACATATTTTTTAGCTTTTCTGGATTAACTAAATCAGGGGCAATAATAGGTTCATTGTTGTTGATATCAAAAGCCGCAAAGATTGGGCTTACTTGGCCGAATAATATAATCACTACCAATAAACTAATTATAATATTATGTCGCACAATTTTTTGTATTAAATAATCGCGACTAAATGTAATTCAAAGGATTGACGGTAGCGCCGATTGGCGTTAAACCGCAAGAGCTAATTGAACTCATTCTAAAAGTAGGAGAGAAATAAACTGAAAAATGTATATGAGGACCAGTGGTAAAACCGGTATTGCCCACATATCCAATCAACTCTCCCCTTTTCACCGTATCACCAACATTTACCAATTGCAAAGACATATGAGCATATAAAGTCGTTAAATAATTTCCATGCTTTACAACCACAAACTTTCCAAAACCACGACGATAACAATATTTATCCTGATTACCAACCGCTATTACCTCTCCATCTTCAGCCGCGTAAATAGCGGTACCAATACTGGCAGCAATATCGATACCATTATGAGCAACGCTTTTATAATTACCATTCTTATAAAAATATTGGGAATCGGTAGTAATACCGTATTTTTGAGATATTCTTCCTTTAACCGGTTGTTGCAATATGCCATTTTTGCCCTGAGGCAACAAATTAGGATCAATTTCCGCCTTCAATGCTTCTTCCAAACGACTTATCTCGGATTCAATGCTTCTACGATTTTCTTCAATTTCACTCAATAAATTTTGATAATTTTTTTCTTGACTCTTCGTCTGCTGCAAAAGTTCCGTCTTCTCGGTTTGCATATTAGAAGCTATTTTTTTCTGACTACTTAAATTAATTTGCGCTACTTCCATAGATTTTTTCTTAGCTTCTGTTTCTGATTTTTGATTTTTCAAATCCTGTTTTAACGCTTCTAATTCCAATAAAGCATCTTCTATACCCTTACCAAAATTAACCATATTTTCCAAATCTAGCATGGTATCGGATAAGCTTTCATTTTTCAAAACCATAGCGATTAAAGTTGCGCCATGTTCCTGTTCATATAAGTTTCTAATATTCTTGGCCATGATCTCTTTTTTGAAATCCATTTCTTGCTCCGTATTGCGAGTCTCTAAGCTTAACTTGTCTATTTCCAAAGTCAAAGTGTCTATTTGTGTATTAGTAACTTTAATTTTGAAGTTCAAATTATTCATATTAGCCTTAATTCTTTTTAATTCCGTACTCAAAGTTCCTTTAGTAGCCTGTGTTTTTGCCAATTCTTCATTATACTTCGCTTCTTCTTGTTCCAGTTGATCCAATAACTGCTTTTTAGTGTTAATCTGCGCTTGTAACTCGTCATAATTACTGGAAAAAGCCGTTTGGAAATTGGCAAACAAAATTACAAAAACAAGCAATATTTTTATCGCTGATTTAAAAAATCGTTTCATTGTATTTTATTCTTTGCTATTTCTAAGCGACGTAATGTTTCTTCTTTACCTAAAATTGGGATTATTTCAAAAGGACCGGCAGAATTCTTTAATCCACTCAAAGCCACACGCAAAGGCCATAAAATCTCTCCTCTGCCACGTTTCTCCGCTTCCGGCATAATTATCGCTTCTAATTGGTTTTTATTATATTCATCTTCCTTTAAATTAGTAAGCATACTTATTAATAATTCTAAAGTTCCCTTTGTATTCTCCAAAATACTATCTTTCCAAATCAACAATTCTTTTGGATAGTCGGACAAATTAAAGAAAAATCCCACCATCTCTGGCAAATCTGATAATTTTTTTATTCTATCTCTATGTGATTCTATTACTTTTTTTAAATATTCTTGATTAGAAATAATTTTTTCACCAAAAACATTTTCCAAATATGGTGAAGATCTTTTCGTCAATTCATCAATGGGCATTTTTTTAATATGCTCGGCATTTATCCAATTTAATTTATCAACGTTAAAAATAGCGCCACCTTTTTGAATTCTTTTTACGTCAAATAAATCCAAAATTTCTTCTTTGGTTAATATTTCTTTTATTCCTTCTCCTGGTTTTTCTTCCGGATGCCAGCCCAAAAAAACTATAAAATTAAATAAAGCTTCGGGCAAATATCCATTTTTTCTATATTCCGCCACCGACACATCTCCAAAACGTTTAGACATTTTTGATTTATCCGGAGCCAAAATTAAAGGCAAATGACCAAATTCCGGGACGTCCCATCCAAACGCTTCATATAAAATAATCTGCTTCGGAGTATTAGAAAGATGATCTTCCCCTCTAATAACATGCGTTAATTGCATACGATGATCATCAATAACCACGGCAAAATTATAAAGAGGTTCGCGAAGACTCTTGGCAATCACCAAATCACCGAACAAAGAACAATCAAATTCTACTTTACCCCTAATCATATCGTTAAAAGCCACCTTTTTGTCAGGGGTTTTTATTCTAATGACATACGGAGTATTATTTTTTAATTTTTCTTCTACCACTTCCGGAGAAAGATTACGACAACTACCATCATATCTTGGCGATTCACCACGAGCGGCCATTTCTTGTTTCTTTGCTTCTAATTCTTCAGGCGAACAAAAACAATAATAAGCCTTTTTTTCGTCTATCAATTGATGCAAATATTTTTCATACAAATCCAAACATTCCGTCTGTCGATAAGGCCCGAAGTCTCCGCCTACTTCAACCCCTTCATCCCAATCCAATCCCAGCCATTTCATTTGTTCAATAATATCTTTTTCAAACTCAATCTTTGACCTCTCTCGATCAGTATCTTCAATACGCACTATAAATTTGCCATTATATTTTTTAGCAAACAACCAATTAAAAAGCGCGGTTCTGGCCGTACCAATATGGAAATATCCCGTTGGAGACGGAGCTATGCGCACCCTAGGATTTTTTATTTCTTTTCGAGGAGTCATCATAAATTAACTTTTAAAATTTTAAATATTTCTCTAGCAATATTCTCTGAAGGGTTCTGTTGAGAGAACATATTGGCGCGATTGCCCAAATCATTCAATTTTTCTTTATCATGGAGTAAATTAACCACTTCTTCTAAAAACATATTGGGCAATATATTTTTTTCTTCAAAAACAATTGAGGCTCCGGCTTTTTGATAAGCAAAAGCATTTTCGCGTTGATGATCGGAAGCTGCTTCTGGCAAAGGAATAAGAATAGAAGGCTTTTTGGCGGCGGATAATTCAAAAATTGTTCCGCTCCCGGCCCGAGCGATTACCAAATCGCTACAAGCCAATGCTAAAGCGTATTCATCTTCATTAAAAAAACTTTTAGCCTGATAATATTTTTGATAAGACTCTGGGAGGTTGCCAATAATTATTTTAGCCTCAGCCACCACTTCTCTAAAATTCTTTTCTCCTGTTTGATGTAAAATTTGGATATTATTTTTTATAGAATCATACAAAATTTCCAAAATTAAATCATTGATTCTTTGTGATCCTTGAGAACCGCCTAAAATTAAAATAATCGGTTTATCACTGGCAAAACCAAAATGTTTGACCCCATTTTCTTTTTGAGCCTTCTGAAGCAAATCCGTTCTAATGGGATTTCCCACTAAAGCCGTTTTTTCTGTCGGGAAATAATCCAAAGCCTTTGGGAAAGAAACTCCGATTCTGGCGGCGAATTTGGCAGCAATTTTATTACTTAATCCCGGAACAGAATCCGATTCATGTATAAAAACTGGGATATGATAAATCCAACCGACTATCACCACTGGCACTGAACCATATCCGCCCTTGCTGAATATCACATCCGGCATAAATTTCCAAACTAACCACAAGCTCTGAAAAAATCCAAAGAATACTTTAAAAATATCAAAAAAGTTTAAAATAGAAAAATAACGACGCATTTTTCCAGCTGAAATTATTTTTACTTTTATCCCCTCTTTTTCCAACTCTTCTTTAGCAAAACCGTCAGCACCCAAATACAAAGCATCAATTGTTAATAGTTTTTGTCCAGCAATCTGTTTTAAAGAACGAAAAACACTTATCAACGGATAGACGTGTCCACCAGTGCCCCCGCCTGTTAATAGAATTTTTACTCTAATGTCTTTGATTTTATCCATATTAATAAAGAAATATTTTGTGTAAAATTATCAAAAATAAGCTGAAATTTAAACCTTTCGCGTGTACTTAGATATATTAGCAATTATTCCCATTGAAGTCAAAAGAACCGCTAAATTAGTGCCTCCATAGCTCATAAACGGCAAAGGTTGGCCCGTTAAAGGTATCAATTTACACATGGCGGCTATGTTAACAAAAGCTTGAATTGTTACCATAACTATCAACCCGGACACGACCAATTGTGAAAATTTATCAGGGCTATTTTTGGCGATTTTCATTCCTTTCAAAAACAACAAAATATACAAACCAATAATTAAACTAGATCCTAAGAAGCCGAACTCTTGAGCTATAACGGCAAAGATAGAATCCCCCATCGGCTCCGGCAAAAAACTATATTTACTTACGGCGTTATTGTATCCCACTCCTGTTAATCCTCCGGAGCCAATAGCTATTAAAGCCTGGTTGATGTGATAATCGCGCGTTTCCGTTTGATCACCTGTTCCCAAAAAACTCATTACTCTAGTCATTTGATGACCGCCCAACAACATAAACAATCCAAAGCCGACTATTGCAATAGCAGCGGATGCAAACACAAATCTCATTTTAACTTTACTCAAAAAATAAATGGCGCCCAAAGACACGATCGTGATAATCGTCGTACTCATTGATTTCTGAAAGAAAAACAAAACAAATATTACCACCAATAAAAAAAGCAACGGCAAATATCCTTCACTCCAACTATTTATCTTTTTTCCTCTTTTAGAAATCCAAGCGGAAAGATAAATTATAGAAGCGACTTTCAATAATTCACTTGGTTGGAAATTAAAAGAACCGATTTGCACCCATCTGCGAGCGCCATTCAATTCCATACCCAAGGGTGTAAATACAAGAATCATTCCTGCAATCGCTAGAAGCATTATAACAAGCGAAAATTTTTCCCAATAACGATAATAAATGAAACTTGTAATAACAGCTCCAATTACACCGAACACTCCGCCAAGTAATAATTGATGTTTTAAATAATAATATGGATCATTGAAATCATTCTTACTCATAATAAACGAAGCGCTCAAAAGAACGGCAAAACCAATTACCGTTAAAACAGCAACGATAGTTACAAAACTTATATCAACTTTAAATTTCATGCGTTCTTTAAAATTTTTCCAGCTTTTATTCCGGTAAAACGCGATTTATTTACAACCAACTCTCCGTTAATAATTACGAATTCAATACCCACGGGCTCTTGATACGGCGATTCTATAGAAGCCGAAGAATTAATTGTTTGCGGATTAAAAACAACCAAATCAGCTAAAAATCCTTTCTTTATCATTCCCCTATTTTTTATTCCCAATTTTCTCGCCGGCTCCAATGTTATTTTCCTTATAGCCTCAGGCCAATCCATTAATTTCTTATCATTTACTTCCGCCAAGAACTTGGGAAAAGCCCCAAAAGAACGAGGATGAGGCAAAAAATTCGGCTTTTTATTGGCATAATTCAATCCCTCACCATTAGAAGCGATGATACTCAAAGAATTTTTCATAAGCCAATAAGTAGGCATGCGTGAAAGACATTGATCGGTCACCGTTACCCTACCCTCTCCGGCTCTCATAATTTCCATCATCATTTCTTCCGGAGAAATCATTCTCATACGAGCTAATTCGTAAACACTCTTACCCACAAAAGCCAACGTCTTAGGCATTTCAGAAACTATCATAAAAGAATAATCGTATTTCTTTTTCTTCAAATCTTCAACAATTCTTTTTCTGGAAGAATCATTTTTTATGTTTTTCATCATATCTTCCAACCCTCCTTTAATTGCCCAATCTGGTAAATAAAGATAAAGAGGACCGGCGATAGCAGTATACGGGTAAACATCAAAATTAATATCTACTCCTTTTTCTTTTAATCCCTGAATTACCGCCAAACTCAAATTTAATTCTTCCTCCCAACCACGATATGCTTTCAAATGACTAATCTCGATTTTCGGCATTTGATAATTTAAATGAGCAGCCAAATCTTCTAATTCCGAAATGGCAGAAAGTAGATTTTCTTTTTCTGAACGTAAATGCGTAGCATATAAAACGTTATATTTTTTTACAATTTTTAAAATCTCCAAAATTTCATTAAATGGAGTAAGACGAGCATGACTAAAACTCAATCCAGTAGAAACTCCGAAAGCGCCCTCTGCCAATCCCTGCTCGATAACATATTTCATTTGTTCCAATTCCTTTTCCGTAAGATCTCTCAAATCATCTCCAATAATTCCCCTGCGCACCGTAGCATGACCGATCAAAGTGCCAAAATTAACGCCTAATTTTTTTTGACTTATTTTATCTAAAAATTCCGCCACACTCTGCCAATCAATATTAATCTGATTAATATCCGTCCATTTTCTAATACTCTTCAAATCTCCACGAATCAACGGAGCCAAAGACGATCCGCAATTTCCTCCAATAATTGTTGTAATCCCCTGTTTCAATAAACTTTCTTGTTCTGGTTGTGTAAAAATACTAAGACAATGATCGGAATCATTATTAATATCAATAAATCCAGGAGCTACAATAGAATCGGAAGCATCAATCATTACTTCCGCTTTTTTATTTTTAAAATTTCCTATTTTAGATATTTCACCATTCTTTATCCAAACATCTTTTCTTTCCCCCTCTTTACCAGAGCCGTCAATGATTAAACCATTTTTTATTAAAATATCCATAAATATATTATACCATTTTTTAATAATCAAATCCTGGTTTTTTGTGCATAAATCCATCGAAAAAGAGCCAGCTTTTACGCTATAAAGACCAAGCCCAGGGGTTGACTTTTCTTCAAATATCTGATACAATAAAGGTAGCAAAAATTTACATAGATGGATAACAAACAACGAACTACAAGGAGGTTCGAATGAAAAAGATGATCGTTTTCGGTCTCTGTCTGGCGTGCATTTGTGTTTCGTTCGCCATGGCGAACGATTCCTGGGCATTCGGCATCAAAGCCGAATCTCAAGAATTGGCACTGAAGTGGCAGCCCACCAATCTGATGGACTACGCTGATATCAAGCCGGCATACGCCTACAAGTATAAGCTTGATGTCGCTGCTGCAACGGGCAAAACGAGTTTGCAGGGATTCTCCCTACAGCTCGGTAAAACTTTCTTAAAAAAGAAAGTGGAGCTAACAGGAGGTATCGGACTCGCAAAAATGAATGCAGACATGGATCGTCCGGAATACACCACAGAATCTTCGTTCAAAACGATTTACGGAGACAATACCCAAGATAAGGAGGTTTGCCTTGGGGAATCCGTAAAGTCGGATGGCAAATACAAACCTTTTTGGTTTGTGGGTGCCAAGGCTAACCTTCTGGAAAAGAAAAGTCTGAGATTCGGAGTTGAGGGAAAGTATCTCTCATTTTCAAATTCCAACTTTTCCCTTCCACTCCAAAGCATATCCAATGATTGGAGGGAGGCAAACATGGAGTTCTCCATTAAAGGGAATTCCGTGAAAGTTCAGATGGCCGAAGGGAAGCTTTTCGGAAGTCTCAAGGTTTCCAAGAGTCTGGAAGTGTCCGGCGCCGCGGGGTACTTGTGGAGCAAAACGGAAATTTCCGGGGTGAGTACTTATAAGTACTCACAGGACCTGACGAATGTAAATTTCGTTCAGAACTGGAAGCTCAAGGGAAAACCCGAGAACTCGGCATTCGCCGAAATGAGCGTTATGGCTGTACTGACGAAAAACCTCAAGGCTATCGTCAGCGGCAACATCGGAGCCAAAAAAGGCATCTCCATCGGAATCTCGTATTCCTTCGGAGGAGAAACCCAGGCTCCCCGCCAAACCATCACCGCCAAATCGACGCCCAGAATCGTGACACCAAAGCATACCCCTCAAAAGGTATCAACTCCGGTAGTCAACAAACCGACGCCGAAGAAAACCGTAAAGAAAATTGCCCCCAAGGAGAGAGCAAAGAAACCGGCGGTCAATACCAAAACTGCCACACCTCGTAGTGCGACCAAAACAGTCGTAGTCGTACCGGACTCGCTAACATGCGTATTCCGCTGGACGACACGACTATTGGGTCTGGACCTCGTCAACATAAATGTTGAAACGACGGTCCCACCGATCAAACAAAAAAAATAGGAGGAATCCTAAAAGAGCCTTGATGCTAATCATCTTGGCTCTTTTTATTTCTATAAAAACAACAAATAAATCAATTTTTAAACAACTTGACACAATACAACTTCTAGTATAATATCACATACAGAACTATAAAAAATCAAAAAACAAGAGGTCAAAAGGAGGCCACACATGAAAAAAATCACAGTTTTTGCTTGCTTGTTAGTCTTTCTGTTTTCTTTTTTACCGGCGACTGATCACGAAAACGGCATCAGCATTGCCCTTAGTGCGGAAACCATTCAAGTTCCCGTTTCCATCAAAGAATTCATTTTTTCTCGTTACGAATTTCAAATGAATGATTTGAATATAATCAGCACGGGATCGTTAAAAGATATCAACGCCACAGAAAGCCAAAATAGACTTTTCTTACAATTACTCATCAATAATACCAAACTCTTCAACGCCTACGCCAAAGCAGGAGTTGCGCAATTTACGGAAAAAATTGATGGCGGGTTTAAAAGTAAATGGCAAGATGAATACAGATTCCCCAACGAAAAAGGCTTTAACTACACTGAACACGTAGAACAAGGAATCGCTTCTCAACCGTATAATTCTTTTTTCTGGGCAATCGGATCCAATATCTTTATTTATAGAAGCAAACAATTAACTTTACTGACCAACATCGAATACTCCAAATCCCATTTCAAAGATTTGTCACTTAACCTACTCTACAATTACGAACAAGAAGAATTCAGATACATCGATGAATTTTCGGTAAAATTTAATCGCGCCGAAAATGAAATGGTAAAAATTGGAGTACAAGCTTGCACTCAAGGAGATGTTGCCCCCTGGATCAATGTAGGATATCTTTTTTACAAAACAACCTACAAAGGAGCCTACACGAGCAAATACATCACCGGCTTGAATTTCGATTCTGAGATATCAGACATCCAAGAATTCACCACCACATCCAAACCGCATACCACTCTATCAATTTCCAGCGGAATCAAAGTAAAAATCAATTCCAAGTTTAGCGCCAAAGCCTTTGCTTCTTTCGGAGCAACACAGGGCTATGGGTTCTCCTGGGAAGCCCTCTTGTAATAAAACATAAATCAAAAATCCTCGGTCAATACGACCGAGGATTTTTTTATATAATTTCTATTTTTTTAATTGATAAATCATCCCAACGCTTATCTTTAAAATCATCTTTTCTTAAAATACCTGTTTGCGCGCCAACATGTTCCACTACCGAAGTAGCATTAGCGCTTCCCAATTTAATCGCTTCTTCTATATCTTTTTCTTCAAACACGCTGCGATTTCCCACTTTTTTTAATTTTTTTCCAACAAAAGCAGAAACAAAACCGGAAGCAAAAGAATCTCCAGCACCAGTTCTATCAACTACTTTTTTCTCTTTATATGTCCCCACTTGCCACATATGCTTTCCATCTGAGATAGTCAGCCCCTTAGGACCTTTAGTCATCACCACCAACCCCTCAATCAAATCATCTAAACGTCTAAATAGTTTCTTTTCATCTTTATAAGGAACATCAGCCAAATAAGATGCTTCTTCTTGATTTAAAACAAAAACATCAAAACGTTTTAATAATCTCGGCATTAAACGAAAATTTTTTAATTCCCCCATTCCCGGATTAGTAGCTAAAAACATTTTATTCTTGGCAGCAAAATTAACAGCCTTCATCAACAAATTTTTATTTCCCGCCAAAGACGACAAATACATCCAATTGGCTTTTATTTTACCACCCCAAGGAATTTCTTTTTCTGAAATTTCATCCCCAGCTCCTTTATGACTTAAAATGGTTCGCTCCCCTTTGTTATCCAAAAATATTGTAGAATAAGCAGTTATATCTTTTTTACTTATTTGAAAATATTTAGCATCAATCTTTTCATTGATTAATTTATCAATAATTTCTCTTCCACTGCCATCATCTCCAACGCAAGAAATACAAGTCGTATCATAACCCTGCCTAGCAAAAGTAACGGCCACATTAGCTCCGCCACCACCGATAGTAAAAGTTATTTTAGGCACCTTAACTTTTCCCGCATACGGTAAAGCAATTCCTTTACCCACCTTAAACTTATTTGTTTTTACTTCCACAAAAGGAACCCCTTCAAAAAATAAATCCCTTGTGGCTGAACCGATTACTAAAACATCTTTCATATTTTTCTTGTTATAACTTTTTTCACGGCTTCTTTTATATTAGTAACCCCCAACCCAAACGCTTCTATAAGTTCGGAGGGTGAACCGGATTCTCCAAATCTATCTTTCACTCCAACAAATTCCATCGGTACTGGATAATTCTCCGACAAAATTTCCGCCACAGCCGAACCCATTCCTCCAGCCACTTGATGATTTTCTACCGTTACCACCGCTCCACATTTTTTTGCCGCCTCAATAATCGTGACGCTATCCATAGGCTTTATAGTATGATTGTTTATTACCATAATTTCAATCCCCTCTTGCGCAAGCTCTTCTGCCGCCAACATAGCATTATGTAAAATCGGACCGCAACCAATTATCGCTACAACTGGTTTATCCGCATCGCGCCAGACAATTGCTTTTCCGATTTCAAAAGGAGATTCCTCTGTAGTCATAATTGGAGTTTTTTCTCTTTCAAATCTCAAATAAACCGGACCAACATGCTTAGCTGCCGCATAGGTAGATTTCTTTGATTCAATAGCATCGCATGGAGCAATAACTACCAAATTAGGAAGGCAACGAGTGATGGCGATGTCCTCTAAGGCTTGATGTGTCGCTCCGTCCGGACCGACTGAAACTCCGGTGTGCGCTCCCACAATTTTAACATTCGCCTTTGAATAGCAAACACTAACACGCAATTGATCCCAATTTCTACCCGGAGAAAAAACGGCATAAGTCGCCACAAACGGAACTTTTCCGACCATAGCCATACCAGCGGCTAAACCCATTAAATTTTGTTCCGCTATTCCAGTTTCTATAAATCTATCAGGGAAAGCATTTCTAAAAGTAGAAGCTTTCACTGATTCGGTAATATCAGCGCAAAGCATTACAATATTAGAATCTTCCTTGCCTGCCAAAACAGTACCCTCACCGAAGCCTTCACGAGTAGTTTGCTGTTCTACATCAGAAGACAATATTTTTTCATTTAATTTTGCAATTGGATTTATCATATTTTTTATCCATTTCTATTTGACCTTGACTTTTTTATTATTTTGCTATATACTAAATATAGTAGCTCGAAAACTTTATTCAAAGGAGGAAAGAATGAACGCAGCCACGACAAATTTGATTCTGCTTTTTCTCATTTTTCTCTATGGACTCGAATTGTTCACCAGTGGACTCAGAAGAATCGGACCACGATTTTTTATCAACAAACCGGGGACTCTGATTCATGTTCTGTGCGTTGTTGTAGGAGAGATCACAATCATCTTCTCCATATGGGTTTTTTTAACCCTACACGTCCCTTCTTTATTCTAACAGCTAAATCCACCCTGCTCTTTAGGGGGTGGATTTTTTATTCCGCCTCACTCGTTATCTGTCCGCCTAAACTGCGTAATTGCTTTAAAGCTTCTTCTGCTTCTTCTTTATTAGGAGTTTTTCCGTGCCACTCCGGCTTCCATTCCATAAAATCAACACCCTTACCAGGAATCGTATGACAAATAATCATTACCGGTTCTTCATAAATAGATTGCGCGTGCTTTATGGAATCTATAATTTCTTGAATATTATGTCCATCAATTTCTAAAACATGCCAACCAAATGCCTCATATTTTTCTTTTAACGGCTCCAAAGGCATCACATTCTCAGTGAATCCATCAATTTGAATATTATTTCTATCCATTAAAAAAGTAAGATTGGATAATTTATGTTTTCCGGCGAACATTGCAGCTTCCCACGTTTGCCCTTCTTGTTGCTCCCCATCGCCAACCAAACAATATACTTGCCATGATTTCTTATCCATTTTAGCCGCATAAGCCATGCCCACGGCCATTGAAGAACCTTGCGCCAAAGGACCGGAAGAATTGTCTATTCCCGGCAATAATCCCGCTTTAGGATGACCTTGTAAACGAGATCCAAATTTTCTCAACGTTTTTAATTCCTCAACCGGAAAATATCCTCTCTCTGCCAAAGTTGCATAATGAACCGGACAAATATGCCCATTGGATAATACGACTCTATCTCTGTCTTCCCATTCGGGATTTTTCGGATCAATATTTAAAACATCGCCGAAATACAAAGCTGTAAAAACATCGGCCATGCCTAAAGAACCGGCCGAATGACCGGATTTGGCTTCCAAAAGCATCTCCACCACATCGCATCTTATTTTTTGAGCGACTTCATCTATTTTTTTTAGGTCAAATTTGACCGGACACTTCATAACCATAACAGATAGTAAAATTTCAAATTATTCAATAAATGTTTCTTTGAAATTTATTTTTTATTAGACTTCATTTTTTATAATTCATTTAATTTTATTCGCGTTTTTGGCCCTACTAAACCAAAACCGGTAGTTTGCTCATCCCCTGAAGAAACAATTCCGTATTTTTTCTGAAAATTTTGAACGGCTTTTCTTGTCAACGTTCCGAAATATCCTGAGATAATACCCTCGGGATAAACTCCCTTATCTTGAGCTAATAATTTTTGAAGCTCCAAAACATCATTTCCCTTCATTCCAAAATAAAGATTTTTTTGAAAAACAAAATTATTAATAACGGTGGACAAAGAGCCACTAACGTTCGGTGTAGGTGTAGTCACTCCCCCAACATTGATAGTTAAAGATTGATCAGAACTACCTCCGGAACCAGAGCATGTTAAAGTATAAACGGATGTTTGATTGGGCGTAATCGTCTCTATACCAGAAACATCTTTGGAACCAGTCCAGGCGCCGGAAGCCATACAAGATGAAGTATTAACGGAAGACCAAACAATAGCCACTGTTTCTCCTACCGCAATAGAGGGATTGGTAGACAGCATAAAAATCATCGGTGAATTTGCTGACCTCCAAGGCGTTGGCGTAATTGAAGAATTACTACTAGTAGATAAAGAAATGGTAACACTGTCCGAAGCCGATCCGCCAGGGCCAGTACAAGTTATAGTATATGTTCTGGAAGAAAAAATATTATCGGTTAATTGTGTACCGGAAGTAAGTTTAGAACCAAACCAATATCCAGAGGCCGTACAAGAAGTTGCATTAACTGCAGCCCAAGATAAAACAGCTGTTGTATTATATGCAACATAAATAGAATCTTCAGAACCATTAGCCAAAAGTTTAACAGCCGGAGTTAGCGTGATTACAGGAGTAGGAGTGGGAGTCACCTTAATACTTGGAGTCGGTGTAATGGTTGGAATTGGCGTAATCGTTGGAATAGGAGTAGAAGTTGGAACCGGAGTTGAAGTCGGAGTCGGAGTAGAAGTTGGGGTTGGAGTTGGAGTTGGATAACATGGTCCGATAATATTTGTTTTTTCAGAATAAATCATATTCTTACCAACTGTCGATTCCCCATAGACATTTACTTTTAATTTTTTGCCAACAAATGAAACCGGTAAATCAGTTAACGCAATTGTAAAACCACATTTCCCGTCGCTAGGACAAACGCCCGTTAAATCACTACGATAATTATTAGCGATAGCAGTTCTAGAAATTTTATAAGTCGAATCATCATAAACACTAATATCCGCTCTCATATTTAATTTTTCCGCTAAATTTTGCGTGTTTCTTGCCCAACCAGAAAATCCATTACAAGAAAAAAGATCAACGGATCCGTTAACATTCTCGGAGATGTTCCCGGAAAAATCTGGATTTTGTGCCCTCAATAAATCCCATCTAATTTTATTTATATCTCCGGT
>Ga0209098_1000363_pt1 | contig 51245 bp, 36 predicted proteins | sample AD_JPNHW1_MetaG_FD_184429 | JGI IMG/M metagenome (GOLD analysis project Ga0209098, IMG submission 184429) | Active sludge microbial communities of municipal wastewater-treating anaerobic digesters from Japan - AD_JPNHW1_MetaG (SPAdes) (version 2) | ecosystem: Engineered > Bioreactor > Anaerobic...
GGCGGAGTCGACATCCCCGGCGCCACCGCCGCCACCTACACGAAGTCCTCCGCCACCACTGCCGACGCCGGCACCTACTCCGTCCTCGTCAGCAACTCCGCCGGCAGCGTCCGCAGCAACAGCGTCACCGTCACCGTCAACGCCGCCACGCCCACCACACCGCCCTCATCCAGCACGAGCTCGAAAGGCGGCGGTGGTGGCGGCGCCCTCGACCTCATCTCCGTGCTCGGTCTGCTCGCCCTCCTCGCCACCCGCCGGTGCTCTTCCCGTACGTCGCGGCTCTGATCGCCGGGCTGCCCCGCTGGGAGACGCACCCGGCTGGCTCGTCCCGCTTTCCGCCGTGCCCAAGGCCGGTGCCTCCAGTCGAAGGCACGGGAATCACCGATCCCGACAACAGAAGCCCGGGATACGCTTGGGGCACTGGGCCGCTGCGTCTTTCCTGCCCGCGACGCCGTTCGCAAACGAGAGCGGCAATTCGGGCTAGGTACTGAAGCCGGGAAACCCGCCGGAAGCCTCCACCGCCAAGCGGCGGCCGAGGGCTGCAAGGCTCAACAGGGGAAGCATGGAATCCGAGGTGGCCTGGGCTGCGTTTCGGCGCCGCCATCGCCCCCACTCGCCGCCGCACGACACGCGTCTCACGACCGCTCGCCGCGCGTCGGCACGGCCCCGGTTCAGCCCGCGCTGTTGCCGAACTTCGCTTTGTGCGTGGCGGCCACGGTCGTGTACTTTACCGCGAGGTAGCGACCCTTCGCGCGCTCCTCGGGCGTGAGCGCCCGCACGACCTTGGCCGGAGTGCCCATCACCAGCGAGCCGGGCGGGATCTTCGTGCCGTTGGTCACCAGGGAATTCGCACCCACGATCGACTGCTCGCCGATCTCCGCGCCGTCGAGGATCGTCGCCTGCATGCCGATCAGGCACTCGTCGCCGATCGTGCAGGCGTGGATCATCGCCGCGTGCCCGATCGTCACATACTTGCCGACCTTCACGCCGAAATTGTCCGCCAGGTGCACCATCGTGCCATCTTGGACGTTGCTTCCTTCGCCGATCTCGATGGAGTTAATGTCACCGCGGAGGACGCAATTGTGCCACACGCTGGACTTCGGCCCAAGTCGCACATCGCCCACCAGGATCGCGCCACGCGCGACGTAGGCCGACGGATCGACCTGCGGCTCTTTGTTGAGATGGTTGCTCAGACGTTCTTCGACTGTCATCGTACGTCCACGTTAGCCGCCCCCATTTCCGACCCGCAAACTAGATTCCCCGGCTTCCTCGCCTTTCCCCGATGAAAACTTCGCCTGTCGTTTTCAACAACACCGTCCTCCGCGATGGCCACCAGTCGCTCGCCGCCACCCGCATGGCGACGGCCCAGATGCTCCCCGCCTGCGCCGATCTCGACGCGCTCGGCTTCGGCGTCCTTGAAACCTGGGGCGGCGCCACCATCGACTCCTGCCTGCGCTACCTCGGCGAAAACCCCTTCGAGCGCCTCGCCACCCTCAAGAAGGCAGCCCCGAAGACCCCGCAGTCCATGCTCCTGCGCGGCCAGAACCTCGTCCAGTACACCTCCTTCCCCGACGATGTCGTCGAGGCCTTCGTCGCCGCTACCGCCGCCCGCGGGCTCGATGTCTTCCGCGTCTTCGATGCCCTCAACGACGTCCGCAACCTCCGCACCGCGGTAGCCGCCGTGAAGAAGGCCGGCAAGCACGCCCAGGGCGCCATCTGCTACACCACCAGCCCCGTCCACACCGTCGACAATTTCCTCAAGCTCGCCGAGGGCATCGCCGCCCTCGGCTGCGATTCCATCTGCATCAAGGACATGGCCGGTCTCATCCAGCCGGAGACCGCCCGCGCCCTCGTCAAGGGCATCAAGGAACGCACCAAGCTCCCCGTCACCCTCCACAGCCACGATACCGCCGGCCTCGGCGCCATCGCCTACTACGCCGCCGTCGATGCCGGCGTCGACGCCATCGATCTCTCCATCGCCCCCTTCGCCAACGGCACCGGCCAGCCCGACACCCTCCGCATGCTCGCCGTCCTCGCCGGCCACCCGCGCTGCCCGTCCTACGACCGCGCCCGCCTCGTCGCCCTCGGCAAACACTTCGAGAAGGTCTACGCCGAGCTATCAAAGTTCACCAGCGTCGCCAACGAGCGCACCGACACCGCCACCCTTACGTATCAGGTCCCCGGCGGCATGCTCTCCAACTTCCGCAACCAGCTCAAGGAGCAGAAGATGTCCGACCGGCTCGAGGACGTCCTTGCCGAGATCCCCCATGTGCGCGAGTGCCTCGGCTGGATTCCCCTCGTCACCCCGACCTCCCAGATCGTCGGCACGCAGGCCATGCTCAACGTGAAGTTCGGCCGCTGGAAGAACATCGCCCAGCCCACCGCCGACGTCCTCCTCGGCAAGTACGGCCGCACCCCAGGCCCCGTCGACGCCGACCTCCTCGCCACCGTCGAGAAGCAGTCCGGCCTCAAGCGCTCCGAGGAACGCCAGGCCGATCTCCTCCCGCCCCGCATGCCCAAGCTCAAGGAGGAGCTCCGCGCAAAGGGCCTGCCCGACACCGACGAGATGGCCGTCCTCTTCGCCATGTTCCCGCACGAGCTCGAGAAGCTTCTCAATCCCGCCCCCGCCGCAGCACCCGTCTCAGCACCGGCCGCCCCGGCGGTCCCCGTGTCCGCAGCCGCGGCCGTATCCGCTCCGGCCGGCGCCGGCAGCCGCTACTCGATCACCCTCGATGGACGCGCGTATGGCGCAGTCGTCGAGGAGCTCGGCAACAGCTGAAAGACTTTCCTCCGCAGCCGAACCCCCGGTTGCGCTATCCCCAGTTCCTTCCGATCGCTCCCGGCCCGCGCCGGGATTCGATGCCATGCGCATTCCCCCCGCCATCCTCGCCACCGCACTCCTGCTCCTGACGACCGCCACGCCTCCAGCCCTGGCCGAGTCTGCGGCACAGCCGGTGCTGACCAGCTTCGAGGACATGTGGCACGCTCAGCGAGCCCCGGACAGCCAGGACCAGCCCAGGGTGTGCATGGAGGTCGTCGTCCTCTACCACGACGCAGCGTGGAAGGCTATGTGGGCCCGCTGCGGCAACACCGTAGGCTACCTTGGGTTCTCCGAGCTCCTGCCCCCCGCCAAACCGGGAGAGAGGCTGCGTATCGAGGCCACAGCCACCGATGTCCCCAGCAACACTCAGCTCTCCAACGTCCGCTTCACGAAGCTCTCCGACCCGGAGCCGCTCGTGCCGCGCGATGCGCGCGATTTCGCCGGCGACCCGTCCGCACTGCACGCTCAATACGTCACGCTGCGCGGGCTGATCGACCGGCAAATCGATAAGGACGTGGGGCACCTCGCCCTCGACCTGATCGTCGGCAGCCGCCTTGTCACCGTCTGGCTGCCCCACGACCCCGCGGCCCCCGTTCCAAACCTCGAAGGGGCCATCGTCGAGGCCACCGGAGTGTTCTGCGCCACGGCCAATCCCGAAGGGCAACTCACCAAGCTCGAACTCTGCGTAAACGATCCCTCCGCCCTGTCCACCACGGGATGGATCGCGGAGGACAGTCGATTCGCGTCAGCCCCCATCGCCATCCAGGATCTGGCCAGCACCCCGGCTCACACCCTCGCACACATCTCCGGCAACGTCCGCGCTTTCCAGCCCGGCAAAAGCGTCACGCTGGGCGACAACACCGGCCAGGTGACCGTCCTCACCCCGCAGACCAGCGGAGTCCAGCTCGGCGAAGCCATCGAGGCGGTCGGATTTCCCCATACTTCGGACACAGACTGGCAGCTACGCCAGGGGCTTTACCGCCGTTCCCGTCAACCAGGCCCGGCCTCCCGCGGCCTTCCTCGCATCCGCCTAGCCGCCCAATTGCGCGAACTCCCCATGGACAACGCCGACCGCGGCTACCCCGTACAGCTCTCCGGTGTCGTCACCTGGTCGCATCCCGACTCCGACACTTTCTTCATCGTCGACACAAGCGGTGGAGCCTGCATCCGTAAAACGGATTCACAGCAGGACACTCCTGCGGTCGGCGACAAGGTCGAGATCGTCGGCGCATCCGAAGCCGGTGATCTGGCGCCCGTCGTCGCCGCGATCGGCATCTTCCGCTCCGGCCGGATGGATCTGCCCGAAGCCAGGCCGGTCACCCTCGAGCAGGCCCTCACCGGTGTAGAGGAGGCGCAATGGGTCTCCATGTCCGGCTTTGTGCGCAGCATCGCCATCGTCGGTCCCTGGGCCCGCCTCGAGATCGGAAGCACCGCCGGCACGTTCCAGGCAATCCTGAGCAAAGACACCCCGCTGGCCGGCCTGCGGGGCTCGGTCATCCAGCTACACGGCGTCTGCGCCGCCATCTCCGACAACAAACGCCGGCTCGACACCATCAACCTCTGGGTCCCCGACTCCTCCTGCATCTCCATCCAGGATCCCAGTCCTGCCGATCCCTTCGCCGTGCCCGAGCGAAGCATCGCCAACCTCCGCCGCTTCGGGACCCAGCTCGCCTTCAACCACCGCATCCGCATCTGCGCCATCGTCGTCTGGCAACGCCCCGGCCGCATGCTCCACGTGCAGGACGGCTCCGATGGTCTGCTCGTCCTCACTCGCGAGACCACCCCGCTCGCACCCGGCGACCGCGTCGAGATCGTCGGTTTCCCCGGCAGGGACAACGTCCGTGTCGTCCTCCACGAGGCCATCTACCGCAAGATCGGCAGCGGTACGACCCCGGCGCCGCTCCCCATCACCAGCATCCACCCGGTAAACACAGATCTCGACGGGCGCCTCGTTCGTGTCGAGGCCGATCTCCTCGCACTCTCCCCTGTCGAACGCGGCACACTCCTCACCGTCAGGTCGCCCACCGGCCTCTTCGGCGCCGATATCGACCGCGCGCCCGAGTCGCTTCCCTCATCCTGGCAACCCGACACCCGCATCGCCCTCTCCGGCATCTATCAGATCCAGCTCGACGAATACAGGCGCCCGGCCGCCGTCCGCATCCTCCTGCGCACACCAGACGATGTCGCCATCCTCCATCCCGCACCCTGGTGGACCGCCGAACGTGCCCTCGCCGCCAGCGGCATCCTCGCGCTCGGGATCGTCGCGAGCATCGTATGGGTCGTCGCCCTCCGCCGCCGAGTGCGTGCGCAGACCGCCCTGATCCGCTCCCAATACGAGAAGGAGAAGGCAGCCCGCCTCGAAGCCTCCCTCGTGAAGACCTCCAAGCTCGAATCCCTCGGGCTGCTCGCCGGCGGCATCGCCCACGATTTCAACAACCTGCTCACCGTCGTCATCTGCAACCTCTCCCTGCTGCGCCTCGGCCGCACCTGCGACCCCGAGACCGAGCAGATCATCACCGACACCACCCGCGCCGGACTCCGCGCCCGCGATCTCACGCTCCAGCTGCTCACCTTCGCCAAGGGCGGCGCCCCCGTGCGCAGCCCCGTCTCCCTCCCCGAACTCGTGCGCGAATCCGGCGAATTCGCCCGCCACGGTTCGAAGATCCGCTGCCTCTACGACTTCGCCAACGACCTCTGGTGCGCCCAGGCGGACAAGGGCCAGATCGGTCAGGTCGTCCACAACCTCGTTCTCAACGCCATCCAGGCCATGCCCGTCGGCGGTGTCGTCATCATCTCCCTGCGCAACAGCGAACTCACCGAAGGCACAGTCCCCGATCTGCCGGCCGGCCGCTACATCCAGCTCACCATCGCCGACAACGGCAAAGGCATCCCGGCCGACGTGCTCCCGCGCATCTTCGAGCCCTACTTCACCACGAAAGCCGCCGGCACCGGCCTGGGTCTGGCCACCGTCCACTCCATCGTCCGCAAGCACCAGGGCCAGATCGAGGTCAGCTCCGCCGCCGGCAAGGGCACGACGTTCACCCTCTGGATTCCCGCCGCCGCCGACCTCGCCGAACCGGCCTCCGAACTCCTGTCCCAGGAGCTGCCCACCTTCCGCGGCCGCATCCTCTTCATGGACGACGAGCCTCCCATCCGCAAAACCGCCGGGATCCTCTTCGGGCGCCTCGGGCTCGAGGTCGTCACCGTCGAGGACGGCAAGGCCGCGCTCTGCGAATACACCGCCGCGCGCGCCGCGGGCACCCCCTACTCCGCCGTCATCCTCGATCTCACCGTCCCCGGGGGGATGGGCGGAGCCGAGACGATGGCCCGGCTGCGCGAGATCGATCCGCAGGTCTGCGGCATCGTCTCCAGCGGCTACTCCGACAACCCCGTCCTCGCCAGCTACCGCGACCACGGTTTCCGCGCCTGCATCCGGAAACCCTACGACGCACTCGAGGTCGCCAAAGTCCTCGCCCAGGTATTACCCCCGCCGCGTACCGCAACGCAGTGAGGAACGCGGCGGCGAAGAGACGGAATTAGCGAAACGCGTGAGCGTTTCGACTCGCCCGCCCTGCGCCCAGTGGCGGAGTCCGCCAAGGCCTTCGATCCCCCGCAGCCCCGCATCCGAAGCACTGCTCGCGAAAGCAGCGCTCCTCCGCCTCCGCTCCTGCACCTCCCGTAGCGATGCGCGTGAGCGCATCGATTCCGCCCACCGCCGACATGCAGGCGCCCGGAAGGTGAAACCACAGCTGGACACCGATGAACACTGATCGGCCGCACCGCCTCGCCAACCTTCGCCGAAGGAGAAGGCCGTGGCGGCGTCGTCATGCCGCGCCCATCGCCACGCCGTCTGGCAACGGCCAATGCGCGACGCAGGTCGGCGCCCTCAGCCCGGGTATGTCAACAGGCTCGACTTTGAGCCCGTCGCCCGTCTGCTGATCATTGATCGAGATACGAAACCGGGTACACGCGGTCGGCAGGGTGCCCGCAAGAAATCTTCCGCCGAGATTCTCAACCCCTTGAACCAAGCAATCCTCCCCGCCTCGTTCGTGAAACGCGGTACGGGTGAATAACACTGTTCGCCAAAGATGGCATCACTCCTCGCAAAGCTGTTTGGACCGAAGTCGCCAAGGGTGCCGCTGGATCTTCAGAATCCAGTCGTTCAAGAGTTGTCGGCGGAGCTGCAAGTGCTCGATGTACTGCCCATCGCCACAAAAGAAGAAAGAGAAGCGTGGGAGTCGGCTCGGCAGTCCTTCGAGAAGAAGCTTCGGTCAGTGTGGAGCGGCGTCTACGATTCCTTGCCGCACGAGATCGAGCACTACCTCTGCGACGTCGACATCCGTGCGAGAGATGCCGGCTATGCGCGGTATCAGCGAGAGAGGTTGGCGTGTCTGCTGACACCAGAAAACGGATCGCCGAGCAAGCAGCCAGATGGAACATCGGCAAAGGCCCGGCCTTCCAATCCGAGTCATGGCGGCCGCCGTCCCTCATCCGTAAGCATTCGGCAAGAGAGGTTGTATACATCACCCAGAAGGAGAGCAGGCGTCCTCGGTGGGCTAGTTGCCTCGATCATGCTAATCTTGCTGGGATCATCGGTGATTATCTTTCACCGCTTGCGATGGGTTGAGTTGAGCCCGGAGACATCAGCCGTCCTTGGGGCACTCTTTTGTGTCTTGGGTTTGGCCTTGGCGTTTTCTCTTCTTCGGGGCGCGCGCCAGAAACGCTTCACCCGATAAGCCTCAGAAACATACAGCCGAATCGGGTAGCCGGAGGTAGTTTGCATGCGCCCCCCCCACACCACCCAGCGTACGGGTCCCTCCTCCGCCAAGGCTCCGGTGGGCACAGCCAACCGGGCGGTTCCGGTCTCCATCCCTCGCCAACGCGCGAGGCGTCGCCGGGATACTGTCAGGCAGTCCAGCACAGCGCGCCGACGAGTGCATCAAGCTCGGGCTCCCATTCCCCGCCCGCGATTAGCGGGCGCCGACACCCACCGAACCGGAGGCGATCAGCCGGAGGACTCATCAAGAGTTTCGCCCATTGGCGAAACCCATCAGCGGTTTCACCACTCCGTGTCCGGTGCCGGAGTTAAGGCAGCACGGGACTACCATTCCTCGCGCAGACGAGAAGGGCCGCGCAAGCCGCGGCCCCTGCAGACACAGGAGGAGGAGGCCATCCACCCTCTCACCGGCGCTCAGCCGCCAGTCGCTCCACCTCGCGGTACTGCGCCCGGAAACGCTCGGTCAGCTCGCACGCCAGCCGGGTCTCATCGGCCTTGTCCCGCGCCGCCAGCCGCCGGCGGATCTCGCCGCGCACGGTGTCGTAATCGACAGCCGAAAGCTCCCCGAGCTTCTCGACCAGATCGGAGGGACGCCCGGCGTCGATGATCGCCCGCCACGCCGCCGCCAGCTCCGGCTGCGGATCCTGGCAGACCGTACGCACCACGAAGGCCAGCTCGCGCAGCATGCCGCCCGTCCACTCCGGCCGGTACGTCAGCACGCCCGCCGGATCGTACGGGTTCACCTCCGGATCCGAGCGCCACTGCCGCAGCTCCGCGGCCGTATAGTAGTCGCGCCGCTGCGGCAGCCGCCGCAGTGCGAAACGCACCGGGCCGCCCGGAGTGCCCACTTTCTGGTTCCACAGCCGCTGCCCGTCCATCGAGAGCGCAAACTCGATGAAGTCGCACGACAGATCCCGGTGCAGTGCCCCGCGCAGCAGCGCAATCGGGTCGGTCGTGTACGCGGTGCCGCCCGGCGGTGCGACGAATCGCACCCGCGCCCCGCCGCCCTGCCGCCGCGCCAGGGTCTCCTCCTGGAACCGACCATAGAAATCGATGCAGATCCCCGCCGCCGCGTCGCCCTGCGCCACGTCGATCGGAGGCTTCTGCGAGCTGTCGGTGAAATAGCGGGCGTTGGCCGCCGCGAGCTGCAGCAGTCGCAGCCCGTCGATCCATCCCTCCCGTGCCGCGAGTGCGCCGCGTTTCGCGGCGTCCGGTTCGATCTCCCGCAACGCCTCGTAGCGCCGCTGCATCCGCTCCTGCACGATCATCTCCAGCGCCGCGGCCACCGATGCACTGCGCGTCGGGTCCGCCATCGCCACCTCGCCGAGCAGCTCCGGCCGCGTGAGATCGCTCCAGGCCGAGACCTCCGCCACGCCGAGCCGCGCCAGCGAATCCCGGTTGCTCAGCAGGCCGTATGAAGAAAGCACCACGCCGTACCAGCGCCCCTGCGGGTCCTGCAATTCCTCACCAGCCCAGACCGGCGGCAGCACCGCCTCCGCGAACCACTCCGGGTGCCGCTCGCGCATCCCGGCATCCACGATCCACCCGGCGCGCGCCGCGCGGGCATGCTCGTAGTTGCCTCCACCGAAGAACACATCGATTCCCACGCCGACATCCGCTGCGAGGAACGCACGCCGCGCCGCAAGCTCCGGCGTGTCGTCGACCGGCGAATCGTCGGGCACGAGCCGCTCGTTGAACATCGCCGCGGCAAACCCGTCCTGCCACTCGCGCCCGGCCCCACGAGTCCAGTTCAGTTCGAAAGCCGCCGCATAACCGGCACGCAGGTAGCGCACCGTCTCCCCCGCACCGCCGATCACGCGCCAGTCGACCCGGACGGTATGCCCCGTGCGTGCCTGGTACCACCGGGCGAAGGCCGCACCGAACTCGTGCCGGATCGCCTCGTTGTGCGGAGTCACGACGACCAACGTGCGCTCCGCCTGCGCCGGCCGCTCCCGCGGCCGCAGCACAAACGGCACGATCAGGAGCGCCGCCAGCGCACCGAGGATGAGATTGCGTGCCCACATGACGGATTCGGCCCCTACGCCTTCAGCACCACCACGTCGGCCGCGTCGGCTTCGACCCACAGCTCGCCGCGCGCCGCCTCGCCGACGAACCTCGGGTTGAGCTCGTAGAGTTTCAGTTCGCGCTCGCCCGACACGAACCGGTGCTGGGCCAGCTCCCCGAGATAGAACGTCTCCGCGATCCGCCCCCGCACGCCATTGCGGCCGGAAGCCGTCCGCGCGAGGCGCCAGCACTCCGGACGCACCGAGACCAGCACCTCCGCCCCCCGGCTGAGAGTCGCGCCAGCATCGGCGGGCACGCCGAGGAAACGGCCGACGGCCGTGTCGACCAGCACGTTGCCCGCTTCCAGCCCGACAAACCGCCCTGGGATCAGATTGGTCTCGCCGATGAACCGCGCCACGGCCGCCGAGGCCGGCCGCGCATAGACCTCGCGAGGCGTCCCGATTTGCAGGATGCGCCCGGCCTCCATCACGGCCATGCGGTCGGCGATCGCCAGAGCCTCCTTCTGGTCGTGCGTCACGTAGACGGTGGTGAGCCGGTGGTCCTTGCACACGCGCCGGATCTCGCCGCGCATCTCCGAGCGCAGGCGGGCGTCGAGGTTGGAGAGCGGCTCGTCGAGCAGCAGGCAGCGGGGGCGCACGACCAGCGCACGCGCCAGGGCCACACGCTGCTGCTGGCCGCCGGAAAGCTGGTGCGGCTTGCGCTGGCCGTACACGCCCATCTGCACGGCCTCCAGGGCCTGCGCCACCCGGCGGGCGATCTCGTCCTTCGCCATGCGCCGCTCCTCCAGGCCGAAAGCGACGTTTTCCGCCACCGTCATGTGCGGCCACAACGCGTAGCTCTGAAAAACCATCCCGGTGTTGCGCTCGTGCGGCGCCAGCCCCGTCACGTCGTTCTCGCCGAAGCGGATCGTGCCGGAATCGGGCTTCTCGAAGCCGGCCAAGCAGCGCAGCAGAGTGGTCTTCCCACAGCCGCTGGCTCCGAGGAGGAAGAACAGCTCGCCGGGCTGGATCGCTAGCTCGAGCGCGTCCAGCGCCACCGTCGTGCCAAAGCGTTTGCTGACCTTCTGGATGCCGATGGGGATCATGGGCGCGTCGCGGTCTCGCGAGGGAACCGCGGTACCCGTTTGAAGTCAAGGCGCGCACCCGCCACCCGTCACCGCAAGTTCACCCGAAAGCCGGTTGCATGCGCTCGCGCCACGGGCATAACGTCGCCACCTCGCCATGCCCTCCCGCCCGAAGAAGATCCCCGCTCACAAGGACCTCGAGGAGATCCTCGTCTCCGAAGCCCAGATCAAACGGCGCCTCGCCACGCTGGCCGCCGAGATCGACAAGACCTACGCCGGGCAGGAGCTCACCGTCATCGCCATCATCAACGGCGCGCTGCTCTTCACGGCCGACCTCATCCGGCTCATCAACCGCCCCGTCCGTCTCGACTGCGTGCGCGTCTCCAGCTACCGCAACTCGACCACAGCCGTCACCGAGCCGCAGCTGCGCAGCAATCTCACCCTCGACATCCAGAACCGCCACGTCCTCCTCATCGACGACATCCTCGACACCGGCAAGACGCTCGCGATGGTCGTCGACCTCATCTCCGGCATGAACCCGGCGTCGGTCCGCACCTGCGTGCTCCTCGACAAACGCGGCCGCCGCGAAGTCGCCTTCGAGGCAGACTTCGCCGGTTTCGAGATCCCCGACCGCTTCGTCGTCGGCTACGGCCTCGATTTCGCCGAGCGCTACCGCAACCTCCCCTGTATCGGTGTCCTGAAGCCAGCGCTCCAGAATCCGCCCGAGTGGGCCTGAACCGCGCGCATCCCGCGGCGCCGCGCGCTCCCGTGCACCGCTGGCCGCGGAAGCCTCAGGCCGAGCTGAGGCAGGTGCCAGCGTAGGGGGCGTCGACTCGCGGCGCCGGTTGGATATTGCCGGCCAGCGTGCCGCCTATCACGGACGAGCGCCGCAAGTCGGCTCCCCCACGCGCACAATTCGGTGCGAGTTCCGAGAATTCGGCAGTCGGTTGCGTGGCTGCAGTCTCAAGCCCCGGCGCGCAGCCGCTGCCAGTTCTTGCCGAGCACAGCCTCCAGCTCCGGCTTCGTCAGCCCGCTGGCATGGATCTCCTCGAGAAAACGCCCGAACTCCGGCTCCGCCTGGTGCCTGGGGTACAGGCGCAGCGGATAGTCCGAACCGTACACGATGCGGTCGGCGCCCACGGCCCGCGCCACCAGCGGAAACACCTGCGGGCGGTACAGCAGCGGCGATGCCGCGGTGTCGTAGAAGACGTTGCGCAACGGCTTCGCCACGGCCTGGTTCAGCTCGAAGAACGGAAGCATCCCGCCCCAGTGCGCGAGGACGAACCGCACCTCCGGGTGCCGCCGCGCCAGCGCCAGCAGCTCCAGGAACGGTGTCTCCACACGCCCGGGATACGCGCGCCCGGCCGGCTCCGTCACATGCAGGTTGACCGGCCAGTACCACTGAGCCGCCAGCTCCAGCGCCGCGGCCAGCGCCGGTTCGTCGTAGCCGTACCCCTGCGCCGGCGGGCACAGCTCGCCCAGTCCGGAAAGCCCCTCCTCGCGGCAGCGCTTCAGCTCCGCGGCGACCGCCTCGGCGCCGGCCGCCGCATGCAGCGTGGCAAACCCCTCAAGCCGGTCCGGATGCCGCTGCACGCACTCGGCGTGGAAACGGTTCATCTCCACGCACGTCGCCGGATTCTCCCAGTACCAGCCGACCAGCACCGCGCGATCGATGCCCGCCTCATCCATGTCGCGCAACAGCCGCTCGACATTCGCCCAGCCCTGCAGGCTCGGCGCACCATCATCCCGCGGACCGACCATCCGCGCCCAGTTCGGCTCGCCGCGTGCCGCCGCCCACCCCGCCGGATCCGCGATCGCGGCGTCGGGATACAGGTGCACGTGGCAATCGATGATCATGCGGCCGTCATCATCCCCACTCGCCCCCGCCGCGCAAGCCGGCCGTTCCACGTGTCTCCGTGCGCCCAAGCAAAAGGGCCGGACGCGAGGTCCGGCCCTTGAGAAAGCATACGGTGTCGGCCCTAACTCAGGCGGCCGGCACGCGGAGCAGGTCGCGGGCGATGAGCGTCTCGGCCACTTGGATGGCGTTGAGCGCGGCGCCCTTCCAGAGGTTGTCGCCGCTCACCCAGAACGAGAGACCGTTGTCGAACGCCGTGTCCTTGCGGATGCGGCCCACGCCGCACTTCACCTTGCGGGTGAAATCCAGCGGGGTCGGATAGAGGCGGTTCGCCGGATCGTCGACGAGCTCGGCACCGGAGAAGGCCGCCACGGCCGCGCGGGCCTGGGCGACGTCAACCGGCTTCTCGAACTCGGCCGAGACGGAGATGGAGTGCGCCTGCACGACCGGCACACGCACGCAGGTGGCGGAGACGCGCAGCTCGGGCAGCCCCATGATCTTGCGGCTCTCGAGCATCATCTTGTTCTCCTCGCCGGTGTAGAGGTCCGGGCCGAAGGTATCGACCTGCGGGATGCAGTTGAAGGCGATCTGGTAGGGATAGACCTTCTTGACGAGCTGCGCGCCGGTCTGGAGGGCCTTTACCTGCTGGGCGAGCTCGCGGATCGCCTCGGCGCCGGTGCCGGAGACGGACTGGAAGGTGGTGATGATGACGCGCTTGGCGGTGAACGCCTGGTGCAGCGGCCACAGGCCCATGAGGGTCACGGCGGTCGAGCAGTTCGGGTTGGCGATGATGCCCTTGTGGCGCGCGAGCTGGTCGGCGTTGATCTCCGGCACCACGAGCGGGATGTCCGGCTCCATACGCAGCGCGGAACTCTTGTCGATGACGACGCAGCCCGAGGCCACGGCGTCGTTGGCGAACGCGCGGGTCACCGAGCCGCCGGCGGCGAAGAAGCACAGATCGAGCCCCTTGAACGCGCCGAGCTTGGCCTCCACCACCGTGTGTTTCTTGCCGAAGATCTCGACGGTCTTCCCGGCGGAACGCGCCGAGGCGAGAAACCGGATTTCCGCGATCGGGAAATCACGCATCTCGAGCAACCGGATCAACTCTTGACCGACGGCGCCAGTGGCCCCGACGATGCCGACATTATAAGCCTTCTTCATGGTGATGGATTCGAAATTGGAACTGCTGAGCGATAAGTGCGCCGCGCTGGGGATCAAGCCCACAGTCCGGCTGCTGCTCGTTTCGCTCAACGACCAGACCCTGCGCTATTTCGAGTCCGGCCACCTAGAAAAGACGTACGTCGTCTCCACCTCGAAACGCCCGCCCTCCAACCTCAAGGGCTCGATGGGCACCCCCACCGGTCTGCACAAGATCGACGAGAAGATCGGCGCCGGCTCGCCCCCCGGCATCGTCTTCAAGGGCCGGCGCAGCACCGGTTTCCATTTCAACGAGTACCACCCGGCAGCCGCGGACAGCACCGACTTCGTCACCTCCCGCATCCTCTGGCTGCGCGGCCTCGAGCCGGGCGTAAACGCCGGCGGCGATGTCGATTCGCACAGCCGCTACATCTACATCCACGGCACCAACCACGAGGCCGATCTCGGCCGCCCCACCAGCCACGGCTGCGTGCGCTTGGGCAACCTCGCCATCGTCGAGCTCTTCGAGCACGTCCGCACCGGCGACCTGGTCTGGATCGCGCCGTAGGTCGTTGCTTCAGCACGACCCGGCCGGCACGATCCCGGCGGCCGGCACGAAACAACACCGGACCGAAGCATCATCCGCGCTGCCACGCCCGGCGTGCCCCTCTTCAGCCGAGTGCGACCACGCGCGCCACCGCCCACTTGGCCGTTGCCCGTCCCCCACCCGGCCCTAACGTCCGCCCTTCCGCGATGTCCGATCCCGCCACCCAGTCCACACCCTCGCCCGCCGCGCCCGCGCTGCGCCGCCCCGAGGTACTCGCCCCCGCCGGCGACTGGGACTGCGTGCACGCCGCCGTCGAGAACGGCGCCGACGCCGTCTACTTCGGCCTCGACCGCTTCAACGCCCGGATGCGCGCGCACAACTTCACCGCCGCCGACCTCCCCGAGCTCATGTGCTTCCTCCACCGGCGCGGCGTGCGCGGCTACATCACCTTCAACACCCTCGTCTTCTCCAACGAACTCGCCGACGCCGCCGACTACATCCGCACTCTGGCGACAGCAGGCATCGACGGCGTGATCGTGCAGGACGTCGGCCTCTGCCGGATGATCCGCGCCCTCTCGCCGGACCTGCCGATCCACGTCTCCACGCAGATGACGGTCACCAGCGCCGCCGGCGTGCGTTTCGCCCGCGACCTCGGCGCCAGCCTCGTCGTCCTCGCCCGCGAAAACTCCATCTCCGAAATCGGCAAACTCCAGACCGAGCTCGCCACCGAGGCCGAAGCCCACGGCTCACCTGCCGCCGCGTCCGCCATCAAGCTTGAGGTCTTCGTCCACGGCGCGCTCTGCGTCGCCTACTCCGGCCAATGCCTCACCAGCGAGTCGCTCGGCGGCCGCTCCGCCAACCGCGGTGAATGCGCCCAGGCCTGCCGCATGCCCTACGACCTCGTCGCCAACGGCAAGCAGGTCGACCTCGGCGGCCGCCGCTATCTCCTCAGCCCGCAAGACCTCGCCGGCATCGATGCGCTCCCCGACCTCATGCGCCTCAGCATCGCGTCGTTGAAGATCGAGGGCCGTCTGAAGAGCGCCGAGTACGTCGCCAACCTCACCCGCGTCTACCGCGAGGCCGTCGACCGCATCGCCGCCGAACTCGGCCACCAGCCCACCGATCCCACCCGCGACCGCCGCACCGTCGACGCGCTCTGGCACGCGCACCGCTACGACCTCGAGATGGCGTTCTCGCGGGGGTTCCACTCGGGCTGGTTCCACGGCATCGACAACCAGCAGCTCGTCCACGCCCGTTTCGGCACCAAGCGCGGCGTTCGCCTCGGCACCGTCACCCGCGTCGAGCGCGACGGCGTGCTCGTCCGCCTCGAGTCGCTCTCCGATGGTGGATCGCGTTGCCCCCAACGCGATCAAGCGCACGAGCCGACACGCCCCACCGTCAATAAAGCGGCCCGCGTCTCCGGCTCCCGTGCCTATTCTCCCACCTCGATCCCCGGCCACTTGGCCGGCGCGCCAGACCCGTCCGTGAAACCCGGCGACGGTGTCGTCTTCGACTACGGCGCGCCCGAGAAGGGCGAGACCGGCGGCCGCGTGTACGAGGTATTCCCGCGCGGCGCCGACACCCTGCTCACTTTCGGCCGCGGCGCCGTGGACTTCTCCCGCGTCCACCCCGGCGACATCGTCTGGAAAAACAGCGACCCCGCGCACGAGAAACGCCTCCGCGCCACCTTTGCCGGCGACCAGCCGCGCACGCTGCGTCCCATCTCAGCCGAGGTCCACGGCCACGCCGGCGGTCCGCTCACGCTGCTGTTGCGCGACGAGCTCGGCCACGTCGCAAAGGCCGAGTCTTCCATCGCGCTCGTCGCCGCCGAGAAACACCCGCTCACACCCGAGCGCCTGCGCGAGCAGTTCGGCCGGCTCGGCGGCACGCCCTTCCAGCTCGACCACCTCGACTCGCAACTCGAGCCCGGCCTCATGCTCCCGATGAGCGAGATGAACCGTGTGCGCCGCGACGCCGTCGCCCACCTCGACGAGCTCCGCGCCGCACCCCATCGCTGGACACTCGTGCCCGACGGTGCCACCACCGCTCAGCCGCAGCGCAACGAAGCCGCCATCGACGTCGCCACAGCCGCCACGCCCGAGCTGATCGTCGCCATCCACCACCTCCGCCAGCTCGACGCCGTGCTGCCGCTCGCCGGCGTCGACACCGTCTACTGCGAGTTCGAGAACCCGAAACACTACCGCGAGGCCGTCGCCAAGTTTCGGGATCACCGCGCCTCGCTTGGCGCTGCCGACGCCAACCGCACGCTCTGGGTCGCCCCGCCGCGCATCTGCAAACCCGGCGACGAGTGGGTCCTCAAGCAGGTCCGCTCCTGCGAGGCCGACGGCTACCTCGTCCGCAACTTCGACCACCTCGCGTTCTTCGCCGACTGCCGCCGCCGCGGCGACTTCTCGCTCAACGTCGCCAACGAGTGGACCGCCGACTATTTCCGCCGCCAGTTCGGGCTGGAGCGAGTCACCGCCTCCTACGACCTGAACATCCAGCAACTGGAGTCGCTGCTCACCGCCGACGATCCGACCGCTCTGGAGATCACGATCCACCAGCACATGCCCATGTTTCACATGGAGCACTGCGTCTTCTGCGCGTTCCTCACCGGGGCCAAGGACTACCACGACTGCGGCCGCCCCTGCGAGAAGGTCGACCTGCGCATCCGCGACCACATCGGCGCCGAACATCCCGTGAAGGCCGACGCCGGTTGCCGCAACACCGTCTTCAACGCCCGCGCCCAGACCGGCGCGGAATTCGTCGGCCGGATGATCGAGCTCGGCGCGCGCCACTTCCGCATCGATTTCCTCGACGAGGAGGCCGATGAGATCGCGCGCACGGTCGGCCGCTACCGCCAGCTCCTCGCCGGCGAGATCACCGGCGCCGAACTCTGGCGCGAGTTCAAGCTGATCAACCAGCTCGGTGTCACCCGCGGCCAGATGGACGCGCCGGCCCGCAAGCTCGCGCCCAAACGCGGGCACTGACGCCGCAGCTTTACGGTTTTTCGCAGGGCACCGGATTGCGGAGCCCAGGGGTTGAGCGTCTCGTGCAGTGCCGGCTCGCACAACCCAATCCGCCACCATGCGCCTCCTCGCCGCTCTCGTCTCCGTTGCCACCATAGTCTCCGGACTGTTCGCGCAGACACCGAGTCCCTTCGCTGCCGCCATCCGGACCGAAACCGACGGCAGCCTCGTGCTCACCTGGCCCAGCACGACCGGCCAACGCTACCGGATCGAGGCATCCACCAACCTCGTGAACTGGTCGCCGCTCGCCGGCAGCTTCGCCGGAAACGGCCTCGCACAGTCCACCATCGTGCAGGCCGCCGGCAGCGGCAACGAGACCCAGCGCTTCTGGCGGGTCAGCACCACCTCCGACTCCGGCATCGACGCCCCGCTCTCCACATCGGTGTTCCTGAACACCGGCGCCTCCGTCGCGCCGCAGGTCAATGTATCCTACCATTGGACCATCGCGGGCGGCGACTTCACCGAGTCCGACGGCGCCTCGCTGATCCACTTCGTCGCCAGCGCTGCGGGCACCGTCACGCTCACCTGCACGCTCACCGACAACACCACCCATGCCGTCGTCGCGACTTACACCGCGCAGGTCCTCGTCACCGACGCCCCGCTGGCCCCCACCATCGTCGCTCCGGGCTTCGCGACCGCCGGACAGGCCAGCCTGACCGCCAGCGTCGATCCGCAGGCCGGTGCCTCCTTCGTCTGGGCCATCACCGGCGGCACGATCACCGCCGGCGCGGGCACCAACGCCATCACCTTCACCGCGGGCGCCACCGGCACGCTCACGCTCAACTGCACCGCCACGCGCAACGCCAAATCCGCCGCGGCCCCGACCGCCCACGTCGTCATCCAAGCCGTCTCCGCACCGGTCTGGGAGACGCCGCTCGTCGAAAGCAGTTTGCCGCCGTTGCAGGTAAACATCGCCTCCGGCGGCGACCGTCAGTGGGTCTTCGCCAACATGCTGCGCGCCGGCGAGGCGTGGATTTTCAAGGACAACGCCGCCGCTGCCGAGGCCCAGGATCTGGCCAACTCCATCCCAGTCGACTCCGGCGGCTGGCCGCTCGTATTGCCCGCTGGCACCCGGATGGAGCTGCTCACCGGTTATCGCACCGGCGACGACACCTTTCTCCATGGCGTCTTCGTCCTCACGTGGGAGGGCTCCGGAGACGTCGAGCTCATGTCCAGTCGCAACGACGGCAAGGACGAGGTCGTGCTTCTCAACGATCAGGCCAACGGCCGCTACATCCGCGTCATCAAGGATCCGACCAAGTCCGCGCCGATCATCTTCATCAACTCCTCCGACCCGGCCAACCCCGTGCGCAACATGCGCCTCTGGGCCCCCGCCTACGACGGCGCCGGGATCGACCTCACGCCCGCCTCCGACCTCACGCCCGGGCACATCGCCGGCAGCCTCGAGCCGTTGCCCGGCGCCGCGGAGCCGATGTGGCATCCGCGTTTCCTCCAGCACCTCGCCGAAGCGCCGAACTACGGCGTGCTTCGTTTCATGGGCTGGCAACAGATCAACCTCGGCAACTGGGACCGCGACATCCTCGAGTGGAGCGACCGTGGCGACCCGAGCTACTGCTTCGGCTCGCTCAGCACCATCGACCGCACCTACAACCGCTACGCCGTCGCCTCCTACCGCCAGCGCCTCGGCCAGCCGTTCGAGTGGATGATCGATCTGTGCAACGCCACCGGGAAGGACCTCTGGATCCAAGTTCCGCACATCGCCTCGCCCGACCTCATCCGCCGGCTCGCCGACCTCTGCGCCGACCGCCTCAACCCGAGCCTCCGCGTCTGGTTCGAATTCTCCAACGAGATCTGGAACGGCTTCGGCCCCTACATCCCGCAGCTCAACGCCGCCCAACTCGCCGCCGCACGCCATTTCGGCGTGCCGTTCGCCAACGTGTCCGGCGACCAGCAGGCCTGGGGCTCCGGCCACCTGCAGGGCCTCGCGCTCAAGACCTTCGAGGACGAGTGGCGCGCCCGCGGCATGCCCGACAGCCGTCTCATCAACGTCGTCGCCAGCTTCGTCGGCAGCTCCGGCTACAGCACCAACGCGATCGCCGCCGCCAAGGAGATCGCCCCGCATCTGCCCGAGGTTCTCGCCGTCACCAACTACTTCGGCTACAGCACGCAGGGCGACATCTTCGCCGCCCACAGCTTCGGCACGACTCCGGGAATCTGGCCCGAAGCGCTCTACGCCAAGACCGCCGAGATCGTCCGGCGTAACCTGTACTCCACCACCGGCACCTGGCAGGCGAGCGCCGAGGCCGCCCGCGCCGCCGGTCTGCCACTCGTCGCCTACGAGGGCGGCCAGCACATGCTGCCGATGGGCTACGGCGACTGGGACAACCCCGTGCATGTCGACTTCATGCGCTACATGTACGACTTCCAGCGCAGCCACTGGATCAAGGATCTCTACCTTGAGCACTATGCGCTCTGGAGCGCGATGGGCGGCCGCACCCCCAGCCTCTTCGTCGACACCAGCGGCATGAGCTTCTGGGGTTACTGGGGCGCCAAGGAGATCCTCACACAAACCCGCGCACAAGCGCCGAAGTGGGACGCCTTCGTCGAATGGGGCGATCTGCAGGCCGGCGTGCGCGCGCCCTCCGAACCCATCGCCACCCGTCCCGCCCTTCCGACGCTCAACCTCCGCGGCGAGGCTCAGACCGCGTACACCCAAACCATCACCACCACCGGCGGCGAAGGCACCGTGCACGTGCTCCTCGTCGGCGGCTCGCTCCCGCCCGGCCTCACGCTCACCGAGACCGTCTCCGGCACGGCCCGCCTCGCCGGTACGCCGACCACCGACGGCGTCTACCGTTTCATCCTCCGCGCGCTCGATGGCGACAAGGACCCCGACTTCAAGGCGTACACGATGACGATCGACCCTGCCGGCTCCGTCACCAACGTGCTCGTCACCTTCCGCGGTCAGGACATCCCGGCGACGCTCCCCAACAACGGCTGGATCGCCCGCTACAACTGCGCCCGCGCCGAGACCGTAATCCAGAACCCAACCACCGGCACCACGCGCCGCTACATCCCGTTCTCCCTCGCCGACGGCTCCGCGCTCTTCCGCGAGGAAGGCCTCGAGGTGGCCGGCACGCCCAACCTCCTCCCAGCCACCAGCCCGCTCACCATGTACGGCGGCTGGTCGATCTCCGCCGGCACCTACGACAACGGCACCACCTCGGCCACGCACGACGTCGGCACCTTCACCGGCCTGCGCGACCACCAGTGGTGCTCGTGGTCCGGCGACGCCACCCCCGGCCCGACCGACTTCGACGCCATCCTGCTCTGGCGCGACATCCAGTTCAACGCCATGGGCGGCACCGGCAGCTACTCGTTCGGCGGCGACGCCTCAACCGCGCTCCTGCGCGTCGACCTCACGGGCCTCATCGAGTACGGCGACAACGAGCTGCGCTTCGTCGTGCTCGACGGCGGCACCTACTACCTCTCCGAGGCGGCGTACACGTCGCCGTACCTCGGCGACGGCTACTTCCAGCTCTCCGCCTTCAACGGCTCGTCCGAGCCCGGCCGCCGCTGGGCGACGTTCACGCCCACCGCGGACAATTTCGCCATCCCCGCCGCCGCCACGCTGACGTTCGCCCCGCACACCTTCACCAACGTGCAGGCTGTCGGCCTCGCCTACCACGGCTACCGCGACGGCTGGCACTACTCCTTCAACTTCTCACGTTTCCTCGCCCTCGGCCGCCGCAACTGACCCGCGCCAGTCCGCCTCACGGCAACGGCACGATGCCATGCCGGATCGCGCAGACAGCCGCCGCGGTGCGGTCCTGGACACCAAGCTTGGCGAAGAGCGTCTTGAGATGGCTCTTCACCGTGTCCTCGGCGATCGACAACACCGAAGCGATCTCCTTGTTGCTCCGGCCCTTCACGAGCAGTTGCAGCACCTCGATCTCGCGCAGCGTGAGCTCCGGCCTGCGGCGCCGCTCGGCGAGCTTGCCGGCGATGCTTGCGGGAAGCCGCTCATGCCCGGCATGCACTGCGCGGATCGTCCCGACGATCTCGGGCTTCGACATGTCCTTCATCAGGTACGATTTCGCCCCCGACTGGATCGCGCGGTAGATGTCCTCGTCCGAGTCAAAGGTCGTCACCACGATCACTCGTGCATCCGGAAATTCCTGGCGGATCGCGAGGATCGCCTCCACACCGCTCAGCCCCGGTAGGCGCAGATCCATCAACACCACGTCCGGTCGCTCGCGCCGATACAGTTCCACCGCCTCGCGCCCGTCGCCACACTCGGCCACCACGCGCAGGTCCTTCTGGTCGGCCAACAACGCCACGAGCCCTGCGCGGAACGCCGGGTGATCGTCCACGATGAGAAGCCGGATGTACGTCGGGGGCATGGGAGGAGAATTCTGCGAGTTGTTTGCCGGTGATTGGCGCGCATTGCCAGCCGTCAATCCGGTGTCGGCGCCCGCAATCCGACACGTGACCCACGCCCCGGCGCGCTGGCGATCTCGAGCTCGGCGCCGAGCTGTGCGGCCCGCTCGCGCATGCCCACAACTCCGAAGCGGCCGCAGCCTGCGGCAGCCCGCTCCGGGTCAAAACCGACGCCATCGTCGCTCACGATGAGTTCGACCTGTTTCTCGCGGAACACCAGGCGCACGTCGATCCGCCGGGGCGAGGCATGCTTGATCGCGTTGGTGATCGCCTCCTGTCCGATCCGCAGCAGCTCGTTTTCTGTGCGGGGCGCGAGACGCCGCCGCTGCCCTTCGACCTCCAGGGAGGTCTCGACAGAGTGGCCGGCCGCAAGCTGGCGCAGGATGCCGTCCAGCGCGCCGGCGAGGTCGTGGGTTTCCAGCGACTGTGAACGCATGTTCCAGATCGCCGCGCGCGCCTCGTCCAGATTCTCGCGCACGAGCCGGTGCGCCGCCTCGACATATTGGCCGGCCTCCGCCGCGCCGCCCGAAGGCACGTTCTTGGCCAGCTCCAGCTGCATCGAGATCGCCGCCAACCCCTGGGCAAGCGTGTCGTGGATCTCCCGGGCGACGCGGTTGCGCTCGGCGAGGATCGCGGCGAACTCCGCCTCGGCCCTCGCCCGCTCGATCTCCTGCTCGCGGAAGCGTCGCCGCGCCGCCAGGAGCACCACCGCCACAACCAGCAAGGATGCGCCCGTCGCGATCCCCAGTCCCCAGAACAACCGCTGCCGGTTCCACCACGGAGGGGGTGCAAGCACCTGCACATCGGCAGGCGTGCGCAAGCGAAGCTCGAACGCCCGCGGTTCCAAAAGCCCGCCAACCGGCGCGGGGTCCGTAAGCGGCACGGTGCACAAACCCGTCGCCCGCACCGTGCTCCCCGGCACCCAGTTCTCAGGCATGCCTGTGCCGCCGGGAAGCGCCAGCGTCGCCGGCACCAGCAGCCCCTGCCAGTCGAGAACGAGCGAGACCGCATCGCCGCTGCGACGCGCTTCGATGAGCCGGGCCTCGATGGCGATCAGGTTCGAGTCCTGGGCGATCGCGGCATGGATATCCGCCGGCACGTTCGCCTGCGGCGCGGCACCCGAGCCGCTCCTGCGGAAAACCGCATCCTCCATCCGCGGCGTGTAGCCGCCCTCGGTCGGGAATCCGACGACATCGACCAGGTCGCCCGGCAACAGCCGCTCGGTCTGTTTCGTGGCCACGCGCAGCCCGCGCTCGCCATCGCGTATCCAGAACCACCCATCCGGCTCCTGATGCAGGACCTCGCCACGGACATGGATGCGGTGCCCCACCTGCCCGTGGCGGTCGAACTGCTGCAAGCTAGCCACCGGGCGCACCGGTGAGACGAACGGATCAGCCGGAGCCGCGACCGTCGTCACGATGGGCACACCATCGGGGACGAAGAGCTGTGCACGCACGAACTGCCGAATCACGTTGTGCTGGTTGAAAAAATGTCCGTCCACCACCACCTCGGCATCGACCAGGTTCGCTGGCGAGCACTCGCTGTTTACGCGCACGGAAACCAGCAGCCCCCCCACCGCCAAAGTCAGCCTCCAGCGTCCGGCCCAGGGAGCGGAGATCGGCTCACACTGTCGCACGATGCCGCGCACGCGCACCCACTGCGAATCGTACTGGCCGGCATTGAGCTCCTCGGCTCGAAGCTCCCTCGCCACCGGAAGCTCGCCGCTGGCGATCCTCACGCCGCCACGCAAGTGCAGCAGCGGCGCAAAACCGCCCGCCCCGCTCACGCCCTCGAGCTCGACCAGATCGCCACGCCGGAACGGCCAACGGCCCGCCTCGTCCGCCATCACATAGATGAACTCGCTCGCGTCCCACAGCACGAACGACTTGTCCACCGGCGGCGCTTCGCCCACCACCACGCCGCGCAACCGCACCGGCAAGCCCCGGCCGGCCTGGTCCTCGGAAAGTCCCAGCACCTGCGCCGCGCTCGTCAGCTCACCCGCCACCACAGGGCGCGCCTCCTCGCACACGACGCCTGTCGCGCCGGCGACCACGGCCCCGGCAACAGCAACAGCGCGGCACAGTTTGACGATGGATCTCATTTTCGGCGGCACCCGCACCCCGAGGCGGACTATCCGCTCCAGGTGACGGGAATGCCAGTACTTCAAGGAGGGAGCCTGCCGCTTGGCGAGACTCATCGATTTCACCCGTGTGGGTGATCGACGGACCACACGGCAAAATGGTAAAGTATGGCACGACGATCAGATCGTTTGCTGCTCCGGGATCGAAACGGCGCAGTGCGACAGACATCCATTTCCCCTATGCGAGTTCCTATCAGATGGAGCCTCGCTCTCACACCTCAGCGCCGGCCCGCCCGGCGCTGAGTTTTTTTGGACTTCTGTTGGTCGAGCAACCCGCTTGCCCTGCCGCCGAGGAACGGGCGAACTGTCCCGGCCGTAGCAGCGCGAGTTCGCTGAAGGATTTCGCGCCTGCGCGGTATTGCCCCCATATGCGCGCCCCCTATCTCGCCGCCCTCGCCCTCCTCTGCCTGCGCCTCGACGCCGCCAGTCCGCTCGAAGGCTACTGGCTCGGCGAGACCGAACAAGAACACCAGCGCTACCAGATCGGCTTCGAGTTCCGCGAGAATCCCGACGGTCGTCTGACCGGCCGCCAGTGGTTCGCCGCCCTGCACCTCTTCGGCAGCGGTATCGGCGACGTGACGCTCGACGGCGAGCACTACCGCAACGCCAACGCCGGCTTCGACCTCGCCCTGCGCGATGGCGAACTGACCGGCACCATCGGCGGCAATGGCACCGTCCGGCTCCACCGCAGCGACACCCTGCTGACGACGCCCGCCGCCCCCGTTTTCCCCGCCGCGCCCTCACCGGCGTGGACCTACCGGTCCGGCGCCGCGCTCTGGGCCACGCCCGCCACCGACGCCACCAGCGCATTCGTCGGCGACGAATGCGGCACGCTGCACGCCGTGCGCCTTGCCGACGGCGCCAAGGTTTGGACCTTCGACACCGGGGCACCGATCTTCGGCGGTGCTCTCCTCTCCGGAGATTCGGTCTTTGTCCTCAACGATTCCGGACACCTGCACCGGCTCGCCCGTGCCACCGGTAAACTCCTCTGGCGCGCAACACTCGGCGGCGGCGAAGTCGTCCGCCACCTGCCGTCGGCCAGCGAGTACTCCTACGATTTCGTCGGCCCGACACCGGCGCTCGCCGACGGCACACTCTACGTGCCCACAGCGACCGGAGAAGTGGTGGCGGTCGATGCCGACACCGGCTCCGTGCGCTGGCGCGCCACCGTCGGCGGACTGATTCGAGCCTCCGTGCTCATCGCGGACGACAAACTCATCGTCGGTAGCTGGAGCGGTCGCATCGCCGCGCTCGCACGGGAAGACGGCTGCGCCCTCTGGAGCTTCGAAACCGCCCAGCCCGTCACCTCTGAACCGGTGCGTTGCGGCGACGCCGTGATCGTCAGCAGCCGCAACAGCAAGCTCTACAGTCTAGCGCTGGCCGATGGATCCGTCCGCTGGTCGCGCTTCCACGCCGGCTCATGGATCGAGTCCGCGCCGCTAGTCGCCGATGGCGAGCTCCTCATCGGATCCTCCGATCTGCGCATGGTCTCCGCGCTCGACCCAGCCACCGGCACACCGCGCTGGTCGACCGATGTGCTGGGCTGGAGCTGGGGCACGCCAGCCGCCACCCCCGACACGGTCTTCGCCGGCGCGGCCGGCGCCACCGGCTATCCGATCGCCCAGGACGGCGGTCTTGTCGCGCTCAACCGCCGCACCGGCGCGCCGAAGTGGCGACTGCGGCTCGCGCCGTTGGCGGACCGCTACGTGACCGGCATCGCCGGCTCGCCGACCCTCGCCCGCGATCTCGTTCTCTTCGCCAGCCAGGACGGCACGCTCTACGCGATGCCGGCCGGTTCCGCGGCCGGGCAGTAGAAAGGCCGGAGCCGCTTGGGCTCCGGCCAGGGAATCGTCCGCTTCCAGCAGCTGCGCCTCAGTTGGCGCCAGCCTCGGAATCAGCCGGGACGGTGGCGACGGGCACAACCGGGAGCGCGGCCTCGCGGCCGGCGGCGTGCGTGGCGCGCACCGACTCGGCGATCGGCGTGAGCAGGCCGGTGTCGGAGTGCGCCTCCTTGTTGAAGCGCATCGAGACCGTCTTGGACACGCCGCGTTCCTGCATCGTCACGCCGTAGATCGCGTTGGCGGCGGCCACCGTGCGCTTGTTGTGCGTGATGATGATGAACTGCGAACTGGTGACGAACTGCTTCAACAACGTGGTGAAGCGCTCGATGTTCGACTCGTCCAGCGGGGCGTCCAACTCGTCGAGCAAGCAGAACGGGCTGGGCTTCACTAGGTACAACGCGAAGAGCAGCGCCACGGCGGTGAGCGTCTTCTGTCCGCCGGAGAGCAGCGTGAGGCTGTTGAGCTTCGTGCCCGGAGGCTGGGCGATGATATCGATGCCGCTCTCGAGCGGATCGTCCTGGGTGATGAGCTGCAGGTCGCAGTTGCCGCCGTTGAAGAGCGTCTGGAAGGTGAAAGCGAAGTTCTTGCGGATCTGGTCGAAGGTCAGCGCGAACTGCTTGAGCGAGGTCGCGTTGATATCGTCGATCGCCTTCATCAGCTCGTCCTTCGAGTTGATGAGGTCGTCGCTCTGCGTCTTCAGGAAGTCGTAACGCTGCTTGAGCGAGGCGTACTCCTCGATGGCGACGAGGTTGACGGCGCCCATGCCGCCCACGCGCTGGCGCAGGGCCTGCACTTCGCTGCGAATCTGGTCCCAGTTGGTCCCGTCCATCGCGGCGAGCTGCTCCTCGGTGGGGTCGCCGCGCGGCTCCTTGGGCTTGCGGCTGCGGCGCGGCTTGGCCGCGGCCTCGGCGGGGGCGGAACCGTCGGGCAAGGCGGCTACATCGGCGGATACGGCCGGCGCGGCCTCGGGCTTGGCGCCCTCGTCGTCCTCGTCCTCGTCGAGATCGAGCGGTTTGAGGCCCTCGGGCTCGTCGTCGGCCTTCCAGAACTGCAGACGCCAGTTCACCTCGCCCAGATCGATCGAGAACTCGCGCATCGCCTCCTCGGCGAGGAAGCGTGAGCGGGCCTTGTGCTCCGTGTAGCGGATCTCGCACTGGCTCAGCTCGCCGGCGGAACTCTCGGCCTCGTTGCGCAACGAGCTCTGCTCGCCCTCGACGGAGTTCACCTGCTGCTCCAGCTCGGCAAGCTCGCGGCGGATCGACTCGACCTGTTCCTGCGCCACGGCCTGCGTGCGCGCCAGTTCCTCGACGCGCGCTTCCTGCGACTGCTCGGTCTGCTCGAGCTCGGCCACCTGCGCCGTCCACATCTCCAGCTCGCTGCGACGCTGCCCGAGCAGCTCGGAGAGCTGCTGGCGGCGCTTGACCATCTCGCCCAAGCCGCGGTCGATGATCTCGACGCGCTGGCGGCGCTCGGCGAGCTCGAGGCGGGCCTGGCCCAGCGTCTCGCGCTGCACATCGCGCTGGTTGCGGATCTCGACGATCTTGGCCTCGTTGGCGGCGATGGACTCGCGGCCGAGCGCGATGGCCTTGTCGACCTCGACGAGCGCGGACTGCGCCTTGGCAAAACGCGCCTCTGCCTCCTGCCGCTGCGCCTCGATGCTCTGCACATCGTGTTCAAGACGCGCGACGCGCTGCTCGGCCTCATCCAGCGCGCGCTGGCCGGACTTCTCCTCGGCCTGCGCGGTGGCGACGGCCTCGTTGGCCGTCTGCACCTCGGCGCGCTTGTCGGTGAGGCGTTGTTCGAAGGCGATGAGCTCGGCGTTGATCTGGTCGATCTGCGCCTTCTGCTGGTCGTGCTGTTCCTGCTCCTTGGCGACCTCGCGCGAGGTCTCGCGGATGTCGATCTCGCGCTGGACGATGCTGGAGGCCGGCCGTTTCTGGTAGCCGCCGAACACCATGCCGCGCCGGTCGACCCACTCGCCCTTCGGCGTGGCGACCATGAGGAAGCTGAAATCCTGCCGCTGTGCCCAGAAACTCAGGAACTGCTCCAGCGAGTCGGCCACGTAGCACGAGGCGAGCACGCTGTGGAGCGGGTGGCCGGTGCAGTCGTCGGTGAAAACCGAAGTCGCCGGCTTGAGGAACGCCGGCAGCTCGGCCGGCGCGGCCGCAGCCGGTTGATCCGCCACGGACACGCTCAGGTACGCGCCGCCGATCTTGTCGTTCTCCAGTCGGCTGAGAATCGCCTGGGCGGTGGCGAGATCGGCCACCTGCACGGCCTCGACGGCCGCGCCGAGAAGCGCCTCGGCAGCCTTCGACAACTCCGGGCGGAAATCGACTCCGTGCGTGAGCGCGCTGAACGACGCGCCGCCGCCCAAGTCGGTGAGCCGGCCCTGGAGCAGCGCCTTCGCGCCCTCGCCGAAGCCCTCCCACTTCTCCTGCAACTGCTGGAGCAGCTTCAGTCGGGCGTGTTTCTGCGCGAGCGAGCGGTCGATGTCCTGCAGGCGGCGCTGGGCGTCGCGGAATTTCGCGGTCGTCTCCTGCACGCCCTTCTGCGCCTCGGCGACCTCCTGCTGCACAGTCTGGACGGCCGAGCGCGCGGTGGCGGCGGTTACGCGAAGCTGTTCGAGGGCGGCGGTCGCCTCCTCGCGCTGGGCCATCGCGCCGGCCATGTCGCCCTGCAACTGCTCGTGGCGGGCCACGGCGGTCTTCTGGTCGACCTCGAGCGCCGAGCAATCGGTGCGCAGGCGCGCGACTCTGCTCTCGAGTTCGAGCAGCTGGAACTTCTCCTTCTGCACGAGCTGCTCAAGGCGGGTGAGTTCGCCTTCGACGAGCGCGAGCTCACGGTTCTTCGACTGGAACGCGGAGTCGGACTCGCCGAGGAGATTGAGCTGCATCTGGCGGTCCTGCTGTCCGCTGGTGGCTTGGTCGGAGACTTCCTTCAACTGCATCTCCAGCTCGGAGAGGTCGTCGTTGGCCGAGGCGATGCGGTCGCGCAGGCCCTGGGCCTTGACCTGGTTGAGATGGATCTGGTTGGCCGCCTGTTCGCGCTCGGAGCGCAGGTCGAAGACGGCCTGCTGCGCCTCCTGCACGCGCTGGTGCAGCTCGGTGCGGCGCGCCTTCTGCGCCTCCAGCGAGGACTGGTGCTCCTGGAGCTGGGCGCGCCGGGTCTCGGCCTCGCCACGCAGGACCTGCAGGCGCGAGGAGAGCTCGTCGAGCACGCCGCGCAGCTGCTGGTATTGGAAACCGTCATGCGCGAGCGCGAGGTGGCGCAGCCGGTGGCTGAGCCGGCGGAAGCGCATCGCCTTCGAGGCCTGGCGCTTGAGGCTGCCGATCTGGCGGCCCACTTCGCTCACGACATCGGCAACGCGGGCGAGGTTCTGCTCGGTGAGCGCCAGCTTGCCCAACGCCTCGCGGCGTTGCGCCTTGTAGCGGGTGATGCCGGCGGCCTCCTCGAAGACGGCGCGCCGCTCGTCGGGCTTGGAGGAGAGGATCTGGTCGATCTGGCCCTGCGCCATGATCGAGTAGGAGGTCCGGCCGATGCCGGTATCCATGAAAAGTTTCTGGATGTCCTTCAGGCGGCACGGCTGGCCGTTGAGGTGGTACTCGCTGGAGCCGTCGCGCGACACCGTGCGGGTGATCTCCACCTCGTGGAAATCCATTCCCAACGCCTGTTCGCAATCGGTGAGCAGCAGCGAGACCTCGCACATCGAGTGCGGCTTGCGGGTATCGGTGCCCTCGAAGATGACATCGTGCATCTTGCCGCCGCGCAGCGCCTTCGCGCTCTGCTCACCCAGCACCCAGCGGATCGAGTCCGCGATGTTGCTTTTGCCGCAGCCGTTGGGCCCGACAATGACGGTGACGCCCGGCTCGAAACGTAGTTCGGTCGGATCGGCGAAGCTCTTAAAACCGTGCAGTTTGAGGGCCTTGAGGTACATGCGGGAAACGAAAGGCGAAATTCAAGGTCCGCCGTTTCGCCCCGCAATGGGGAACTCCGAAAACTTATTCACACGAACCGACAAGTTGCTCCCATTTTCCTGTGAAGAACTGAGGCTTGCTTTTGCCTCACGCTGCCGGCCAGCCAGCCGGCACCCACCCAAAACAGCCGCACTGCTCCGCTGGGCCTCCGGCAGCGACAAGCTACGGCCGCGTCTGCCGCTCCAGCCTCGTCAGATACGCCAGCGCGGCCACGCGATCCGTGCCGCACATCTCCGGCTCCGGACAAAGCGACGCGCAGACCGCCGGACGACGCGGGTCACGGAAGAGCCGGCAACGCAGCGCATCGTCCAGATGCGGGCACGGCACACCGGCCGGTTTGCCGTGAAGCAGTCCGGGCAACGGCGACGAGATCGAGGGAGCGATGCAACAGGCTCCGCAGCCGGCGCGGCAATCCATCCGCCGATGCTCGTCCCCCGCCCCGCTGCCGCAAGCGCGCGTTTCCCGCCCGGGCAAAAAGAAACCGCCGGCGAAGACGCCGGCGGTTTCCTGCTCCAAACTGGAGAGCGTTGAGGCGATCGGATCAGCCGAAGAGTTCCTCGGGCTTGAAGAAGCGGGCCAGTTCGGCCTTCGCGCTCTCCTCGCTGTCGGAAGCATGCACGACGTTGATGGTCGTGTCGGTACCAAAGTCACCACGGATGGTGCCCTTGGCAGCTTTCTTCGAATCGGTCGGACCAAGCAGCTCGCGGACTTTCGCGATGACCTGCTCGCCGGAGATCGCCAGGACGATCACCGGTGCCGACGCCATGAACGCCTCCAGCCGCGGAAAGAACGGCTGGGTGGCAACATGGGCGTAGTGCTGGCGGAGGACTTCCGATCCGAGGCGCATCATTTTGCAGCCGAGAATCGAGAAACCAGCCGCCTCAAAACGCCCGATGACCGCGCCGACGTGTTTCTGCGTCATGCAGTCGGGTTTCAGGATGATGAGGGTCTTTTGCATAAGACCCGGTGGACCCTGAATGAGTCTCGCGGCAAAAAAAAGCCTGGATTTTGGACTCCGTCGGGTAAACCCAGCCATGAGAACCCCGTCGAAAGCCCAAAACCCAGGAAAGTGCGCCGCTTTCGGCGAAGCAGGCCGGCGACCGGAGGGGGCGGAACGACGGCTGACACACCGTTGGCGATTCGTTGCAGGAACAGTCGCATGATTAGCCGTATCCGCATCTCAGACGACCCCATACTTCTGTAAAAAAGTCCGGCCGCCTACCCCAGCATCCGCCTGAACGCACCGGCCAACCCGCCCGGCAGGAAGCCATAGCCGTTCTCTTCCAGGACTCCGGGGACCGCGCGCTGGCTGGACAGCAAAGTCTCCACTCCCATCTGGCCGAGCAGCACGCGCACCGCCCATCCGGGCACGGGCAACACCGCCGGCCGGCGCAAGGCTCGTCCCAGCGCCCCGGCGAAAGCGGCGTTGCGCACGGGTTCGTGCGAGACGGCGTTCACCGCGCCGCCAACCCGCCCGTCGCGCAGCGCGAAATCGACCACCCGGCACAATTCATCGAGCGCGATCCAGCTCATCCACGCCCGTCCGCCCCCCACCGGCCCACCGAGCCCGGCCCGGAACAGCGGCAACAGCTTCGCCAGCGCGCCTCCCGCCGGATCGAGCACCACTCCGAGCCGCAGCCGCACCACGCGCACGCCGGCCGCCTGCGCCCGCATCGCCGCAGCCTCCCATTCGCCGCATACCGAGGCCAGGAAACCCGTGCCCGGCTGTGCGGATTCGCCCAGTACGCGCTCGCCACCATCGCCGTAGTAGCCGACGGCAGAGGCGTTCACCCAGACGCGCGGCCGCCACGAACCACCGAGGATCGTGCCGGAGAGCAGCTCGGTCGTGCTCACGCGGCTCGCACGGATCCGCGCCCGTCGCTCGGCTGACCAACGGCCGGCGGCGATGTTCTCGCCGCAGAGATTCACGAGCGCTTCGCACCCGACCAGCGGCGCCAGATCGATGCGCCCGGTCTCCGGATCCCACTCGGCCTCGTGGCTCCCCCGCGCCGGCCGCCGCACAAGCCGCACGACGGAGTCCCCGGCGCTCGCCCAGTGGCGCCGCAACGCGGCACCGACAAATCCCGAGCCGCCGGCCAGCGCGATGCGCATCACACCCGTCCTTTCCGCAACGTCGTCGCGCCACCGCGCGGCGAACTCGCCCGCGCACGCTTCCACTCGTCGAAGGCCGCCAATGCACAAGCACGGCCCGCCGCGGGATCCACGACCGGCCGCGGATACTCGGCCCCGAGCTTCACCCCCGCCGCCGCCAACTCCGCCGGCTCGGCCTCCCACGGCCGGTGGACCTGCTTGGCCGGCACCCGCGCCAGCTCCGGCACCCAGCGCCGTACATAGTCGCCGGCCGGGTCGAACTTCTCCCCCTGCAGTACAGGATTGAAGATGCGGAAGTACGGGGCCGCGTCCGCCCCGCAACCTGCGCTCCACTGCCAGCCCAGCGTGTTGTTCGCCAGATCCGCGTCGACCAAAGTATCCATGAACCACGCCGCGCCGTCGGTCCACGGCTGGAGGAGCTGCTTCACGAAGAACGACGCCACAACCATCCGCACGCGGTTGTGCATCCAGCCCGTCCGCCACAGCTGCCGCATCCCCGCATCGACGATCGGATACCCGGTGCGACCGAGCCGCCACGCCTCCTGCGCTGCCACATCCCGGCGCCAGGGGAAGGTCTCAAATTCCGGCCGCAGCGGCCGCGCGGATGTCTCCGGGAAATGGTGGAGCAGATGGTGCGCGAACTCCCGCCAACCGACCTCGTCGAGAAACACCTGCGCGCCGCGGCTGCGCGGCATCACTCCCGACTCGCGCGACGCCTCCTCGACCGCCGCCCCCACCTGCCGCGGCGTGAGCTCGCCGAAGTGCAGCGCCGCCGAGAGCCGCGAAGTGCCGTCGAGCGCAGGCCGGTCACGCCGCTCGCAGTAGTCGTCCATCGCCCGCTCCACAAACTCCGCCAAGCGCCGCCGCGCCCCGGCCTCCCCGGGCTCGCCGCTGGCCGGAAACTCCGCCGCCCAATCCGGCCGGCCCGGCCTCAGCGTCCAGCTCTCGAGCGCCTCGCCCTGCGGCCATCGCGCCGGACCGCGCAGCGAACGCGGCACGGCGGCGGCAAGCGGTTGCGGCCGCTCGAGCGTGGAGCAGCGCCGCCAGAACGGCGTGAACACCTTGAACGGCCCACCGCTGCCGTTGCGCACCGTCTCCGGATCGAACAGCAACTGCCCCGCACCGATCTGCACCTCCACACCACACTCGGCGAGCGCGTCACGCACACGCCGTTCCAGCGCCAGGGCGCCAGGCTCGTAAACACGGTTCCAGCACACCTGGCGTGCCCCGGTCTCGGCGACCAGCGACCTGAGCTGCGCCACGCTGTCGCCGCGGCGCAGCACGAGCCGCAGCCCGCGCGCCTCAAGATCGCGCGCCAACGCCGCCAGCGAGCCATGCAGCCACCAGCGGGACGCCGCACCGGGCGCGTTCGGGCCATCGGCGGCATCGTCGAGCATATAGACCGGCACCACGGCACGCCCATCGGCGATGGCGGCCTGCAGCGCCTCGTTGTCGCGCAGGCGGAGGTCGCGGCGAAACCAGAGAATGGCCGTGCTGGATGGCATCCCCGCAGCGAAGAGCCCGCCCCTGCCCTGTCAACCGCCGCGCGCGCCGCGCACACTTCTCTCAACGAGTTTCTTGCACCGTTGGCACAGGGCGTGCAGTTTGAGTCGCTTTTATCCACCCACGCTCGCACGCCGCCCCACGCGGCACCCGCTCGTCCCACACGGCATGCAACACGGTTTCGCCCAGCACCTCAGCCAACGCCAGAGCCAGCAGATGGTCCTGGCCCCGCAGTTACGCCAGTCCCTGAAGATTCTTCAGGTTGCGGCGCTCGACCTGCGGGCGACCATCGCCGAGGAGCTGCAAAGCAACCCCGTGCTCGAGGAGCTCCCGATGGATGGCGTGTCCGTCGAGAAGACACAAGCCGACGCCGACACCAGCGGCACCAACGACCAGCGCGAAGAGATGCAGTTCGACCGCGAGTTCGAGGTGCTCGCCAAGATGGGCGAGGATTTCGGCAACGAGTCCTTCGTCCAGCACGGCGACAGCGAGAGCTACACCACCGAGGATGCCGAGCGCCGCCAGCACTTCTTCGACTCGCTCGTCGGCGAGCCCTCCCTGCAGGAGCATCTCATGGAGCAGGCCGAGCTGGCCGACTGTCCCGAGCAGGTGCGCGAGGCGGTCCGCTATCTCGTCGGCAGCCTCGACGACCGCGGATTCCTCACCTCGAGCGTCTCCGACATCGCCCTGCAGGCCAAGCTCCCACTCGAGACCGTGCAGGAGGCCAAGAAGCTCCTGAACAGCTTCGATCCGATCGGTATCGGAGCCATGGATCTTCCCGAGTGCCTCCTGCTCCAGCTGCAGGCCAAGGGCCGCGGCGGCTCCATCGCCGCGCGGATCATCCGCGACCATTTCGCCCTGCTCACGCGCCGGCGCATGCCCGACATCGCGCGCAAGATGGGCTACCCGATCGAGGAGATCCAGAGCTCCATCGGCGAGATCAGCCTGCTCGACCCGGCTCCCGGCCGCCGTTTCGCCGAGGACCACAACCGCATCATCGTCCCGGATGTCACGGTCGAGAAGGTCGGCGACGAGTGGACCATCACCCTCAACGACGACTACATCCCGCGCATCCGCCTCAGCCACGCCTACAAGGACATCATCGCCAAGGGGAAGCTCAACGACCAGGACCGCGCCTACCTGCGCGAGAAGATGCGCGCCGGGAAGTTCCTCATCAATTCCATCGAGCAGCGCCAGCGCACCATCGAGCGCATCACCCGAGAGATCATCAAACTGCAGCTTCCGTTCTTCGAGGAGGGACTGCACAAGCTGCGGCCGCTGACCATGATCCAGGTGGCCGAGATCGTCGGCGTGCACGAGACCACCGTCAGCCGTGCCATCGCCAACAAGTACATCCGCACCCCGCACGGGATCTTCCCCCTCAAGTTCTTCTTCACCTCCGGCTACGAGTCGCAGGATGGTGCCTCCATTTCCAACACCAGCGTGAAGGACATGATCAAGGCGCTCATCGAGGACGAGGATGTCGCCAAGCCCCGCAGCGACCAGGAACTGGTCGGCATGCTCACCGAGCGCGGCATCCCGATCGCCCGCCGCACTGTCGCGAAGTATCGCGACGAGCTCGGCATACTCCCCAGCAATCTCCGCCGTCGCTACGAATAGTGCTCCCCTGCGAGCGCCCTAGCCAGCGCTGCGTCGCACCGGGCAGTAGAGAAACAGCGGATCCGCGGCCGGGTTGCGGTGCGCAGGCGGATAGAACTCGTGGATCGCGCCATCCCGCACGAAACCGCCCTCCGACAACCCGCGGCCGAGCAGAAGCTCCATCGCCTCGGCATAGCTCGGCATCGTGCACTCGACCGTCAGATAGGTAGCGGCCGGCACGGTCCACACAGCCAATCCGGGCCCCACCGCCGTCCCGGGGCGAACCTCCCAGCCGGCAAGATAGCGTCCACGCAGGATCCAGGGCGCCAGGAAACGCTCGGGCGCGCTCATCAACCCCCAGCAGGCACCGGCGACCGACGGCGCAATCTCCGGATAATGGCGACACGCCTCCCGCCAGAGCGGCGGGATCCAGTGTCTCCCCTCGGAGGCAAGCCCCTCGCCCTCGATACCGACGACCGAAAACTCCGGCCTGCTCACGACTGCGAATTCCATGGCGCCGAACCTACCGGGGAGCCGGTCACCGGTTCAACCCGCAACACGCGCCCTAAAACTGGTGACAGTACAGCTCACATCCCTTTGCCCGGTCCACGCGTGAAAATCCGGCAAGCGCCCGCACCACTGCGGGACGACCGCGTCGCCGAAGCCACCTTTTGCATCCGCCCGCATCCGCGCTTAGCTTCCCACATGAGCACCAACGTCCAAGCCGTCATCAATGCCGCGGCCGACGAGGCCGACACCTTGCTGCAAGGCGCCACGAACCCAGCAGAGGCGAAACCGTTGTTGCTGGAATGGTTGGTCGACAACCACCCGGCGATGCCCAAACCGGAGCGGCTGGAGGTGGTGGCCGGCGTGCTCACACTACTCGAGCGCGAGGGATTCTTCACCGGTGCCGGAACTGGCGACGAATGGGACGCCCCCAGCGAGGCCAGCGAAGCCGACGAATAGCGGCGGTGCCCGCCTCGACGTCCGCGCTACGAGAAACGCAGCCCAGCACGGGCGGCGTTTCTTGTTTCCGGAAGTCCGTTACGGCTGCGACGCGCCGACAGCCGGCGTAGCCGCAGGCGCTGCCGCGACCGGAGCTGAACCGGAATCCGCCGGCTTGGCCCGCGGGACCATGTTTGCAGCGAGGAACTTCTCGATCTCCTCGTACATCTCGATCCGGTTCTTCAGCTGAGCCATGCCGTGGCCCTCCCCGCTCTCGAAGCGCGAGACGCATGGCACGCCATACTTCTTCAGCTCGGCCACAAGCCGTCGCGACTGCTCCGGATCCGCGATCACGTCGGCTTTACCGTGTCCGACGAACATCGGAATCTTCACCTGGCTCACGTGGCGCAGCGGCGAGATCTCGTCGAACTTTGCCTTGTTCGTCTTCGGATCCCCCAGATGCCTCCGGAGAAAACCATAGCGGCCGCGCACGTACTCCTCGTTCTTCGCCTCACGCATCACCAGCTCCCAATCGTACACGCCCGAGAGAGCCACCGCACAGCGATAGAGCTGCCCGTCGTGGACGGCGCCGCTGAGCGCCAGATACCCGCCGAACGACCAGCCCATGATCGCAACGCGGTCCGGATCGACCAACCCCGAGGCGAGAACCTTCTTCACCCCATCGGTGACATCGTCATGCATCTTCCGGAACGCGTACATGTCGCTCTCCGGGAAACGCCATTGGGTGCCGGTCGAGCCGCGATAGTTGGGCTGGAAGACGGCGTAGCCGCGGTTGGCGAGGAACTGGGCCTCGTCGTCGTAGCCCCAACAATCCCGCACCCATGGTCCTCCGTGGGGCAGAACCACGAGCGGCGCGGGGTTGGTCTTCGACGCACCGGCGGGCAGCGTCAGATACCCCTCCAGCGCATAGCCGTCGCGGGACTTGTAGTTGATGATCCCCATCGGCTGCATCCGGGCCGGATCGATCCAGGGGCGCTGGTTCTTGATCAGACCGAGCGTCCGCTTGGTCAGGTCGATCGTGTAGTAGACGGTCGGCTGCCGGTCGGAATACGCGGCGAGGAAAAACCGGTTCTCGGCCTTGTCGCTGCCCAGGATCTGCACGACCTGCCCGGGGAGGAATTTGTTCACCGCCTGCTGGACCACGCTATAGTCCTTCGAAAACCAGATCGTCTCGCGCATCGCGCGGTCGAAGCGGATACCCAGCAGCTGCTTCGTGACGGGATGCCGGTAGAGCCGGCAATCCGCAGGGTCGTACTTCTCGTCCTGCCAGATCACGGCGCCCAGCACTCCCGTCGTCGCATCCATGTACTGCAACGCACGGGATTTGCCCTCCTGCCTCGGCCCAAGCACGACAAGCCGGCCCTCAGGTTCCACGCCGAGCACGTCGATGTCGTCGAGCTTGACCGGACAGTTCACCCACTTGTCCTCAACAAGACGGAAGAGGTGTTCGACGCCTTCTTCGGAGGTGAACGCGCAGGCGAGATTGCCCTGAGGATCGCACGAATAGCGGTACGGGATCCCCGGCTGTGGCTCCGGATACGAACGGACCACGCTGGCGGTCGTCCCGTGGCTGAGTGAGGTCGGATCGAAATAGGCCGATGTCGCGAAGGGATTCTTGGGCTTCACCTTGGCGTTGAGCTGCAACACCCCGCCATCACGCCCGTTGTCGTAGGCACAGTGTTTGATCCACACCACCGGGTACATCCGCCCGGACTCGGGCGTCGAGATGACCAGCGACACATTGTGCAGGTCGATGAAGTAGGAGTTCCCCAAGTCCCCCACGGTCGTGACATACAACCCCTCCCGGTAGCGTTTCTCGGACGCGAGCGGGAAGATGATGTGGTCGTCGTCGAGCCAGTCGAAATCGTAGATATCCTGTTTGCCGACTCCGTGGAGCCGGTCTCCGGCGGCGGAAGCGAAATCGTACACCATCAGCTCCTCGCGATCGGCACCCACGGTGATCATCGCCGCGAACTTCGTGCCGGCGTCGTTGAGCTGGGGATTGCGGAAGAGCGAGGGACGGAAGAAATCGACGACCGGGATCGGCGCGTCCGCAGGCACCGGCACCGTCCGGTCGAGCGGGTTGTCGCCCTTTCCTGAGGCCGAGATGGCCATGCATGCAAAAGCAGCCAGCGCACTCGCGCATCCACGCAATGGGGTAATCATGGGCGCAATCCGAGTCCAACAACCTCCGACAAGCAAGCCGGCGTTTGCCATCTCCGGAACCATCCCGCAGGCCCACCCCTTCGCCGAGTGTCCCCAGTCACGCCGCGCAGCCGCGGCATTTGGCCGCCTTATACCGCCCCGCCCGACCCACATCCGGATTGCCCTGCGGCACGAATTCCGGAACGTCGCCGCCGATGGTCACGCGTAAACCCGACTGGCTCCGCGCAAAGCTTCCCTCCGGGCCCGAGTACGGCGCCGTGCGCCACCTCGTCGAGGGCAGCCATCTCCACACCGTCTGCCGCAGCGCGCAGTGCCCCAACCTCGGCGAATGCTGGTCGCGAGGCACCGCCACGGTGATGATTCTCGGCAACATCTGCACGCGCTCCTGCAACTTCTGCGCGATCCAGACCGGCCGCCCGGCCGCGCCCGACATCGGCGAGCCGGCCCGCGTGGCAGAGGCCGTCGCCGCGATGCAGCTCAGGCACTGCGTCCTCACCTCCGTCGCTCGCGACGACCTGGCCGACGGCGGCGCCGCCGCCTGGGCGGCGACGATACGCGCGGTCAAGCGCCGCAACCCCGGCTGCGCCGTCGAGGCGCTGATCTCCGATCTGAAGGGGCGCACCGAGGACCTCGACACGATCCTCGCGGCCAGGCCCGACATCCTGAACCACAACGTCGAGACGGTGGAGCGACTGCAGAAACCCGTTCGCGTACAGGCACGCTACGACCGGAGCCTCTCCATCCTCCGCCACGCCAAGAGCCGCGGTTTCACGACAAAGAGCGGCATCATGCTGGGCGTGGGCGAACGGCGGGAGGAGATCGAGCAGACGCTGCGGGACATCCGCGCGGCCGGCGTCGACGTACTCACCATCGGCCAATACCTTCAGCCGACGCCCCAGCACCTGCCGATCGACCGTTGGGTCACGCCCGATGAATTCGCCGAGTGGAAACGCGTCGGCCTCGAGATCGGGTTTGGCGTCGTCGAGTCCGGTCCACTCGTCCGCTCCTCCTATCATGCCGACGAGCAATCGGCGCGCTACACCGGCGCCGAGTCATTGCACACGCCTGTGAGCGGCACCGCCTAAATCCGGTAGCGGCACCGAAAGGCCGCGACCCAGCGCGCGACCTCGGCGTTCCGTTTCCTGCCTGCGTTGACAAAAAACGGCCGCTCGTGGCGGCCGTTTCGAAATCACCAAGCCTCAACGCTGAAACTGGACCGCCGTGTTCTCGATCTCGTCGAAGCGCAGCGGAGCTCCAGGCTGACTGCCGTAGGGCTGGAGCGCCTCGGCTCCACCGTTCGGCGAACGAACCACCTCGGGTACAGTGAGTGTCAGCACGGAGTTGGGCACGGTAAGCCGACCGAAATCGACCACGTTGCGATCCTGTGCCGCGGAGCTTGCCCACAGATCGCGGAACCCCACCGGGTTGCCGTTGAGAGCCACAGTCGTGGTAAGGGGAACAGGCTGGACCGGGGCGACAATAGCCACAGTGGCAGGAACCGGTTGAGCGGCAGCGGCCACTGCGGATGAAGGTGCCGAGGGCGAGGTCTGACGCACCGCGAAAAACACCGCGCATGCGGCCGCTGCGCCGCTGGCGACCAGCGCGATGGAGCGGAACCACTCGCTGCCGGCACGGCGCGACGGGATCTCGACAACAGCGCCCTTGCGGAAATGAGGAGCGGGAGCCGCCTCCTCGCGGAACCGCTCGGCGAGTTCGCCGCAGGCGTTCTGCATCTGGCAATACTGGCGGTAAATCCGACGGCGTTCGAGGTTGCCGGCAATCTCGCGCTCAAGTTCCGCGGCCTGGTGCGGCGACAGTTCGCCGTCGAGGTAGAGGTTGAGCGACTCGATGAATTTTTCGTGTGTCATTTGAAGTCCTCCCCGAGCAGCTCGCGCAAGGCCTCGCGGGCCCGGGCGATGCGGCTCTTCACGGTGCCGACGCTGATACCGAGGATCTCGGCGATCTCCTCGTAGGAATGGTTCTGAACGTTGCGCAGGATGAGAATCTCGCGGTGCTTCTTGCCCAGCTTCTCCATGCCGCTGGCGACATGATCGGTGAACTCGCTGGTGACCGTGATATCGTCGGGCGACTCGACTTCGGCCGGAATGACATCGGCAAGAGTCGCGCTGTCGCTCTCGTCACCGAGGGGCTGGTCGAAGGAGACGGTCTTATCGCGCTTGCGGCGCCACCAATACCAGTAGCGGTTGCGCGCGAGATTGGTCGCGATCTGGTAGAGCCAGGTAGAGAAGGCGGAGTCACCCCGGAAATTGCCCAAGCCGCGATGGGCCCGGATGAACGCATCCTGGGTGACCTCCTCGGCGTCCTGCTGGTTGCGCAGGAGCTGGTGCACCATCGAGTAGATCCGGTCCCAGTATTTGCCGACCATCTCGTTGAACGCGCCCTCGTCGCCGGCCTTGATTCGGTCGACGAGCAGGCGATCGAGTGCAACTTCCTGTGCCTTGGTTGACATGCGTTCAACCTCGTTGCGACTCACGTATTCCTTGAATGTTCCCACGGTGTTGGCCTCTGCTGAGCTTTAGTGACGGGCACTTTCTGAGCCGGACATCGCGCGGTCAAGCAGGGCGCGGCCAGCGCGGCGAGGCGCAGCAGTCGGAACCATCCCATCGCCGATGATCGCACAGCCGCATGGCTGCGCGCGCGAGCATCCCTGAGCCTTCGCTATGATCGGCATCGCTCCATAGAAAACCGGCGTCAACGAAGGTTCCACCGAACATTCGACCTGGAACCTCCGTCCCTCGACGGCTGCCCATCGGGGTGGTTCATGCAGGTACCATCGGGCGGTTCCCAAGGCGCAGCAGGAACCAGCGAGCAGGCCACGAAGCGCACCAGGGGCGAAGGAGTCGGCGGCTGCGCGCCGGACAACACCCTTCCCCCTCCCCCGTAGGTTCGCCATGGGCGGAATCACCCGAGCACCGGTCGTCCGCTGCCTGGTCGGTGCCGCCGCCAGTTCAGAGCAGCTTGAGCAACGCCGAGATGTCCTCGTCGGCCCAGCCGCGTCGCTCGGCTTCGCGCAGCCGGTCGCGCACGAGCGTGGTCTCCGGCAACGCGGCGGCGCCGGCCGTCTCGACGGCGAGCCGCAGATCCTTGCACAAATGCTTCACCGAAAACTGAGGGGCAAAGTCCGCAGTGCGGAGCTTCTGGCCCTTGAGCTTCGTCAACCCCGAGTTGGCGACATTGCACTCCAGCACTTCGAAGAACGCATCATCCGAAATCCCGGCGCGACGCGCAAAGGTGAGCCCCTCGCACAACGCCTCCAGGACGCCGGCGATCTGGAGATTCATCGAGAGCTTCAGCACCGCCGCCTGCGCGTTCGTGCCGATGCGGAAGCGCTTGTCGGAAACACGCGCGAGTGTCGGCTCAACATCCGCCACAACGCCGGCCTCGCCGCCCAGGAAGAAGATCGTTTTGCGCTGTTCGGCGGCAGGCTTGCTGCCGGTAAACGGTGCCTCGACATAGCGAGCGCCTCGCGCCTCCGTCATTTTCCGGAAACGGTCGCTGCTGGCCGGATCGATCGTGCTCGACTGCACGACTATCTTGTCCGGTCCCAAAGCCGACTGGATGGCCACCAGCACCCCCTCCACCGCGGGCGGGTCGGCAACGACAATCTGGAGCACATCACCCGCGCGCGCAGCGGCGACGATGTCGGACTCCCAGCCGGGATTGTCCGGCTTCGGGGTACGATTCCAAGCGGCGGCGAGCAAACCGTCGGCCGAATAGTGGCGCGACCAGATGCTGCCGATGATTCCAAGACCGAAGACGGAGACTTTCATGGATGATGGAGGAAGATTGTTTGCCCTGCCGGCAGGTGGAGAACGGACCGTCGCACGCCTGGATCAAGTAGCAGTCAGGCAAGCCGCCACCGCTGTATCAGGCGAGAAGCGCCAGAAGCCGCCGGAAGAGATCATCGACCTTGGCCTGATTGGCGCGAACGAGCTCTCGGAACGCCTCGGGCGAGAGGACGGAGCCGTTGAGGCCGTTGGCATAGTTGTCGACGATGCAGAGCAGGTTGTAGTTCAGCCCGATCTCGCGACACAGGTCGGCTTCGGCGGCGGCGGTCATGCCCACGACATCGCCGCCCCACTGCCGCAGGACACGCACCTCGGTTCGCGTCTCGAAACGCGGACCGGGCGTCTGCACATAGACCTTACCCTGCGGCAACGCGTACGGAAGCGCGCCGGCGATGCGCGGGATGAGATTGTTGGCGATCTCTGGCCCCAAAGCGCGCGCTTCAGTGTCGGAGAACGTGCTGGGGTGGAAGCTGATGTAGTCGGCGCACGAGAGGACCGTGCCAGGAGGCAAGTCGTTCTGGAGCGAGCCCACCGAGCACAAGGCGACAACATCGCGGCAGCCGAGGTCAGCCAGCGCCTGGATGTTCGCCCGATGATTGATCGCATGCGGCGGCAGGTAGCTCGGCCCGTGGCGGTTGAGAAGAATGCTGTCCCCGCGGCAGCGCACGATAGCCTTGCCGTGGCTGGTCTCGACCTCCCGGCTGGTCCAGTCGTCGAACAGCGACGACTTCGCGATGCTGGTGCCGCTGAGAAACGCGATTTTCATCGCGCCGACGATGCGCCTGGCACCCACTCGGGCAATGCCGGAGATAGGCAAGGACGGAAGCCGTGCGAAAATCCGTCCATCCAGCCTCTTGCCAAACGCCGGCGAATCCTAAGAGTCGTCGACTTTACTTTCCTGAGATGAGTGTTGCTCGTGCAGTTCGCAAACCATCGGTCGCATCCCGGCCAGCCGCCAAGACGGCCGTGCGTCCCACCGCGCCCGCTGTCCCCGCGGCCCCAACGCCGCCCCCGCCGCCTGAGCCGGCGGGGACGACTCCGGCCGAGATCGAATTCTGGGATTTCCGCTATCGGACCAACCGCACCCCGTGGGATGCCGGCCGCGCCCCCGTAGCACTGCTCCAGTGGCTCGAGCGCAATCCGCCTCGCCGTCGCCACATCCTCATTCCCGGCTGCGGTCGCGGCCACGAGATCTTCTCCTTCTCCGGTTCGGGCTGGAACACCACCGCCATCGACGTGAGCCCCGCCGCCATCGAGAAGGTCAAGCGCCGCGCCAACCGCGCCCTCGCCAAGCAGATCTACTGCGCCGACTTCTTCACTCACCCGTTCAACACGCCGCAGTTCGATGTCATCTACCAGCGTGTTTTCCTCAACGCCCTGACCCCGACCCGCTGGCAGGAGTTCGTCACCCGCGTCGCCACCCTCCTCAAGCCCGGCGGCCTCCTGCTCGGATCATTCCTCTTCGGCGAACGCGGGGCCGAGCCCCCGCACGGACTCGCCGAGGGCGAGGACCGCAAGCTCTTCGAGGGCCGCTTCATGCTCGTGGAGGAAGCCCCCATCACCGACTCCGTCCCCGCCTTCGAGAATCGCGAACGCTGGCAGGTCTGGCAGAAACGCTGACCCGCCGACCGGTTGCGCCGCCCAGCGCGTCACGCACCGCCAACACAAACTCCCTCCGTCCCTTCATTCCATGCACTTCGAGCAACTCCAGCCCGGTCTCAATGTCCCGCCCGCCGCCCCGCACCTCGACGACGATGATGACGACGATGACGAGTGCGAATGCGACAAGTCCGGCAAGCAGCCCGGCTCCATCGGCACCCTGATCCAGCGGAAGTTCCTCGAACAGCGGAAGATTTTCCTCTGGGGCGCCGTGACCGACGAGACCGCCAAGGACATCACGGAGAAGCTGCTGTACCTCGAGACCGTCGCGCCCGGCAAGGAGATCACCTTCTACATGAACACCCCGGGCGGCTCCATCACCGCCGGCATGGCCGTGTACGACACCATGAAGATGATCACCTCTCCGATCACTGTCGTCGTCACCGGCATGGCCGCCTCGATGGGCTCGATCCTCCTGTGCGGCGCCCCGAAGGGCCGCCGGTTGATCTATCCCCACGCCCGCGTGCTCATCCATCAGCCGCTCATCACCGGTCGCATGATCGGCCCGGCCGTCGACATCAACATCCAGGCCCGCGAGATGGAGAAGCTCCGCGAGGAGCTCAACCAGATCCTCGCCAACTCCTCCGGCCAGCCGATGGAGAAGATCATGCACGACACCGACCGCGACTTCTACCTCAACGCGCAGGAAGCGATCGAATACGGCCTCGCCGACAAGATCGTCGAGAAGGTCTGATCCGCGCTCCGCGTTTCACCACCGCAGTTTTCGCAAAGGCCGGTCCAAAGCCGGCCTTTGTCGCATACAGATCGCGGCACCTCGTTCTCAGCAAGCGACTGCGCAACGGTTCAATAGGCGCCGATCGGCCGCAGCTCGCCCAGTCGCAACACCACGCCCTGCGCCGCGCGCGAAGCGTTCAGGTCGACCGTGAAGACCAGCTCCCAGTCATTCGCCTCCTCGGGATCGACGAGCACCTGCGCCACGGTGAGTTCGCCGGCTTCACGGTTCTCCTCGACCCAATGCGTGTGCCCGGTCGCACGGCCGGCCGGATCGAGCCGGAACCGCCCGCGCGCCTCGAAGTACGGCGCGAACAGCGTCTCCAGCTTCCGCACCGCCACCTTCTTCGCCAGCTCGAGGCTTTCGCCGAGAGCGGCCGCGACCGGAACGATTTCCGCCTTTGCGGCCTCCGCAGCTCCGCCCTCTGGTCTCTCGCCTTTCGCCTGTTGCCTCGTCTCCTCCGCCAGCCGCTCCGTCGCCGCTTCCCAATCGCGCACGTTCACGTCTTGCATGAAGGCAAAGATCGCCGCGCGGATCTGTCGCCGGAAGGCCGGCACGTCGCGAGTGAGGTCGTAGCTCGACGGCCGCGCCGGCTTGTCGCCGGTCTCCTCCGCCACGTAGTCGGGGTTGCGCATCTTCTCCCACTCCTCGAGCAGCGATGAGTCGATGCCGCGGATAAGCTCGCGGAAGTAGGTCTCCATTTCCATGACCTCCTCGGTCTTGAAGGACTCCGGCACCGTCTGGGAAAGCACCTTCCACGTCTGCGAGAGATGGCGCAGCAACAGCCCCTCCATCCGCTCCAGTCCATAGTCACGCACATGCTCGGCGAACGACTGGTAGCGCTCGAACATCTCGCGCGCGATGGACTTGGGCCGAATGTTCTCGCCCTCGATCCATGGATGCGCCGCCGCGAACCGGTTGAACGTGTCGTACACGAACTCGCGCAACGGCTTCGGGTACTCAACCTGCTCGAGCTTCTCCATTCGCTCGTCGTACTCCACGCCGGCGGCCTTCAGCTCCGCCACCAAGTCACCCTTCAGCTTGCTCACCTGCTGACGCAGGATCGCATCCGGGTCCTCGACGATCGACTCGCACAGCGTGAGCACGTCGACCGCGTAGGTCGGCGACGCCCGGTCGAGCAGCGGCAACGTGTCGAGCAGCCACAGCGAAAGCGTCTGGTGCAGCGAGAAATCTTCCTGCAGCTCGACGTTCACACGCAGCTTCCGACCGTTCGGCAACGGCGGCACGAACTCCACGATCTTGCGCTCGATGAGCGAGCGGAAGAGCTGCCACGTTTTCTTCCGCAGATACGCTTTGCGCGGCGCCGTTTCGTGGCACGCCGCGATGATCGCCCGCATCGCGCGGCAACCGTCGCCGTCGCGCGCGAGCACCTGCAACAGCATGCCGTGCGAGACGTCGAAGTGCGAGGTGAGCACCTCCGGCTGCGCGGTGCGCAGGCGCTCCAGCGTCTTCTGGTCCCAGCCGACGAAGCCCTCCGGCGGGCGCTCCTTTACGAGCTTCTTCTGCTTCTTCGGATCGCCCGCGGCCTTCTCCTCGGCGCGCTTGTTGGCGATCATGTGCTCGGGCGCCTGGATCACGACGTAGCCTACATCGTCGTACCCGCGCCGTCCGGCCCGCCCGGAGATCTGCCGGAAGTCGCGCACGCTCAGGATCGCCGACTTCTGACCGTCGTACTTGAAGAGCTGGGTGAACGCCACCGTGCGGATCGGCACATTGATGCCCACGCCGAGCGTGTCCGTGCCGCAGATGACCTTCAGCAGGCCGCGTTGCGCGAGCTGCTCGACGAGCACGCGGTACTTCGGCAGCAGCCCCGCGTGGTGCACGCCGATGCCGTGGCGCAACCAGCGTTTCACTTCCTTGCCGTACGGACTGTTGAACTTGGTCTTCTCCAGCTCCACGCTGAGCGCCGCCCGCTCTTCCCGCGTGCAGATGTTCAGGCTCATCAGGTCCTGCGCGGCTTCGCTGGCCGAGCGCTGGGTGAAATAGACGAGGTAGACCGGCGCGCGATTGCCGTCCAGGAGCGCCTGCACCTTCTCGGCCAGCGGCGTCTCGGAGTATTCGAACTCCAGCGGCACCGGCCGGCGGTCGCCGCGCACCGTGACCGATTCGACGCCGGTCAGCCGTGTCATCTCCTCCTCGAAGAACGTCGTCGACGAGAGCGTGGCCGACATCAGCAGGAAGCGCGCGCCGGGCATGGTGAGCAGCGGCACCTGCCAGGCGTAGCCGCGCTCGCGGTCCGAGTAGTAGTGAAACTCGTCCATGATCACCGCGCGGATGTCGCTCTCGTGGCCGCGGTGCAGCGCGATGTTGGCCAGGATCTCGGCGGTGCAGCAGAGCACCTTCGCCTGCGGATTCACCGAGGCGTCGCCGGTCATCATGCCCACGTTGTCAGGACCGAAGTCGCGGCAGAGCGAGAGGAACTTCTCGTTCACCAGCGCCTTGATCGGGCACGTGTAGACCGAGCGCTCGCCGGCGCACAGCGCGCGGAAATGCATCGCCGCCGCCACGAGCGATTTGCCGGAGCCGGTGGGCGTGTTGAGCACCACGTTCTTGCCGGCGAACAACTCCAGGATCGCCTCCTCCTGCTCCGGATAGAGCGAGAGTCCCCGCTCCGCCATCACCGCGAGAAAACGGTCGAGCACCGCATCGGCGTTGTAGGGGCCGGGCAGCGGCGCGAGCGGGTGGTTCTGGGCGGTGGCGGTCACGCGTACGAGCAACGCACGCCGCGCCGCCAGGTGTCGAGCGCGGCGTGCAAATCCCGGGCCTCGCTCCGCCGCTGGCTTCCCGACACGTGCCGCAATTTTGCGCTGCATTCCCGGCACCACAGGCTCAACCTTCCCAAGTTATGCCCCACCGGACTCTCTCATTCGATGAGGTCGCGGATTATCTCCACCTTCGCCCTGAAGACATCCAGCGCCTGCTCAAAACCGCCGATATGCCGCACACGATGCGCGGCGACCGGCCGGTGTTCCTGCGCGGCGACATCGACGCGTGGGCGTCCTGCCGCATCCTCGGCATGCCCGACCGCCGACTCACCGTCTTCCACGAGAAAAGCACGTCCCATGTCCGCCACATCCGCGAGGAGGACGCGCTCATGCCGGAACTCCTGCGCACCGAGTACATCAAGCTCGACGTCGCCTCGCGCACCAAGTCCGCCGTCATCCGCGACATGGTCGACTTCGCCGCCACCACCGGCCGCGTCTACGACCCGAAGGCGTTTCTAGCGAGTGTCCAAGAACGAGAGGAACTCTGTTCCACCGCCCTGCCCGGCGGCATGGCCCTGCTCCACGCCCGTCACCACGAGGAGTACTCGTTCGATGGCTCTTTCCTGCTCCTCGGCCGAACCATCGCCGGAATCCCCTTCGGCGCGCAGGACGGCGGTCACACCCGCCTCTTCTTCATGCTCTGCTGCCAGGACGATCGGCTCCACCTGCACACGCTGGCCCGTCTGTGCATGATGGCATCGAAGACCGATCTGCTCGCCCAGCTCTGGCACGCGCCCGACTCTGATTCTGCCCACGCCATCCTCGGCGAGTGCGAGCAGACCACTCTCCTCGGCAAGAAGCACGAGGAAGCCGAGGCGGAGACGAGCTGAGCCGGCCCGGGCAACCGTAGAAGCGAGACACTGCCATGCCTGCTCCAGCACTAACGCTGAACGACATTATGAACGGCATCGCTCGCTACGAGCGCGGTGATCGTCCGTGGCGCCAGACACTCAATCGCGTTGATTGGTTTATCCTGTATCGGGACCAACTGTTACCGCTCAAGTACACCTACGCCTTGGCCGCAGATGTGCCGCCAGCAACATATACTACGGATCAAATGAAGGCGGCTATGCGTGGCCTCCGCCTTGTTTACCATAGCCTGAAAGCCCAGAAAGAGGTGGATCGGAAGTTCCAAGCGAGTGTCCGTCGATCGATGACTGACGATTCTGGCCGCGTGCGGCGCCTCAAGCAGTCCGCCCCAACACCTAAGCTGATGTACACCTTCCAGATCGTCTATCAGCGGAATCCCGACGTGGTCGCAGAGGTTCTCAAACGCGCAAATGGGAGCTGCGAAGGCTGTGGCGCACAAGCACCGTTCCTCCGTGCATCGGACGGCACGCCTTACTTGGAAGTTCATCACATGAAGTGCCTCGCTGACGGCGGAGACGACACTGTCGACAATGCCGAAGCTCTCTGTCCGAACTGCCACCGCAAGAAACACCACGGCTACGTAGATGATCCAGTCTCTTGTCGACTGCCCCCGGCCTGAACGACGGCACTTGCGAACCACCGTCGCCTCGACGATCCTCTCCACATGGGCATCGCTCACGCCAAAGTCCGCTTGGAGAACCCGAAACGGCCCGACCTGCAGCCGTTCGAGGCGGATGCACTGGCTGACACCGGTTCACTCTTTCTCTGCCTACCTGACACGGTCCGCATACAGCTCCAGCTCGAATCGACTTCGCAGAAGGACGTAACCACCGCCGACGGCAAACGCGTGCTCTGCGACTACGTCGGCCCGATCCGGGTAACCTTCGAAAACCGCGAGTGCTACGTCGGTGCGGTCGTGCTGGGCGACGAAGTCCTGCTCGGCGCCGTACCGATGGAGGACATGGATCTGGTGGTCGTTCCCTCAGCCCGGCGCGTGATCGTGAACCCACAGCACCCCAACTTCGCCAGCGGCCCCGCCAAAGGATTTGCTGCCCCGCACTGAGTTCGGCCCTTCGCCGCCAGCTCTCGCGCCGCAAACTTCCCGCTTCCCTCCCCTCCGGCCCCGCCCCAGCCTGCGCGCGTCGTAACTCCGCGCCATGCTTCCCTACAAGATCAGCGTCCTCGTCTTCGTCGAAAACCGCGCCGGTGAGCTTCTGCTGATCGAGCGCACCAAGGCGCCCAACGCCGGCCTCTGGAGTCCCATCGGCGGCAAGCTCGAGATGCACCTCGGCGAATCGCCGTTCGAGTGCGCGGCCCGCGAGGTCGGCGAGGAGATCGGGCTGAAGATCGTCGCCGAGCGAGACCTCCATCTTTTCTCGATGATCGCGGAGAAGGCCTACGAGGGCCAGAGCCACTGGCTCATGTTCCTCTTCCGTTGCCGCGTGCGCATCGACGCCCTGCCGCCCACGATCAACGAGGGCCGCTTCGGCTTCTACTCCCGCGCCGCGATCGACCGCATCCCGATCCCGGAGACAGACCGCCAGGCGCTCTGGCCGATCTGGGACCGCCACCGCGACGGCTTCGTCGCCATGCGCGCCGACTGCCATCCCTCGCAGAAACTCGACGTCGTCATCGAGCAGATCCTTCCGGATAACTGACCCCGAGCTTCGCGCCGGCGCCGCCTGCGAAGGAGTTCACGTTTCCCTCCATCAGCGCGTACCTGCCTAGCGGTGGGCCACCTGCCATCTAGCCCTTCACGGCGGTCAAGCTGCGCAACGGCTATGGGTTGCGGCTCCATCGCCTGAAGCAGCAAGCCGGCACAGTAGTCCCAGTGCAGGGGAACCGTTGCGCGGTACAGGCCGTTACCGGTCCCCAGCTCAGAAACCTCGCAATCCTCCGGCACCACATCCCGGCATAGCCCGGCTGCCGGCCGTTGCCGACGCTGCAAAAGCGCTCCGTCGCCCCCGAAAAAACCGCTTGCTCCGCACTCGGCGGCCCGGGATAAACCCACCTCGCGTTAGTGGCGCTCCGACGGTTCGGAACGCCACCTCGACTGGTTCGGTCGCCTCCCGGCGGCTGCACTAGAACGGTGCGACCGGCCTTCCACAGCGGGTTGCACGGGGTCTCATCCGAGGCCCTCACAGTCGTGGATCAACCAACAACCAACATGTCTGAAGTCATTGTTAAGCAGGAAGTCATCACCAAGTTCCGGACCCACGAGAAGGATACCGGCTCACCCGAGGTCCAGATCGCGCTGCTCTCCGCTCGCATCGCCCACCTCACGGAACACCTTCGCGATCACCGCAAGGATTTCCACAGCCGCCGTGGCCTTCTCGCGATGGCCAGCCGCCGCCGCAAGCTCCTCGATTATCTGAAGAGCGAAAGCGTCGACCGCTACAACGCCGTCGTGCAGTCCCTCGGACTGCGTCGCTAACAAAACCTCTTTGACCCGTCGGCGGCGATACCCGGAAAGATCGCCGCCGACGCCTTTTCAGGGACCGAACTAAGACTGGGACATTTCCGACCGCCCTTCGCCCCACAGCGCCACCCCGCGCCGGAGGGCGCTCGGAAATCTCTCAGGTTCTGGTCCGGCAGGTCGGAGCCATCGGATGCTCCTCAACCCCCATTTCCGAATACCAGTACCATGAATCAGAAACACTCCGTCACTGTCCCCGGCCTCGGGATCAAGATCTCGACCGGTTCCATCGCCCAGCTCGCCTCGGGCGCCGTCACCATCAGCCTCGGCGAGACCACCCTCTTCGTTTCCGCCCAGGTCGCCGCCGGCATCAAGCCCGGCCAGGACTTCTTCCCCCTCACCGTCGACTACCGCGAGAAGTTCTCCGCGGCCGGTCGTTTCCCCGGCGGCTACTTCAAGCGCGAAGGCCGTCCCTCCGAGAAGGAGATCCTCACCTCCCGCCTCTGCGACCGCCCCTGCCGCCCGCTCTTCCCGGAAGGTTTCCTCAATGAGGTCCAGATCATCGGTCTGCTCCTCTCCACCGACCTCCAGAACGAGCCCGATGTCCTGATGGTCAACGGCGCCTCCGCCGCCCTCTCCATCTCCGACATCCCGTGGGCCGGCCCGATCGCCTGCGTGCGCGTCGGCCTCATCGACGGCCAGTTCGTCGCCAACCCGACCCTCGACCAGATGGCCGGCTCCGCGCTCGACCTCATCTACGTCGGCAGCGAGACCGACATGCTCATGATCGAAGGCTCCGCCGACCAGCTCCCCGAGGAGGAGTTCTGCAAGGCCCTCGAGTTCGCCCAGAACGCGATCCAGCCCATCATCAAGGCCATCAAGGATCTCACCGCCGTCGCCGGCAAAGCCAAGGTCTCCCCGAAGCTCGTCACCGCCAAGCCCGAGGCCGCCGCCATCATCAAGCGCCTCTTCGCCGACAAGGTGAAGCCCGCCATCTTCGGCAAGGAGAAGCAGGA
>Ga0209098_1000364_pt1 | contig 51218 bp, 20 predicted proteins | sample AD_JPNHW1_MetaG_FD_184429 | JGI IMG/M metagenome (GOLD analysis project Ga0209098, IMG submission 184429) | Active sludge microbial communities of municipal wastewater-treating anaerobic digesters from Japan - AD_JPNHW1_MetaG (SPAdes) (version 2) | ecosystem: Engineered > Bioreactor > Anaerobic...
TGATTCCCTGGTCATCTGTCACCAGCAGGTCATTATTAGCTGCAATGATCTCTTCCAATGTAGGATTGATCTTTATTGCACCACCATTTTTACCGGTATTTGACATGGATGCACTTACAAGTTTGAATTTATCACTTGGATAACTCAACTCCAGACCCACTGCGGAAAGCTCATTCATTTTTGTGCTTATGCTTAACGGAACTTCAAAATATTCAGGATCATTCATCATAATGGATTCGTCTGACCGGATGATGATATTTTCATCAGGTAATACTTTTGCCGTTCCCCAGTTTGTTAATGAATCTTTGTATCTGGTGCTGGAAGCATCGTAATCACCGTATGCGATGGTTTGCAGGGTGACAGTTAGGTCGGCACCGGCCACGGTCACGGATGTGTCAAGGGCTACCCAGTTTCCTTTCGGGAAGTTTCTGGCGGGAGTGTATGGTAACCCGATCTTTGCACTAATTCTCGCAATGTCAACAGTATTAAGTGTCGTATTATTATCTACGTTTGCAGCTTTTTTATGTTTTGCCGTAAAACTTCTGGACGGATCAGTTAATGTATCGTGTCCAATAAGATATTTCAGTAAAGCTAAGTCAACTGCATTAACCTGATTGACATATTGCATGGTGTCATAAGGAATGTGATCATAAGATAGAATGTAGTTTCCATCCGGAACATTCGTAAATTGATAAACGCCGTTAGCATCACTCATAGTGGTTGCCTGTACTACTCCTCCGGGATTAGTCTTTAGTTTCACTTCTACATTATCTATATTATATATAACAGCATTGTATGTGGGCGGATTAGGCGACGGGGTTCCTGAGGTTCCCTTTTTAAGATAACGTGTTTTTCCGCTGATAACATGTCCTAATCCCCCAAAATGAACAGTAACGGTATCTGTACGTATACAACCAAAGTTGTTAATAGTCAGTGTGTAGGTTGTAGTAACTGACGGCGATGCTAATGGCTGGGCGACCCATGTATTATTTAACCCTGTCGCTGGCGACCAACTGATAACTCCCGGACCGTTTAACGGATCACCTATCAGTATTGGAGTGCCCGTATATGTAGCGTTGGTACCTGCTTCTGCTATCGGTATAGGATTAACTATCATATTGACCGTGTCATAAGCAGGATTGTTTATCGCACAAAATTCGTTAGAAGTCAGCCGACATACTACAGCATCAGCATTACTTAGAGAAATATTGCTATAGGTGCTGCTGTTGCCACCAACAGGATTACCGTTCACAAACCACTGATAGGCTGGTGAGAGGCCTCCGTTTACAGGTGTTGCCGTAAAAGTGACCATCGTATGCGAACAAGCTGGATTGTCAAATGCCTGCACGCTGACATCGGCAGTCTTGTTTACATTCACCACTAAAGTGCCTGTGGCTGTTGCCGTTGCACATCCACCCGTGGTTGTTACAGTATAGGTATATGCACCTGTAACCGTCGGTGTGCCGCTGATCGTTACCACATTCGAAGCCCAACCGCCCGTTACACCTAATGGCAAACCGCTGACGATGGCTCCCGTGGCAACCGCGCTGGCATAAGTAATATTGGTGATCGGTGCGTTAATACATACGTTTTGCGCATTAGTACCTGCTCCAGAACTTAGTGTCAACGAGTTGTCAGGCGTCACAGTTATTATGCCTGTGGCTGTTGACACTCCGCACCCTCCCGGCAGGGAAATGGTGTAGGTAAATACTCCGGCTACCGTTGGTATACCTGTTATTGTTACCACATTTGACGTCCAGCTACCCGTAACCCCGGCAGGTAACCCGGTGACGGTAGCTCCCGTTGCACCTGTGGTGGTATATGTGGTCGTATTGATCGCCGTGTTGATACATTTGGTTTGCGTTCCACCAGCTGTCAGTGTTATCGTATTAACGGGTATTACCGTCAACGTTCCCGTGGCCGTCGCTGTTCCGCAACCACCGGTTAAACCAACCGTATAGGTATAGGTACCCGGCACTGTCGGCGTGCCACTTATCGTTACTACATTCGAGGTCCAGCTTCCCGTTACGCCGGCCGGCAAACCGGTAACAGTGGCTCCTGTGGCAGTGGTGGTGGCATAAGTAATGTTAGTGATCGCAGTATTGTTGCATATGTTTTGTGCATCAGTGCCAGATGCAGAACTCAGTGTTACCGTACTGTTTGGAGTTATTGTAATTGTTTGTGTGGTAGCCACCGAGCCGCAGCCCCCGGTCAGAGTAATCGTGTAGGTAAAAGATCCGAATACTGTTGGCGTGCCAGTGATTACAACAACATTTGACATCCAGGTGCCTGTTACTCCGGCGGGCAACCCAGTGACTGTAGCTCCTGTGGCTCCCGTGGTAGCATAGGTAATGTTATTAATTGCTGTATTGATACATCCTGTCTGAGGCGCACCCGCTATCAGCGTAATAGTATTTATGGGACTTACCATAATAGTTCCGTTCGCTGTAACCGTTCCACAACCACCGGTCAAAGTTACCGTGTAGGTATATGTCCCGGATGCTGTCGGAGTACCGGTTATCGTCACCGTATTTGAAGACCAGCTTCCTGTTACACCAGAGGGCAAACCTGTGACGGTAGCTCCTGTCGCCCCAGTAGTGGAATAGGTTGTTGTTGTAATCGCAGTATTGATACATTTCGTCTGAGTGCCTCCGGCAACTAAGGTGATCGTATTGTTTGGTGTTACTGTGATTGTCCCTGTGGCATTTGTTGTACCGCAACCACCTGTAAGCGGAATGCTGTAGTTGAAGGTCCCGGATGCCGTCGGAGTGCCGCTGATGGTGATGGTGTTTGAGGCCCATGATGCTGTCACCCCGGCCGGCAACCCCGAAGCTGTTCCAATACCGGTTGCGCCGTTTGTCGTATGTGTAATGGCGGTCAGAGCGGTATTGATACATAATGTTGGCGTCGAAGAGGCAGCAGTAACCGTGTTAGTGGGCGTAACCGTTATGGTTCCATTGGCTGTTACTGTTCCGCAACCACCTGTTAACGTAACCGTATAGGTAAATGCGCCGGACACTGTTGGGGAACCGCTGATACTTACCACATTAGAAGTCCAGCTACCGCTGACGCCTGAAGGTAACCCTGTGACGGTAGCTCCGGTAGCCCCGGTAGTGGCATAGGTTGTTGTTGTAATCGCGGTATTGATACATTTCGTCTGAGTGCCACCGGCAACTAAGGTAATCGTGTTGTTTGGTATTACTGTGATTGTCCCTGTGGCATTTGCCGTACCGCAACCACCTGAAAGCGGAATGCTGTAGTTGAAGGTCCCGGATGCCGTCGGAGTGCCGCTGATAGTGATGGTGTTTGAGGCCCATGATGCTGTCACCCCGGCCGGCAACCCCGAAGATGTTCCAATGCCGGTTGCGCCGCTTGTCGTATGCGTAATGGCTGTCAGAGCAGTATTGATACATAGTGTTGGCGTCGAAGAAGCAGCAGTTACCGTGTTAGTGGGCGTAACTGTTATGGTTCCATTGGCTGTTACTGTTCCGCAACCACCTGTTAACGTAACCGTATAGGTAAATGCGCCGGACACTGTTGGTGAACCGCTGATGCTTACCACATTAGAAGCCCAGCTACCACTGACGCCTGAAGGTAATCCAGTAACGGTAGCTCCTGTCGCCCCAGTAGTGGCATAGGTTGTTGTTGTGATCGCGGTATTGATACATTTCGTCTGAGTGCCACCGGCAACTAAGGTGATCGTATTGTTTGGTATTACCGTTATTGTCCCTGTAGCATTTGCCGTACCACAACCTCCTGTCAGCGGAATACTGTAGCTGAAGGTCCCGGATATCATCGGAGTGCCGCTGATAGTGATGGTATTCGATGCCCATGATGCTGTCACTCCGGCTGGCAGCCCTGTGGCTGATCCAATACCGGTAGCGCCGCTTGTAGTATGTGTTATAGCAGTCAAAGGAGTATTAATGCATAATGTTGGTGTCGAGGATGCAACTGATACGGTATTATTTGGTGTCACCGTGATTGTTCCATTGGCTGATACTGTTCCGCAACCGCCTGTTAAGTTGACTGTATAATTAAATGTACCACTAGCTGATGGTGTCCCGCTGATCGTGATATTACCGCTTGAATAACTCCCTGACACACCCGACGGCAAACCGCTGAAAGTTGCACCTGTAGCCCCGGTAGTGGTATAGGATATGTTGGCAATAGCCGTATTGATACACCGGGTCTGTGTATTATTGCCTGAAGACAGTGTTATGGTATTATTGGGAGTAACAGTAATTGTTCCATTGGCTGATGCTGTTCCGCAACCGCCTGTTAAAGTAACTGTGTAGTTAAATGTGCCACTGGCTGATGGTGTTCCACTGATGGTGATATTGCCGCTTGAATAGTTACCTGACACACCCGATGGCAAACCGCTGAAAGTAGCGCCCGTAGCCCCGGTACTGGTATAGGAGATGTTGGCAATAGCCGAATTGATACATCGGGTCTGTGTATTGTTGCCTGATGACAATGTTATTGTATTATTTGGAGTTACTGTTATGGTGCCTGTGGCTGATACTGTTCCGCAACCGCCTGTTAAGTTGACTGTATAATTAAATGTACCACTGGCTGATGGTGTTCCACTGATGGTGATATTGCCGCTTGAATAGTTACCTGACACACCCGATGGCAAACCGCTGAAAGTAGCGCCCGTAGCCCCGGTACTGGTATAAGAGATGTTGGCAATAGCCGAATTGATACACCGGGTCTGTGTATTATTGCCTGAAGACAGTGTTATGGTATTATTTGGAGTAACCGTTATTATTCCTGTAGTGGTAGTAGTGCCACAACCGCCTGTCAAAGCAACCGTGTACGTATATACACCGGCGGCCGTTGGTGTGCCACTGATGGTTACCGTATTTGAAGCCCAGCTACCCGTCACGCCGGTTGGCAACCCTGTGATAGTGGCTCCCGTAGCGCCGGTGGTGGCATACGTGGTTGTTGTGATCGCCGTGTTGATACATTTTGTCTGGGTGCCACCAGCAGACAATGAGATCGTGTTATTTGGTGTTACCGTAACCAAAAGGCTTACACAAGAAGTTGTATTGCAAACTCCAGTAGCCCTGACATAATAATTTGTATTTGAAGTCGGACTGACATTAACAGATGCTCCACTTCCAACAAAAGTACCGCCACAACTACCTGAAAACCATTGCCAGCTTGCTCCACTACCGAGTGAACCACCCTGAACCGTCAGAGTAACACTCCCGCCGGTGCAGATTGTAGTTGTTGGAGAGGCAGAAATAGACGAAGCTGGAGTTGATTGATTGGATGTGGCATCTTCAAACAACTGAAATGACTGATAATTCTGAGGTGTAGAGCTGTAATACGCCGGTGATCCAGGATTAACCAAAGGAATGGTACTCCCGCCCCCGTTATCAACAAAATATTTACTCACACAGTTGTTATTCTGAATGGCACCATATCCCATTAATGGCTGAAAATAAGAAGACCATAGAATCACTCCGCCTGAGCTGAATTTTGTAAAAACATTTTCATAAGTCCCGGAAGTTGTGATCGTTGACTTATTATATGATCCTGAAAGATACTGAACCGGGAAATCGGAGCATACTGTTTTGCTTGACATCATCATTTCGCCGGTAGGATAGGTATCAATATCATTTACACCCGTTTCACCACTCGTTGGTGTTGTTCCATTGATATATGTCGCCCAAAGCCGAACTCCGGCAGAAGTAAATTTGGCGACAGCACCATCTTTACCTCCGTTAGCATAATCATTCGGACCAGTAAGGCAAACACTTCTTTTTGTGGACTGATAATAAGCACCGCTGCCAGGATTATAACAAGGAAAATCAGTGCTTCCTGTTGACCTCCACCCGACATAAAAATTGTTTGATGCATCCACTTCGCAAACACCCGGCAGGTCTCCATACCCACCGTTATAAAATGTGCCCCATAAAACAGTAGAGCTTGAGGGATTTAGTTTTGTAATGTGCGTACCACGTCGTGAGCCATAACCAAGTCCGCCAGTGGCTTGAAAATAAGCACCTGCGCCAGGATTCACCAGAGGAAGAATTGTGCTGAGCTTGGAGGCAGAATACTCACTGTAATCGGTCACCAGATAAATATTATTGTTCGCATCTACCACCATATCGCCGAGGTTGCTGCTGAAAGAAGTAGTGGCAACATTATTGTTCACATAGGTGCACCATTCTAAGGTGCGCGAAGAGTTGAACCTGCCGCAGTAAATATGCTGGCCATCACCCGGCCAGTATGAATTATTATATGCTCCCGCCAGTGTTCTTAATGGAAAACCTGAGTGGCCATATCTATTGGTCTCTCCTGAAAAATACAGATAACCATTCCTGAAATAAATAGATTCGACATCGGTACCCATTCCACCTGAGAAAGGAGCTGTTTCATAAGTAAACAGCGTTGCCCAACTTCTGACACCTGCGGGAGTGAATTCAAGAAAAAACGGATAACTGGAACCATTATCATAAGAAACGTCCTGATAGAATGCTCCGCCTCCGGGATTATAGGTTGGAAAAGTCTGTACGGAATTACTGTACGGGGTATCTGTTTCACCGGAAAAATAAATCCTGTTATTGGTATTATCTATGGCTACATTCCTCTTTCCCCATCCTTGTTCACATGCCTGCCCTCCGTAAAAAGTACACCAGGCCAGCGACAAATCAGAATTGAATTTGAAAATCGCCAGGTCCCAGTTCGGTGACGGACCGGTAGATGCGATCTGAAACCATTGGCCGGCTCCTGCATTCAACACCGGTAAGGTTCCTGCCCCTTCCTCTGTACAGATGTAAACATTTCCCTGGTTGTCCACTCCGGGATCACCTTGATAACCGCCATAAACACCCTGAAAATAAGTGCTCCAGGTAAGTACCGGATCAATGGTGATATCTTCAGTTACTTCATCGATACCATCAACTTTAAATTGGATAATGTCATCCTGAATAAGGGTGTATGCCGAACTGATCTCTTTCCCTGAGCCGGAATAAAATGTAAACGGACTTTTTTCAGTCATTTTCTTTCCGTCAATATAATATGTCAGGTCGCCGTTTTCCTCAACATTCAATCCGTCGACACCAATATACTTCATTTTAATATCGGAAATTTTTGCGCCTTTCGCCAGAATGAATTCATATTTAATCCCCTTATCAGTTCCTACATAACGCAAGTCAATGCCCGGATACAACTCCTGATATTCGATTGTTTTATATTCCGGAACATTCAGAATTCCATCAGGACAAAATTCATAGTAATAATTTCTATATGTCTTTGATTTATCAGAAGGTTCAATACTGACATCCGGATTTGAACCAATGAAAGCCACGTCAAAACGATAGAAGAAGATGTCCTGAAAACTTCTTACTTTTCTGTCCATTCTTTCGTTCTCTTTCATATCATCTGTCCAGTTTTCCCTTGGCACTTCACGGACTTTGCAATAGTAATTTTCGATACCATCGGCCTTATAATTTGATATCACTTCATTTCCTTTTACCTGAAATTTAATATCAGGCCTTAACTTAGAAATCTCCCGATGTGCTATTTGTCCGTTGTTTTCAACAAACTGTGAAAATGAAAGTAAAGGCATCATCAAACATACCGATACGAATAAAAACGCATTCTTTAATAAACTTTTTCTCATAGTATTTAATATTTAAATTGTTAGACAATTTTTGGGTTACAACAAAAAATTTCACGACTTAAAAAACTTGCAAAAAGTCTTTATAAGTGTAGTGTTTGAGATCGGGTGCCTCTAAAAATAAAAAAGTTCGGGACAGTCGAAGTTCAGAAAACGGCAGTGTACTGCGCATACATACCTGTGCTGAGCCTTCCTGACGCAAGGATTTGAAGAGCAAAGACAAAAAAAGATACTGGAAGTTTTTAGAGGTGCCCATAAAATTATTTCACAGCAATATTCAATGCTAAAATACAAATTATTTCCGATATACGGTAAAAAAAATAATAAACAATAAGACCACGTGTAATTCCTTATGTTATGGATATAATCCTCTTGCAACAAATTGATCAGACCAGCACGTAACGACTGAGTCAGGCATACGAACATTTACACCTTTAAAGAAAAACCTGGTGCTAATACTAATTTTTGGAGAAGTAAATATCAACTCTCCGGTTGGGCGCATATTTTTCATCCAACAGGAAATAATTGCAATAAGATGCACAGATAAAGCCTGAAAACCGGTGCTTTATTTTCAAGTTTTCCTGAAGAGTTTTCATTTCATCCAGCGTACCATTACCTGCATAATAATAATATTTATTTCCGGATTTAAGACAATCAACCAGCGCTTCATTTTTAATTATCTGACTATAATAGTCCTGTGCCCCGGCTTTGGCTAAAATGCCAATTTGAACGTGGTAGTCGATTTGTTTTATTTCAGGTCGTCTGGACACTCCTGATGGTTTTTTAATTATTTTCCCCAAACTGACACCTTTAGAGGTGAACCAGTTTGCTACCGCCCCGGCTCTTTCATTACAAATATTCTTATTGATACTATCAGAGCCATGTACATCGGCCCAACTTACCACATTAAGTTTAAGAGAGGGATCATCAGCCATGATTCCGGCAATTGAATCCAGCAAACTAGTAAAAACAGGATCAATGAACGAAGAGGCCGTTTTGAAAAACACAAAAACTGTGTCGCTGATGAAAGGTCGCGATGGTGGTAACACTGGCGTAGTATCCTTTGGCTCAGGCATCACAAAGGAATACGTATAAATATCATTACCCCCGACAGAAGTTTCATAACGATTCGAAACAAAATACCCATGGTATGCATCTTTGCCGGAAATAAAGCCAAAATCATTACCCACTGAATTTACCGGAGATTTCAGGTTCCTGGGGTTGCTCCAGTTACCATAGGTATAAACAGATTCAAAGATGTCGAGATTGCCATAACCTGGATGCCCGTCGGAGGAGAAAAAAAGCCTGTCTCCTTTTTCCGTTATGTACGGAAACATTTCATTCCCAGGAGTGTTAATATTATTCCCGAGGTTTACAGGCTTGTTCCACTTACCGCCTGCATAGTCCGAATAATAAATATCTGAACCTCCAAATCCGCCGGGTATATCGCTGGCGAAATATATACGGCTTCCATCTTCAGAAAAACAAGGATGTGTTATCGTATATCCTTCGGGAGTTTCTTCGGGCTGGAAATTATTCCAGGCCTTATTGTCATTACTGAGTTTTAAAACGGGAGTTCCGGCAAAAAAACCATCAGGAGTTTTCCGTACCGGTTTGACAACCATCGCATATTTGCCGTTTCTGACTGAATAGGCGAGATAACTTATACTGTCACTGTATGGCCTGAATACCGTGGTCTGTCCCTCTTTTTTCTGAAAAATAAAAGACACTTGCGGGTCGTTGAGATCAGTATTAGCACCCGCATTTACCAGTAAATCTTTATTGTTGGAAATATAAAATATGCCATCTTTGGTGGAAACAGGACACAATTCATCAAAAGAGGTATTAATGTCATTAGCATTTTCGACTTTGTTGTCAGAAGATAAGCTTTTCCATAAAACAAGGGAATCGCATGAACGAATGCATGTTACGGATTTGAAATCCCCAGGAAATTTTTTAAGATATTTATTATACTGTTCTTTTGCTTCGCTATATTTACCAAGAGATCGCAGCACCTCGCCAAAATAAAAATAGTGTATCTGGTCTATTTTTTTTGCAGCAATTATCCGGGGATATATCTGCGCTGCTTTGTTGTAATCGTGCATCCTGATATAACAATAAGCAAGATTGACCAGGGCCGACTGATCAGCAGTACCTTTTTCATCGACACTTTCCAGGATAAATGCGGCTTCTGTATAATTGCCCACGTCAATCAATTCATTGGCTTTATTCATTTGTGCCTTACTCAGGAACGAACACAAAAATAATATCAGAAAAACATGTATGGAATTACCCCTCATAATTTATAGCCTTGTTTAAAACAGTGGATAATTATAATCCTTTTTAAATGCGTCTTTTTTAAAGATACGGTAGGTCAGATTGATTTCATGAGAACCGTAGGAATGTTTTTTTATGTCACTCAGTGTCAGGTCATAGGAATAACCGATAGCAAATTTTTTCATATTGAAAGCAAACATGATGACTACAGCATCTTTTATACGATAAGAAGCGCCAAGATATATCATTTTCTTATATGAAAATCTTGCATTAAGATCAACCTGAAGAGGCGTGGTTTCCTGAAACTGCATCAGTAACGAAGGTTCAACTCCAAAATCTTTTCCCAGGTCAAAAAAGTAGCCTCCGTTGAAGTAATAGGTCCGCTTGATAGGGTTCTTGATCCTGTTAGACAGAGTGAAAAGATCCTTTTTTATTTCAAACAGGTTCAAAACAGAAAATCCCGCATAAAATTTCTCAGTCTGGGAAAAATAAATCCCAAAATTGACATCCGGACAAAACTGATTATTGAATCCATCCAGAATGGACATATCTTCAGGTACATCAGTGGAAAGTTTATCCCGGTCGACGTAGTGCTGGAAGAAAACCCCACCAATGCCGAAACTCAGCTTGCGTGAATAATCTTTACTCAGCCTCAGATGATAGGCCACCGAGACACTCATACCCGTTCGTCTTGTCGGGCCTGTTACATCGTTAAAAAAGCATCCGCCGATTCCAATATTTTTGCCCAGGTAAGCATGAGCAGAAAACGATTGCGTAACGGGAGCCCCCTTGATATTTACCCATTGGTTGCGGATGTTAAGGTTGATCGGGATATAATCTGCAGTTCCTGCAATTGCGGGATTAAGCACATAATGATTCATCATGTACTGGCTGGTGAGTGACAATTGCTGTGCATTTAAGGCATTAAATGCAAAGAGCAAAACGACTAGGGTTACTATTTTTTTCATGGCCTGTGATTTTTATCTGATTATTGTTACGTTTCCCTGTAAAACAGGACTATCGGGGCTAATCCTTATGAAATAATAATACGTTTCCGAGGGTAGAGGTTTTCCTTTATAGTTTCCATCCCATTGTTCATAAGTTCCATTAAGACTATAAAGTAACTGCCCCCACCGGTTGTATATCTCAAGGAAAAATCCGGGATATAATTCCGCGTCTTTTATGTGCCAGGTATCATTAAACCCGTCACCATTCGGTGTGAAACAGGTAGGAATATTTATACAGTCGATCTCAATTTTTGTCACTGTTACCGATTTTATTGCGGTACAGCCCATGAAGTCTGTTACGGTAACCTCATATTCACCGGCATAAAGCTCTTCGATATCAGGAAGTGATGCGCCGTTGCTCCATTGATAGGTGAAGTCGCCGTTGCCTCCTGAAACCGTGATGCTGATTTTGCCATCGTGCTGATCGGTACAACTGACCGGAGACATCACGTATTGAACCGTCAGAGAATCAACCTGGCTGATCACCACGCTGTCGGTAATAATACAGCCGTTGGCATCGGTAACAGTAACATAATAAATGCCTGCAACAAGGTTTGTAAGGTCGGACGTTTGCTGGCCCCCAGACCAATAATAATTATAAGGCGGTGTGCCTCCTGAGATGATACAACTTGCAGTACCCGTAGCACTGCTGAAACAAATGGCATCAGTATGGTCTATCTGTATGGTGAGTGCATTTGGCTGGTTTATGGTGATACTGATGCTTCCGGTGCAGCCTAAGGAATCGGTAACTTCCAGATAATACTGATCCGCGGGCATGCCAGTAATATCTTCGGTAAGTGCAGCAAGAACATATTCAGAATTCATCCACTCATACGTATACGGTGATGTACCACCGGTAACCGATACATCAATAGCTCCGTTTGACAAGCCATTACATGAAACATCAGTAACTGTATAAGGGAATGTGAACGCTTCAGGCTGGAATACCTCAACAGTATCTGAAGCAGAATTTCCATAGAAATCATAAACAGTAATGGTATAAATACCTGCAGAGACATTTGAAATGTCTTCAGAACTGGCGCCGGTCGACCACAGGAAGGAATATGGAGGAGTACCTCCAGCGGTTGTGGATGTAATGCTTCCATTGCTGTATCCGAAACAGGTGGCATCCTGAGCTATGATATCAACAACCAATGCACTTAAGGGTTCTGAGATAAAAACGGAATCCTGATGAATACAGCCGTGTGCATCGGTAATAGTCACATAATACCAGGATGAGGGTATACCGCTTAGGTTCTGACTGGTACTGCCGTTCGACCATGAAAAAGAATACGGAAGTACGCCACCTGTCACGCTAAGTGTGATAGAGCCATTCATGCCCCCAAAGGCAGTAACATCTGTATGGGCAATAGTACTTACTATTTCAGAGGGAGAACTGATGAGTGCGGAATCAACCCGATAACATCCGTTTGCATCGGTAACGGTGACATAGTATTTATCATTAGGAAGATTACTGACATCCTGTGTGGCCCACGACAACATAAAGTCAGAATTGGCCCACGAATAGGAATACGGGGGTGTTCCTCCGGAAACCGTCAAATCAATACTGCCATGCATATCGCCGTAGCAAAGGTTATCTGTAAAGGTTAAAGAAGCCGCAAGCAGCTGTGGATTGGTGAGGGTACCTGAACCATTCAGTATGCAACCATTGGCATCAGTGATCACGACAGAATAGTTGCCTGCACCAATATTATTCAGATCCTGCGAAAGATATGTGCTATTCCAGAAATAGGTATAAGGAGCAGTGCCACCCCATACAGTCATATCAATTGATCCATCCAGCGAACCGGTACATTTTGGATTTACAATATTTAATGATTGACCTATAGCCTGGGCCGGCTGGGCAATAACAGCACTGTCATATGCTTTGCATCCCTTGCTATCCGTTACGGTAACAAGATAATTTCCGGCTGCAATATTGGATATATCCTGAGAAGTATAACCGTTTGACCAACTATAAGTATATCCCGTGGTACCACCGCTTACACTAAGGTTTATACTACCTGTTGACTGCCCATAACATTTTACGTCTACCGATGTATTACTTGTTGTAAGCAATGCCGGTTGTGTAACCTCGATGATATCAAATGCAGCACAACCATTCACCAGATCGATGACCTGCACATCATAGTATCCTGCGGGCAGCGAGGTAATCTGATGCGTTAAAGATGTAGTCGAATTAATCGTGACACCATTCGACCATATCACCCTGTAGGTTCCTGCCTTGCTGATGGTCACGGTAGCTGTGCCATTCGCTCCCCCGTAACAACTAACGTTGGTTTTGGAAAGCAAAGCGGTATGGCACGGAGGAGGGCTATTCCCATCATTTGTATTTTCCGGATGCTTGTCGGCAAAAACAAAAGATGATGCTGCAATGAGTAAAAGGAAAAAAGTTATTCGTTTCATATGTGTAATTATCTTATTATTGTAACTGTTCCGGTAAATGCTTTTGTTCCGTTGTTAAGATCAACGATATAATAATAGGTTTCCGAAGGTAAGGGTGACCCCTTATATGTTCCGTCCCAGGGTTCATTATATGGAGATCTTTCATAGAGAAGATTACCCCAGCGGTTGAATATTTTCACGATGTTTTCCGGATAAAGGTCAATATTCCTGATGATCCATGTATCATTTGTGCCGTCGTCATTGGGAGTAAAGGATGAGGGTATGAAAATACATTCGAACAAACTGGACGGTACGGTAAATTCGAAATTCTTCGTACAACCCAGTGCATCTGTCAAAGTAACAGCATAATTTCCGGCCAAAAGATCATGGATGTTGCCTTCCGTAGCACCATTTGACCAGATATATGTTATATTTCCTGTTCCTCCCGATGAAATCACCACTATGCTTCCGTCATTATTATCAATACAACTGATGGGCACTGTTGTTGAAGAAATCTCGATCTCAGGCCGGCTCCCCACCCTGCTGGTAAAATTTGTGATACAACCCTGTGCATCAGTCACCGTTACCGAATAATCACCTGCAGGCAAACCTGACAGATCTTCACTTACTTCTCCGTTCGACCAGAGATACGTATATGGCAATGTTCCACCGCTTACAGTCAGGTCGATAGCACCGTCTGATCCGCCAAAACAGTTAACTATTGTTGTCACCGTATCAAGGAGAATCTCCTCCGGTGCTGTTAGGGTAACGAGTTGAATAGCCTGGCAGCCGTTGGCGTCTGTTACGATGATCTGATGTGTTCCTGCCGGCAGGCCTGTTAATAAATGCCCCGTGGCGCTTAACAGAAAATCCGTGTCATCCCACCTCAAATAATAAGGTGATGTGCCACCGGAGGCTTGAATACTGATGCTTCCGTTGTTAAATCCATGACAACTGGGGTTAACAATACTCAACTGCGTTGAAAGCGAATCAGCCGGTTCGTTGATGACCGTGCCGCTATATGTAATACATCCGTTATTGTCTGTAACGGTAACAGTATATGCACCGGCAGGAACACCAGTCAGGTCTTCGCCGGTAAATCCGTTCGACCATAAATAGGTATAAGGTGGTGTTCCACCGATTGGGTTAAGGTTTGCCATACCGCCGGAGCCACCGAAGCATAAAATATGTGTCGGCGCGACAGTGGCTGAAACTGCTGAAGCTGGCTCCATTATGGTAACTGATGTTGCCTGAACACACCCATTATTGTCGGTGATGGTAACATAATAGGTACCTGCGTGCAGGTTGGTTGCTGTTGAATCAGTTGAGCCATTCGACCAGCTATAAGCATAGGGTGCGCTCCCGCCGGTGGCTGTGATAACTGCAGACCCGTTAGATTCCCCGAAACAAAGGTTATTTACCGTGCTAAAGCCCCATGTTACCGCAGAAGGCTGAGAAATTAAAATACTTGAATCTGTTGTGCATCCTGCAGCGTCGGTAATCACGGCATTATAAGTTCCGGCCACAAGAGAATCAAGGCTGACGGTATTCTGGTTCAAAATCTGTCCTGAGGGATTGTACCATGTGGCAGTGTATGGTGCAGTTCCTCCTGCCGGGATGATAGTTATATATCCGGAAGCATCTCCGTAACAAAGTGCATTCTGTGCTGACACACTAAGCGAAACCGGTGCGGCAGGCTGAGCGATCTGAATGTCCTGGGTTTTCATGCACCCGTTGAAATCCGTTACGCTCACAGTGTAAGAACCAGCGGACAGTCCTGTAACATCGGGAACCGTTTCACCTGAAGGCCATAAGTACGTATATGGTGTTACACCTCCCGACACAAGCACGGATGCTGTACCTGTGGTATCTCCATTGCAGTTGACATTGGAAAATGCCGGTGTAAGCACAAGAGGAGGCGGTTGTTGCACCGTATAATTCTGCACGGAAACACAACCGTTATGGTCCGTTACACTGACAATATAATTACCTGATAGTAATGTAGCGATATCCTCTGCGGTCTGCCCGGTATTCCATTGATAGGTATAGGGGGCAGTGCCTCCTGCAGGAATCAGGTCAATACTTCCGGTACTGGCGCCGTTACAGTCTGCTTGGATAATGTTTGCATTCACGGAAAGAGCGGCGGATGGCTGATTCACGATCACATCGGTAAATGTCTGACAGCCGTTATAATCAGTAATAATGACATATTGGGTTCCCGGGCCGAGGTTGTTCACCACGTCGGTGGTATTTACAGAAGTATGCGTTACTCCGTTTGACCATTCATAGGTGTATGGTGGTTTCCCGTTTGTAACTGTAGCGGTAGCGCTCCCGGTATTCTGTCCGTAACAGTTGATGGGTATCGAAGTTGCCGTAACAGTAAATGGCCTGGGAGTTAATGTAAAAGGAACAGGTGCCAAGTAGGTATTGAACCCATTCAAAGCCCAGGTATTATTTGTCCAATCAAAACTTTTCCAATTTATAGGAAGTTCCCAATTCACCAAAGGCCCTGCCTCAAAATCAACTCCGGGAAAAACTACCGGCGGGGTACAAAAATCTCCACCATAGCACCAGTCGCAAACATAGCAATACCATGGTCCGCATGGATAATATACCGGTATACATATTTCGGGAATAATAGTAACAGAAGGAAGTTCAAGATTAATCCACAACATTTCAACGAAAAAATTCATCAGGTACTTATCCCAGGTATGATTCGTAAATTGGTTTGTCATCGAATAACTTGAAGAAACATTCATGAAATCATAATTGCACGGGTAAGTAAACCGGATATCTTCGCCCACCTTATAATTAATTAATGAATCGCTTCCCTGTGAAGCTATCGTATTATCCGGTCTTACTACCTTATAATCAACAACCGTTGGAAATTTCATCTGGGAACTAATGGTCGGGATAAATTTAAGTTTTCGGTTATGATACATTTTCAGTCTTATTCCCGACCTTATTATTGAATAACCTACATGCACAGGAATGCCTATAATGCTTAAATCAATATTATTGCTCAGGTTACTAAGTATCTGACCTGCTGTCTGAGTAACCGGCTCGGGGGATTTGGCCAAAATTTTACCTATCAGCTTGATAACATCTATATCCAGCTGCATATACTTAAAGGGGCGTGCAGATTGACAAATCAAAGTATCTCCCGACAAAAAAGTATCGTTAGTGTCCGAGTGAAGGGACGGATATTTCAGGACTATTTTAAAAGGCATCGTTGGGATGCCAAGCGAAAGAGAATCATGTGTATAAAGATAATTTGTCAATACCGGAGGCATATCCGGAAATATTTCAGCATTAATGGTCTGATTTCCGATTGTTAAAGAACCGCTTGAAAGATTCATCAAACTAACAGAAAAAGCGGGCAGATCATATTGGTACAAGGTAATACCCTCGCACGATCCCCAACAAGCCTGTGCTCCTATCCAGATACCAAGTCCAAAATCCAGAGCCAACCCCATATCCAATTTATATGGGTCGTACTCAATCTTACAGCTATCCTCAACAGGATCAAGGCTTGTATGAATAGTTACCACATCGCCTTTATCAAAAGTTCCGGCATCAGGCATTTGCAATTTAACATCAGCTAAATAATCCACCTTTACTCTGGCGCTGTCTTCATGGATGTCTAATCCGGCACCTATATTAACCCAGGTGAAGGCCCCAAGGGCAACACCGTATTGCCCTCCGGCAAGGTTATATACATAGTTCCATCCCAATGTTGTTACCGGTAAATGATAATCAAGAAAAATTTCGTGCGCATTGACTTCTGTAGCATTGGGCCCCCAGTAATTCTGATTCTCGGTATGAAATTTTGCCGGATACGTAACCGTGGTAGTCTGGGCATTCAGGCCAAAAGAATAAAAAATAAGGGGAATAAGAATAAAGTGTATAATTTTTTTCATATAACACGATTTAATATTCAAGAGTTCTAAAGCTTTCAAGAATTACATTCCTGATCAAATTCGACACTACTTCAGGAATGTTGGCAATAAGATTATAGGTTGTTTGATAATTGCCTGCAAAATACATGATGCGGATAACAGGCGCTGTTTTAGTTTTAATACGCATGATAAATACTTTTGCCGGTGTGCCGTCGACCTGTTTCAGGTCAAACGTTTCAAGTAATTCGGCACCCTGTTTCGAAAAAGTTGAGTCCGTTAACTGCGATGTCATTGTTGTATATGCCATTCCCTGATATTCATTGGCCAGAATACTTGTTGAAGTTCCTTTATGAAGAAACCCCGAGAATTTTTCGTAGGTGAACGGTTCAAAATAACGGGGCAGCTTAAGTTTTGCATGGGTACCGGGCAGAAGAGTCAGTGTGTCTGTGAGATCCCTGTTCACATCCACAGGGATACCTATGCTGTCATAAGTGGTGGTTGGCTTCAGCGTGAATTCTGTGCTATTGCCTGAACCGGATTGTACCTGTTTATAAAATGTACTATCGATTGGGGTTGTTTGTACCTGACAAAAAGCCGTAGTAAAAGATAAACATAATGTAAAAATTATAAAAAATTGCTTCTTCATATCTAGAATATTAAAGTATATTGTTGTGATTTTATGAACTAAACATATAAGAATTAAATATCTTTATGATTTAATCTACAAATATAACTCAAATAATCATTAAAAAGAAACAATTTAAAAAAATTTTTTTTTATTAAAATAAAACAAAAAATTGTTTGTAATTTTAACAGCTTATAATTGATTTTTTACTTTTTATAAGCTAATTTGAGTTAATTATTTTTTGTGCGAAATAAAAAGCTAATTACCAGAAATATTTTTACGATTACATTTATTATCAAGCATTTTAAGATCAAAATCATACTATATGAAAAGAATATTATCTCTCACCTTATTTTTATTTGCCGTATGGCAATCAGCCCTTGCCGATAATTATTATTGGGTGAATAACGGAGGTAACTGGACGGATGTAAGCCATCATTGGTCTAAATCTTCCGGCGATACTGTAAATATGCAATCCGTAATTCCGGGACCCAATGATACCGTGTATTTTGACGCTAATTCGTTTACACAAAGCGGACAGTCGGTGAACCTGGACATACCGGTGGCTGAATGTGCAATGATGGACTGGAGCGGAATTTCATTTAATATTTATTTCTTTTCAGGAAATTCAGACACCTTAAAAATCTATGGAAGTTGTATCCTTTCAAACAACTTAAATTTCAATTTCTACGGAGTGCTTGTTTTTATGTCCCCTCCCGCCCAGGTATCCGACCTGGATTTTGCAAACAAAGTGCTGGCGTGCGATATCGTTCTTTCGTCCGATTCAGTAAGGCTTCTGAGCAGGTTATATATGCCCTATAATCAATTATCTCTCGTTGACGGATCCTTATTCACCAACGGTCATAGTGTTACCTGCCAGCATTTCAACACCGACTCCACGTTAAAAAACTCCATTCCTGTCGCAAATCCCAAATGGTTCAGTAACGATACGCTCACTATAAGAGGCTCTATGGCATTATCGGACTCACTTGACTTCCTGCAAAACGGGCCTGTATATTTTGCATATAATTCTCTTGATACAAACTATTTCAATTTGTATTTAAACACTCTCCCCGGAAAAGTTATTTTTAATGGCAGCAAAAACATGTTCTTACGCAGCGGTCTGTCTGTTGCCGGCAGCATAGAAATTACTGGAGGGGGTAAATTTTATTCCAAAGGATATCCCTTGAATTGCGCTGCTTTTACCAGTGCTACTCCTTTGACCCGGACGATTAATTTATCCACTTCCCTGATCACCTTGAACGCTCCGGGCAACGCCCTGAATTTTCAATCACAGGGACTGACTCTTAAAGCAGATTCCGCGATCATTGCCTTCAATTATTCAGGCAACGATACCGTCATCATAAGAACAGGAAAAGACACCAATAACATTAGCATCTTTAAGGAAATCCACCTGCCTTCATCAAATGCAATGATATTTAATTCATTCAACACCTCGTTGCTGGCATTTGGCACAGGATCCAATATTGCACTGGCAACAAGCATAACAATTACATTAGACAGTATTTCTTCTGCAGGAGATTGTGGCCGTTATAATTATATAAAGGCATTTTGTCCGTCTTGTATACAATGCGAAAATGTACAGGGATGCGGTACGCTTCTTCCAAATTTCGATTTCAACTATCCTGATACTACAGACTACTTAAAATTAAGCAATATCAAAGCTTCGGGAAATCCTGTTGCAAATAATTCATTCGATGAGGGAAATAATACCGGCTGGACCATAAATGAACCGGCAACCCCTCCGACCTTATATTGGGTAGGCGGTAGCGGCAATTGGAATGATCCGGATCAATGGTCGGCTGTTTCAGGTGGAACTGCACATTCATGTATCCCCACTAAGTCAACGAATGTCGTTTTTGACAATTTATCTTTTTCAGGTTCTAATGAAAGTATCACAGTTGACGAAAAAGCTTATTGCCAAAATCTGATGTGGATCAACACAGCGTATCATGATACAGTCAAAGGTAATGGAGCATTGTTCGTTACAGGAAATATCGTTCTTAATTCTTATTCACATTTCAAACTTGCTGGGGGGTACCGGCTGCAGAACCCTAATACCGGATACAGGACAATCACCAGCAATGGCGCGGATATCAACGGCGACATCGAAATTAACAGCTCCTATGAATGGAGGTTGAGTGATACATTAAATTTGAAAGGGAAAATTAACCTTGTGCGTGGGACACTGAACCTTGATAATAATGATATGCGCTGTCATGCTTTTTTGTCAGAAGGGAATGAAATAAGAACGCTTAACTATTCAAACAGTGTTATATACCTTAATGGGTCAGATACTGCATGGAAATCTGCAGGGAGCAACCTGGCCTTGTTGCATGATTCATCCTCCATACGCCTGGTTGGTGCAGGACCGGATTTCATGCTTTTTGATGCAGAAAACCGCGATTTTGACACACTCGATATACGTTGCCCAAAAGCCCGGATAGCCGGCGGAATGGATTGCCGCCTTTTTAAGATAAGGCCGGGAACATTATTGGAATGTGAACCCCTTAAAACAGTAAAATTCGATTCTATCCAGGCTTCAGGTTCATGTGATTACCCAATAACCATCGGCAACTATTCCGGGTCTGTCGATACGGCATTATTCATGGTAAACAGCAACGACACCATAAATATCATCAATGTTGAGCATGTGATCATCAGCAATGTATGTGCAGTCAGCGATACCGGTCATATTTATAATGCCCTGAATTCAATTGGGCTGAATAAATTTTCCGGGTGGACCATTACCGGATCTGTTTCAGGAAATACTTATTATTGGACTGGATTACAATCAAAATTATGGAATGACCGGTTAAACTGGGAAGTTAATAATGCTACTGCACTTTGTATTCCCGGGCCTATGGACACTGTTGTGTTTGACAGCATTCATTTTTCAGTTCCGGGTATTCATGATACTGTTATTGTCGAAACCAATGCGTATTGTAAAACCATGACCTGGGATTCAACCATAAACCGCAGCCCTGCCCTGCTGCTCAATGGCGACCTCACTATCACAGGCTCAGTCAGGCTTTGCGACACCCTGATCGTTGATTATACAAATAATTTTCAACCTACAGATATTAATGCGCCCCACTTTATCCTATCACCGCAAAATGCAAACTGCTGGTTTACGCCCTGTAAAGAATTCAATGTTAACCTGAATATTGAGGGGAGAAATATTTCCGACTCGGTATTCCTGCTAAAAAACCTTTACATGGATACACTCAGCACTGTTACTTTTCTATCAGGAACCTTTTCATCAAATAAGAAAAATCTTTATGCAGGCCTTATCACCACTGTCGGTAATAAAATAAAAAATGTTGATTTCAGCCACAGCCAAATAACAGCTGCATATAATTTCGTTATGCAAAATGGCTCTTTGTTGAATTTAAACATGGACTCATCACACCTTGTGATGGATGATAACCAATACTATTATAACCTGTTTGACGGCGGAGGGCAAGACTATGCAGGATTGGAGTTCAGATCAAGGGCGCCTGACACTGCCGGAGTTTATTACAAGGCATTTGTCAAGAGTTCTGATACCTTTGAACTGCTGAAGCTCAATCCCGGAATTCATCTGGAATTAAAAGCCGGGCTTACGGTGGCATTTGACAGCATCATACTCAATGGAACCTGCCTTGACTCCATTTATCTGCAAACCACAGGGACTGCATCAGCAACATTGCACAAGAACGGCACAACCGGCTTCGCGGGAAAATTTCTAAATGTAAAAAAAATAACAGCTACTCCCGCCGGAGTTTCAGCCTTATTCAGTAAAGACCTCGGCAACAATTCCGGATGGGTTTTTGACACTTCCAAATACGTTACTTCTTCCTTTTCACTTCCTGCCACTACCTGTTTTAACGACAGCATCCAATTTACTAACTTATCAACTACTCACGGGAACCCTGTAGATATGGATTTCATCTGGTCATTTGGTGATAATGATTCTTCTTTCACATTCCAGCCTTCCCATCTTTATGCAAATAATACAAGCTATATTGTTACTTTGATTTCCACAGATACCGCGACAGGATGTTTTGACGTATATAAAGATACCACGCTCACCATATATAAGCCCGAGGTAACTTTAAATTCATCAGAAATTGATAATTCAATATGCCTGGGTGATTCTGTCTTTTTTAATGCATATTCCTCCAATCCCTCTCCCCTTTTCTACGAGTTCATTGTCGCAGGAGATACGGTACAGCAATCCCCCGATTCCATTTTCGCCACAACCAGCCTGGCCGACGGGGATGAAATTTTTGTTATTCTTACCTACCAGGGATGCGCAGATACCAGTAATCACGTTATCTATACCGTAAACAGCCTTCCGGTGGTACATCTTGCATCGAATGACCCCGATACCACCATCTGCGCTGCCGACACTATCATTTTCACAGGGAGCGGTGCCGACAAATATCAATTGTACAGGAACGACACGGCTTACGGCGCATTCAGCACATCAAACCAGTGGATCATTCCTGCTCCGGGAAACGGGCAACAGTTTACCGTCTATGGGCAAAATACTACTACAGGATGCAGCGCAGGCAGCACGGATACATTGACGGTTACGGTTCATCCCCTGCCCGATGTAGCTATTATCAGTTCCGATGCCGATCTGTCCATTTGCTACGGCACTCCGGTAGTTTTCACGGCTTCCGGCGCAAACTTATACCAGTTTTCGGTAAACGGCATGGCACAGGGCATATTTTCGTCCATAGATACTACCACATTGACAACACTTTCCAATGGTGATAATGTAATGGCTGCCGGTATTTCTTCCGATGGGTGCATGGCTTTCAGCGATGATTATCTGGAGTTCACGGTAATGCCGACACCCGTGGTCAGCCTAACGAGTTCTGATCCAGATAACATAATCTGTTCAGGGGATCTCATAAATTTCCAGGCTTTCGGGGCCGACCAATACCAGTTTTCCGTTGATGGGAACATTATCGGGCCTTATTCAAATTCAGACAATTTTTCTACCGATTCGCTCACTAACGGGCAGGTGGTCCTTGTTACCGGAACACTGGGCATTTGCCAATCCCAGCCTGACAGTATCGTTATGGATGTTCGGCCTTCTATTTCATGGACGTTTTCGGCCAATGAAATCTGCGCCGGCGATGTTGTTCAGTTTACGGCTCACGGTGATTCATTGTACAATTTTTATATTAACGGAGTTTGGGATACTGTTCTTGTCGATGGGTCAATATACACAGCAACAGGCCTGAGCAACGGACAGCAGGTATCTGTCAGCGGCACCGCAGGAGCCTGCCTGCCTTCGCCCGTGACAGTTACAGTTAATCCTTTACCTGTTGCGCCCATGGCCTGTTCTGATCAGGATACAACGATCTGTGCAGGCGAGATAATAACTTTTACAGGTTCCGGCGCCGATAAATACCAATTCTTCGTTGACGGGGACAGCGTTGGCGCCTTCAGTTTTTTCAGCACCTATTCTACAGATTCCCTCACCAATGGGCAGGTGGTAACAATGCAGGCCATGTCTGCTCAGGGTTGTACAGGAACCTCTCCGAACAGCTATACGGTATCGGTCAATCCCAGTCCCATGGTGGTTTTATCACAGAGCGATCCCGACACCACCATATGTTCGGGCGACATGGTCACATTTACCGCTAGTGGTGCAGATACTTATGAATTTTTTATCAGCGGCACATCCCAGGGAGCAGCCGGGCCTGATTCGGTATTTTCCTCATCAGCAATATTCAACGGGGCTATCATCACGGTAAACGGCACCACCGGATTATGCACTTCCACCTCGTCAAACATATATACCTATGTGGTCACGCCTACTCCAATAGTTACTTTAACGGCATTAACACCGCTCAGTTATTGCAGTGGCGATACGCTCAGGCTGTTGGCCGGAGGGGCAACTACGTATGAGTTCTTTGTTGAAGGCATATCTGCCGGAGCGCCTGCTGCCAACAATATGTTTATTTCCAATTCGCTGACCAACGGACAAACGATATCTGTGGCCGGATATCAATCGGGATGCTTTTCTCCCGGAAATAATGATTATACAGTTACGGTAAATAATTATCCATCGGCAGTGCTTTCAGCTACCCCCGGCGGGCCTGCTTTCTGTTACGGCGATACCGTTATTTTTAATGGCAGTGGAGCACAGAACTATATTTTCTTTGTCGATGGCATTCCGGTATCTTACGATTCTGTGTTTATGACGGACGCACTCGAAGATGGCCAGGTGGTCGCTATGAGAGGCGGAAACGGTAATTGCTGGACAGATGCCGATACCACTATCATCGTGGATATCAATTATATTAATATTACCCTTGGATGTTCTCAGCCATCCGGTGTCATCTGTGCGGGCGATCCGCTGACATTTACTGCCAACGGCGCCAATCTGTATGAGTTTTCTATTGATGGTGTGTCTCAGGGGAGCCCGTCAGCAAGTAACACATTTACTTCTGCCTCGCTGATAAACGGCCAGGTGGTCAGTGTGGAAGGCACCTCACTCGGAACAGGTTGTTTACAAAATGCTTTTGAAAACATTCTGGTACATGTATTTTCAGTTCCCCAGATAACAGTTACGCCTTCCCCGACTTTTTGTGAAGGAGATTCTGCAATCCTTGAAAGCAGCGTAACAGATGGATTGACATGGTATCACGATGGAGCTGTGATTACTGGTGAAACCAGCCCGGAATTACATGTATTCACTGAAGGACTTTATGCGGTGCAGTCAGCCACAGGAGGCAACGGCGTTGTTTTTTCGGCCGGAGCCAATTACTTTGGACAATTGGGTGAAGGGACATTAACGAATGCCCTTGATTTTAAGGAAGCCTCCGGGATGAACAGTATCGTGGAAGTCGTCTGCGGCGCCGAGTTCACGCTGGCGCTGGCAAATGACGGCACAGTCAGATCGTGGGGCAGAAATGAATTCGGGCCTCTTGGCAATGGCAACTACACCGATTCTCCTTTGCCTGTTGCTGTCGGTAATATTACAAATGCGACCCATATCGCCGCGGGGAAACGTTTCGGCGTAGCTTTACTGCAGGACAGCACACTTGTTTCGTGGGGTGAAAACACCCAGGGACAACTCGGCTACGGCAACTATTCCACCAGCAATTTCCCGTTTCCTGTCATCGGGCTCAGCGATGTTACCGACATTGCTGCCGGAGACAATCACTGTCTTGCTGTTACTGCTGACGGTAAGGTTTGGGCCTGGGGCTACAACCATTTTGGACAACTTGGCGACAGCACTTTATTGACAAGAAACCTGCCTGTTCAAGTGAACGGGCTGGATAATGTGGTGAAAGTCCGTGCAGGGGGCAACCACAGCATGGCTCTCAAAAACGACGGATCACTCTGGGTATGGGGTGCCAACAATTCAGGACAGTTGGGTAATGGGACGAATACAAGCAGTATGATTCCTGTAAAAGTAAATCTGCCCCTTCCGGTAGCTGTTTTCGATGGCGGCTTTGGCCACTCTATAGCAGCAGATACGGCAGGTCATGTATATACATGGGGGGATAACAGTAAAGGTCAGATCGGCAACCAATCTTCCATAAACGCTTTGTATCCGGTGAAAATAATAAAAGCCGGATCTGCCAGGCAGGTCAGGGCCGGACAGTATTCATCTTATGTTTTACGTACCGATGATAATGTTTTCTCCTGGGGATTCAATAAAAACGGGCAGCTTGGACAGCAGGACACCTCCGCTGTCAATGAGCCAAAGGCCATAACTTCCTTATTTGGCGTTGTCAGTTTCGATGGTGGAAATAATCATTGTGCATTGGTTAACGATCAGGAGCATAGTTGCATTTCCGGTAATGTTCAGATACACGTGGATACAGTCCCGCATGTGCCGGTTTTCCTGAACGGACTGACACTGTATACTTCAGCACAGGGCACACAGTATCAGTGGTACTATCAGGGAAGCATTATACCCGGTGCCAACGATACGATGATCACTATAGCTGCCGAAGGCTCATATATGGTGCTGGTAGGTTTTGCTAACGGCTGCTCTGCCTTTTCGGATGAATATAGTTATCATGTAGGGTTAGAGGAAGCCTCTCAGAATAAAATATTTACCCTGTTCCCGAATCCTAATCAAGGAAGTTTTTATATTCAGTTTCCCGGGGAGTCAGATATCTTCTCCAGTCTGAAAGAGATCCGCATCACGGATATGCCCGGACGTATTATCCATTGCAAAACGATAGTTAAGGACGTTACTAGTATCCGTATCGAATTGCCTGGAATTGTAAATGGAGTTTACGTGATAGAATTACAATTTAATGACAATAGTGTTTTAAGAAAAAGATTTGTTGTGGAAAAGTAATACTAATTGGAGAAATGTAATAACCTTAATTCATTATAATGTAATAGTCTTAATAGTTTATTAATCTAATCTTAACCGTGTTTTAATTTCTTTTAGTCATTTAGAGACTATTTTTGACTGTTTAATAAATAAAACAGTTGAATCATGAAATTTGAACTGCCTGTATTACCTTATGAACTTGATGAACTTGAACCATTTATCTCAAGAAAAACTCTTGAGTATCATTATGGAAAACATCATCAGACTTATATTTCTAACCTTAACAATTTAATTTCTGAAACCAAATTTGAGAATGCCAAACTTGAGACTATTATCATGCAGGCGGAAGGGCCTCTTTTGAATAATGCAGCACAGGCCTGGAACCATACATTCTATTTTATGGCATTGAATAGAAACAATAAGTCTTTGCCGCATGGGATTCTTGCCGATGCTATCCAAAGGGGTTTTGGAACTTTTTTGGATTTTAAAGATGCTTTTACAAAAGCAGGAGTGAGCCTATTTGGTTGTGGGTGGGTTTGGTTAGTTAAAAACCAGAACGGACAGCTGGAAATCATTCAGGAAATTAATGCCGGAAATCCACTTCGAAAGGGATTAAAACCTATACTTACTTGCGATGTTTGGGAACATGCCTATTATCTCGACTATCAAAACAGACGCAATGAATATATTAATTCTTTTTGGTCTATAATCGACTGGACGGTGATAGAAAAAAGATTTAATAATTAGAAATTGTTTTGATTTTATCTTTTAATATCTTTATGCGTCTTTTTTGCTGCAACTTCGTTAGATTTTTCGACATAGGATAAACTATGTCAGCAAAATCTGCCTTGTTTCGCTAAAAAATCCATCATAAATATTATGTAACATAAAATCAAAAAAGTTTCTTAGAAAAAAGCAATAATAGTGAATTTTGATAAAGTTTGATTTCAAAAAAATTGAGCCCTATGTAAAATGTAGCTTATGACCACTTTGATCCACAAGCTTTTTTTTTAAAATCATACGATTTTTTCAGGAATTGAAAAATAGAAAACGGAACCTTTGCGAACCTGACTTTCTACCCATATTTTCCCCCCATGTTTTTCTACAAATTCTTTGCACAACAGTAATCCTAAACCTGTGCCTCCTTCATGGTTAGTGCCGGGGTGACTATATTTTATATCACTTCTGAAAAGTTTGCTTAGGTCAGCTTTCTCAATCCCAACTCCTGTATCTTTAATAAAAACTATGATCGACCTGTTTTCTTCTTTGGTCCACACAATAACATCTCCGCCTTCTGGCGTAAATTTCAATGCATTAGTAATAAGGTTTCGCAAAATAGAAGTTAGCATGTTCTTGTCAGCATATACTTGAAAACTGTCCGGAATGTCAAATTTTAAATTTACCTTTTTACTTCCTGCATATTCAATTAAATTAGACAGGCCCTTATCAATTAACGCCTTTAAGTTAATTTTTTCCGGCTGAAATATCATGCTCCCTGCCTGTGATCGTGCCCATTCAAGCATATTTAACAACATATCATAACCACTTTTTGCCGAGTCGTTCAGAATTTTAGCAAGGGTAATAATCTTATCTCTATCGTACTTTTTTGCATTTTCATATAGCAACTCAGAAGCCCCAAGTAAGCTGATATACGGATTTTTCATGTCGTGGGCAATGATATTAAAAAACTTGTCTTTAGTGGCGTTGGTTTCTTTAAGCTCCTCATTTTTTTCTTGTAACTCATTTTCAAATCGTTTTCTTTCGGTAATATCAATAAATGAAACTAAAATATTTGACAAGGTATCTTCGAACCCTTTTACGACTGATAGATGCAAATCTAATATCATTACATTTCCGGACAATGTCCTCATTGGCATTTCACATTCGAATTTCTTTTCACCTGAAGCAAGCGCAATTAATTCTTCTCTGAAAACATTCAGAGATTCTTCATTAAAATAGAAAAGCATATTTTTAATTACATCTTCTTTGCTCTCGGCTCCATAAAATTCAAGACTTTTATGATTTATTTCCACAACTTTTATCAAAGATGCCAAATGAATTACCTCGTCCATGTGGGTTTCAAAATACTTTCTGAAATCCGTAACACCCGAAATTTTAAGTGCCTCAAAGTGTTTTTTTATTTCTGAATAATCCTCTTTCCAAATGGGTATCGCTGAAAACTCAAATAATCTATGGTAATTTTCTTCACTCTCCTTTAATGCCGTTTCTATTCTTTTACGTTCGGTTACATCAACGCCCTGGGCAATAATCGATATTAAAGTTTTGTTATCCGTATCATAAATATTGGCAGAATTCCATAACACAGTTTTTGCTTCTTTGTCTTTGCACTGGATTAGAATTTCAACAGACTCCAACTTTTCGAATGAGGCAGATATTATCTTTTCCATCGAATCTGTGAGGGATTCTGGAGGAAATAAAAAATCGAGTTTTGTCCCGATAACTTCTTCAGATAAAAAGCCTGACAAATGCTCGAATGATTTATTGAACACCTGAATTTCAAATTGAGGATTCCAAACAATAATCGGCACATTTGCATAATTGATAAGGGCTTCAAGATAATTATTTGTATCGTTCAGTTTCTTTGCGATCTTATCCTGTTCGCTGATTGACCGCGCAAGTTTAATATTACTGTAACTTAATTGTGAAAGTGAATGGGCAAATTCCCGGAAAAAAGATTTTGCGTATTCCAGCTTTTGCCTTGAAAGCCTGGGAACTTTTTCAAGAGCGGATATATATTCTTTTTCATCAAAGCCGAATTTTTTCGCCTTCGCCACAAAGTAGGCGTGGTCCACCTGTTCGTCATCAAAGAAAAACTGGCCCATAAAAAGATTCCCCTTTTGTTCTCCACCAATAATAATAGGTGTTGCGATGTCCCACATGTTATTTTTGCATTTGTACAATTTATATTCACCTTCGGGTGTCCCGCGCGTAAGCTGAACATCACTCTCGATGCAGTTTTTGCAAGTCTCCGGATGAACCCTGTGAAATTTTGTACATATTTCCTGCCAGCCCACTCCTACGAGCACTTTTCCTTTCAGGTCAATGATGGCCACAGGGATATTGACCAATACATGCAAATTATTCATCAGGGATTGTATCGCCTGCGTATCAATAATATCTTCCAGTTCAAGTTTTTCAATATTTCCTTCTGGCGACATAATGCTCTGAAGTTTCAACCTCACGCTTTCTTCACTTTGCTTTAATGCTTCTTCGTACATCACTCTTTCGGTGATATCATGCACCATTCCAACTGAACGGATGATAAAACCTGAATCGTCTCTAATATGTGAGCATTTTTCATGAACAAAACGGATTTCACCACTATTTTTTTTTATTATCCGATGATCCACCTCATAGGTGTCCCTAGCCTCACTAATAGATCCCGAATAAGCTTTGACCACGGAGTCCCTGTCATCGGGGTGAATCCTGCTCAGGAAAATTTCGTAAGTAATATCTGATTCCTGTGGTTTCATCCCAAAAATACGATACACTTCATCAGACCATATAACAATGTTTGTTTTAATATCCAGATCCCAACTGCCAAGATGAGCCATTTCCTGAGATCTCTTAAGGCTTGCTTCGCTTTTTTGAAGGGCTGCTTCAGCGGCCTTGCGTTCCGAAATGTCTCTGTTAGCAGCAATATAACTTACAATCTCGCCCTTTTCATCTCTTATAACAGATAATCTGGCTTCGATGGTAATGGGCGTCCCATCCTTTCTGTGTTGTATAGTTTCATAATGAGCATTATTATCAGTTTTGAGTTCGGATAACATTTTTTTTAAGTCATCATCGCTAATAGTACTTTTAAGAATATCCCGAGAGTTTTTATTTAATACTTCTTTCCTGCTCCATCCATACAATTTTTCAGCTGCATTATTCCATACTGTGATTATAAATGACGTATCTGTAGCAATAACAGCATCATGCATGGTTTCCATCACCTTTGAATGAAATTCTTTTTGCTCCACCATCCCCTTTCGCTCTGTAATATCCTGGCTAAAGCTGACAACATAGGCCACCTTTTTATTTTCGAAAACTGGGTACAGGTTATGTTCAAAAATAGCATCATCACGATAGGCTTCAAATTGATATGGTTTTCCGGAATCAAACACTTTGGTGAGGTATGCCCAACGTTCATGAACGATTTCCTCAGGAATAAAGACAGAGAAATGTTTTCCGATAATTTCCGGCAGGGTCTTTTTTAATCTTTGGGAAGCAATATCATTTGCAATAATAATAGTACCTTTCTGATCGAACATAAAAATGGATTCTTGTGAGGCATTCAGAATGGCAGTCAATTTTTCTTCGCTATCATCAATTTTTCTTTTAATTGAGAAGGAAATCTTTCTAAAAAAAATGGTTGCGATCAGGAAAAGAATAAACGAAGCAATAATGGCAATAAAACCAGCCCTGTAAAATGGCAAACGCACTTCGGAAAGAGCCATTTTTGTGACCACTCCCCATTTCAGTTCCGGAATATAGGTGCAATAGGATAATACCAGGACTCCTTGATAATCTATTCCTTGTATAAACCCTGTTTTTTTTGACAATGCGTATTGCAGCGGAATACCTTTGTCAGACGTTTTAGGTATAACCGTATAATTTGCTTCGACTTTCTGCTTGCTTTTGTATAAAAATTGGATCGAATCATTTCTTTCGATACCAATGATAAATTCGCCGGAAATACCAAGACCATCATTTGCTCTTTGCTGTTTATATAAAACTTCCAAAACAAAAGCCGGATTGTTTGTTTGCTGATAAATTGACTCAATAAATTCCTTACGACTTTCACACAATTCTCTTAAATAAACTCGTTTTTCCTGATAAACTATTTTGTAAATAATGACAATAGAGGTAACCGTCAGAAATAATGTAATCATTAATAAAATAACAAATAATTGATAGAGACCTTTAATTTTTAACTTTCTCATAATTATTTTTATTGTGTTACAAAATATGCACTACATAGTATCATTTCAATTTTACAGGAATTGAATATTCCCCTTTAGTTTTATAAATATCGCTTGGAATTACAAATATATCTTTTTTTTATCACGAATTAATCTTTTCTTACTATATTTGTTATGAATATTGTGTGTATTTAAAATACTAAAATACATTGTTGTAAATTTATAACCTCTTATGAAAATTCTTTTAGTTGAAGACGACACCAAAATTTCTTCCTTTGTAAAACTTGGCCTTGAGGATTCCGGTTACGATGTATCGGTTGCATACGACAGCGCGATGGCTGAAAAAATCGTATTTAGTAAAGAATTTGATATTATCATTTTAGACGTTATCATACCCGGAATAAATGGCTATGAATTGTGCAAAAAAATCAGGACAGCCAATATTAAAAAACCTGTTTTAATGCTTACTTCTTTAGATTCGGTGGAAGATAAAATTACCGGCTTCGATTGCGGCGCTGATGATTACCTGGTAAAACCTTTCCATTTCAAAGAACTTCTCGCGCGAATAAAGGCATTAAACAGAAGACATACTGATGCTGTAGTAATACCCATTATTCAAAAAATTGCAGATTTGGAATTGGATAGCATTTCAAAAAAAGTGAGTAGAAATGGAAAAGAAATTAAACTTACTGCAAAAGAATTTGCGATTCTGGAATATTTAATAAGCAGTCCCGGCAAGGTGTTCAAAAGGATGGAAATTGCAGAAAAAATATGGGGCTTTTCGTTTTCAGGCACAAATTTAATTGATGTTCATATCAATTCACTCAGAAACAAAATTGATAAGGACTTCTCTCCAAAACTCATACATACAATTGTCGGGTTTGGTTATGTGTTGAGAGAAGAAGAAATTCAGCATTAATACAACCAAAAGATATTTATAGAATATGCTGCATTTTGTTGCAGAAATTCATATTTTAATCAAATCTTAATCGAATCTTAATTTGCATTTAATTCCAAAAGGAATGCATGCGCGTACATTTGTATAAATGATTTATAACAAACCAAAAATTTAAACAAAATGTACAGGATACTAATTTTAATCATGATGCACATTGCTGCAGATTTTATATTGCAAGGCAACAGACTATATAAATTAAAAGCATCAAAAACCGGATTTTTACTAGCCCATGTAGGGATTTACACGATATTTTTTATTGTTTTCAGCCCTTTATTACTCGAACTGACTTTTGTGCAAGGATTGGTTTTTAGTGCTATAAACGGTGGTGCACACCTGATCGTAGATTTTTTTACCAGCAAATTTAAAAAACTGTATTGGCAGAAAAATGAGGCAAAATATATTGCCGTGATTAGTATTGATCATGTTCTCCATATATCAATACTGATGGGAACCTACATTTATATGTACCCCCAATTATTGGCAGGATGATAATTTGATAAAAAAAAATTAGAGTAACTAATAAATTAAAAAACATTCCAATGATAAATCTGAAAACAAAGTACATGGGGATCGAATTGGAAACCCCCATCATTGTAGGAGCTTCTAGTCTAACAGCAAATTTAGATAATCTTAAAAAGGCTGAAGAACTTGGCGCTGCAGCTATCGTTTACAAATCATTATTCGAGGAACAGATACAACTTGAGAATTTTCAGATGGATGAAAAGCTTACAGAATTCAACGATCTCAATGCCGAAATGATTACAACACATCCGAAATTGGAACATGCAGGTCCTGATGAACATTTGTGGAATATCAGAAAAGCCAAGGAAAGTTTATTTATCCCGGTAATAGCCAGCCTTAATGCCGTCAATAATGTAACCTGGGTCAAATATGCCAGATTATTAAGCGAGACAGGAGTTGATGGTATCGAACTGAATTTCTACCAGAATCCTACAGATTTTACAAAGGATGCTCAGGAAATTGAAGACGAGCAGATCGGTATTGTAAAAGATATCATACAAAATATTTCAATACCGGTAAGTGTCAAATTAAGTTCTGACTACACGAATATTCTGAGTTTTATAAAAAAGCTTGACCAGACCGGAGTAAAAGCATTTGATTTGTTTAATTCTTTTTTTCAACCCGATATTGATATAAAAAGTGAGAAGCACATCAAATCGTTTAATCTCAGTAATGAAGGAGATTACAAGAAATCATTGAGATATGCGGGATTATTATTCGAAAATATCAATGCTGATGTTTGCAGCAGCCATGGGATATATACAGGAGAAGATCTTATAAAGCTGCTGTTATCCGGGGCAACCTGTGCGCAAGTGGTGAGTACTTTATACAAAAATGGCCTGACCCAAATAAAAACTATCCAGAATGAATTAGTAGAGTGGATGGAAGTTAAAAACTATAATACTATTGATGAATTCAGAGGCAAATTGTCCAAAAACAAACTCAGCAGTAATCCTTTTATTTATAAAAGAGCCCAGTATGTTGATTTGCTGATAAATTCTGATGAGATATTTGGAGATGCTAAATAGCTCCCGATAGCGGGAATAAGGTAATTCCCGGATCCACCTGTTTTTAACCCTGTCTTTATTTATTTCTCAGGTTATTGTACTTAGCATAACCGCCCTATATTAAGGGCACCTCTAAAAACTTCAAATTTCTTCGTTCGTCTTCGTTCTTCAAATCCTTGCGTTCGGCAGGCTCAGCACAGGCATGTACGCTCAGTACATTGCGGTTTTCAGAACTTCAACTGCCTCGAACTTTATTGGTTTTTAGACGCGCCCGATCAAGGTTATTAGAGATGCCCTTTAATAATTGACAAACAATTTATAATGAACTTTTTTTTCTGAATAGAAATAATTACTGAAAAATAATCTTCACATTTTTCACAGCCATCCTTATCACACTACTTTTCCGGTTAATCACTTCTTAATGCGCATTTAATTTGCATTTAATTGTAGTCGCTTCGCCACATCATAAATTTGTACAATTGAAAAAAATCGATAAAAATAATTTTATTCAATAAAACAAAAAAATGAAAATAAAATACTTTTTTGGTTTCCTATGGACAATGGTTATTATCCATATTTCAGTGAGCATACAGGCTCAGAATCCAACTTATCTTTGCGAGTTACGCAACGATGCGCAGGTCTCCTGCAACATCTTCGAGTTTGATATTTATTTGATCCGGACAGGAACAATTCCTTTTGAATATGCTACAGGCCAATACGGAATATTAGTAAATCCCCTTTTCAAAAACGGAGGTGTGATTACAGCGTCCATTGTGGCCGGGAGTTCCGATCCTGCGTTAATATTGACAAACCAGAATCCGACAAATATCAGTTTTCTGAATGCTTCAAACTGCATAAGAATAGCTGGCCGGATACCACCGGGTTCCGGAAATGGGGCTATCATTTCAAATGGATCACCCGGAACCAAGATTTGTCGGGTAAGATTGACAAATACTGTTGCTTTCGGACAATTTACACCGAATCTGACATGGACCACCCAGGCCATTTATCCCACACAAATAAATGCTTATGTGGGAGGTTCGAACACAACCATCATGTTAACTGCTTCGCAAACAACGAATAATCTAAACAACGTTGAACCGGCGGGTATCTGGTCAGGAGTTGTAAATTCAGACTGGGGTAATCCCGGCAACTGGTTATGCGGTGCAGTGCCAACAAGCTCTACCGACGTTATTATCACATCTGCAGCTCAATCACCTATTGTAAACTCAGCAGGAACTGCCAGGTGCCACAGTATTACCATTCATTCTGGGGCCTCATTGTCCGTTAACAGCGGTAGTGACTTATCAGTTTATGGCAACTGGACAAATAACGGACAAAGCAACATAGGAGATGGAACAGTCATCTTTTTGGGCGGATTGACGCAATCAATAAACGGAGTCACCACTTTTGGTAATCTTACCATAAGTAATTTAAACGGGGTAACAATAAATAACAACACTCAACTGACAGGTATTTTAACACCATCCAGTGGCGTATTAGCCAGTAACGGGCACCTGACATTGCTGTCGACAGCTTCCCGAACTGCATTGATAGCAGGTACAGGCTCCGGCAGTGTAACAGGCAATGTTACGATGGAGCGCTACATGGAAAACAGGCTTGGATATCATTATTACTCTTCACCGTTCACCGGAGCGCCTATCAATGAATTCACTGACGAACTGGGAACGCTTATTACAGGCAATCCTTATGTTGGTAATGATACCACACATACGGTGACGCCCTTTCCAAATTTTTTCATGTATGATGAGCCTCTGGGGCCCTCCATGTCTATCGGATGGACAGGTGCCGGCACAACAATGACACCAATGCGGGGCTATTGTATTAATTTCGGCGCATCTACAGCGCCTCTCACCGCCGATGTAACGGGAGTGGTAAACAGCGGAGCATTAAATTTCAGCGTAACAAAATCAACAACAGGTAATAACTATGCCGACGGATGGAACCTTGTAGGCAACCCTTATCCCTCTCCAATTGACTGGCAGGCTTCAAGTGGCTGGACAAAAATAAATGTCAGTGATGGCATTTACTATTTCAATCCGAATACCCAATATACCGGGACATACAGTTCGTTTGTCAATGGCATTGGCATACCGTCCGGAACCACCGGGATAATTCCGTCCATGCAGGGGTTCTTTGTAAAAGCCACCGCCAATGGCATACTGGGCGTTAACGATGCTGTAAGGACAACAGATTTAACCCCGTCGTTTAATAAAACCTTAGAAAATCCTGATGCACTATTAAGGCTTAAAGGCTATCCCGCCATGAATGAACTTCATGCTGATGAAACAGTAGTTTATTTTGATCCGCTGGCAACTTTTATATTCGACGGAAACATGGATGCCTATAAACTGCTGAACAACGATCCGGCTTACCCCAATATATTTACAAAGGACAGTTCTAATTATTCTTTATCTATTAGTGCATTACCGTCTCTTTCAAACACCGATGTGGTGATACCTCTTGGCTTTACAACTAAGACAAGCGGAAGTTTCACAATCAAAGCAACAGAAATTCTCAACTTTGATCCGTCGTTCCATATATACCTTGAAGATAACCAAAATTCAACAAGCCAGGATTTAACTGTTAGTCCCGAATACACATTCACCATCAATGCAAACGCTCCTCTTTTCCGGTTTTTCATCAGGTTCTCACCTACCATTGTTACTGGTATAGAAGAAAACAGCAATTCTTTTGTTGATGCATGGTCTTCGGGCAAATACATAAATGTAAATTACAGCAACTCCACACAGGGAAATGCCTTTATATTTATTTATAACATGCTCGGTCAGAAAATCATTAATGATGAACAGACAGGTATCGGAACTACTCATTACAGAATAGAAACGCCGGGGTGTTATATAATAAATGTACTAAGCGGTAGTAAGAATTATCAGAAAACACTAATTATCAAATAAAAATTCAACCATAAAAATAGAACTCATGAAAAAAACTCAAACAATGAAAAGAACATTTCTTTTCTTATTTGCAATTACCCTGTTTTTGACAGGGAGCGTGTTTGCACAGCAAATCAATGTTAACACTTATCGTTTTAACGCGGCCAACACAGGTCCAACCGGTATAACCCCGACCCAGTTAATTGGCCCTAATTCTGATAATGTTGCATCGGCAGTCACCAATATTGGTTTTACTTTCTGGTTTGCAGGAACAGCTTACACTCAGTTTTCCGTTGATGAAAACGGATTGATGAAGTTGGGCGGTACCGTTATAGTTCCCGAACCTGTAAACAGTATAGCATCGACACAAAATCTCCCTAAAATTGCACCCTATTGGGATGATCTGGCTACCGGTACCAATGGAAGTGTATCCTACTACCTTGGTGGAACAGCACCCAGCCGGGTACTTTATGTAAACTGGAATGTAACAGTTCCAAAAAACGTAGCAGGCGCGGCCAATGCTGTTATTCAGGCACAATTATACGAAGCCACCGGGAATGTTCATTTTGCTTTTGGTCCAACTTATCCCGCAGCAAACCCTGGCGGTTATACCATGGGAATCGGAGTTTCAGCAACCGATTGGGCCACGGTAACCGTAACAGGAAATAGTAGTGCAACAGCAAGCTACGGAGTTTCTGCAAACAATAGTAATACGATGACTCCGGGTAATGCTAGTGTTAAAAGATATCAATTCGGCACTGACAATACCGCGCCAACCATCAATAACAATACAAACATCAGTATTCCAAACACCCCCGGAACTGCAAACCGTATATTAACAACGGTAATAGCTGATCAGGCAGGTGTTCCCGTAACGGGCATACCCACCACCGGAAGTTTTGTACCTCGTATCTATTACAAGAAAAATGTAAGCGGCACCTATGTTTCAACACCCGGAGTGCTATCTGCAGGCAACGGAACCACTGGCACATGGACCTTCACCGTAGACCATTCGCTGGTTGGCGGAGTAACAACAGGCGATCAGATTTACTACTATGTAGTAGCTCAGGATCAGGCAGGCTATAAAGGTAGTCCAAACATAAAATCAAATCCGGTGGGAGTAGTTGCTACAGATGTAAATACAATTATCACTCCTCCTACTGGTGTTCCATATTACATAATAGGTGGTGCCTATTCGGGAATAAAAACCGTTGGCACAGGTGGCGATTTTGCATCATTAACCAATGCTGGCGGACTGTTCGACCAAATCAATGCGGGTCAGTTAGATGGGAACCTTACCGTAAATATCATAAGCGATCTTTCTTCCGAAACAGGCGCCAAAGGGCTTAATGCCTGGGTTAACGGCGCAGGAGGACCTTATACCCTGACAATAAATCCCGTCGGAAACAGAACCATTTCGGGCGCAACCTTTAATGGAGGTACCGCCAACCTGCTAAGCTTTATTGGTGTAACCGGCCTGACCATTGATGGATTAAATGATGGAACAAATTCGCTGGCTATCGTGCAAACAGGACAATATCTGGTAGGTTCAGTAATTGACTTAAAAGGCGCTTCTAATAATTCAATAAAAAACCTTAGCATCAATGGATATGGTGCTTCTAATTACGCTATATCAATTACAAATGCTACCAATGCATCAAGCAATAATACGATTAGTCACTGTAATATAACCAACCCGGTCAATAACGCAAATATTGCAGGTAACGGTATCGGGTTGCTGGGTTCTGCAACCCTTGCGGGAGACCATAATGTTATTACGGGTAATACCATTTCGAACTTTGTATATCTTGCATTAAATATTTCGGGCAAGTTTTCAAATACCGAAATATCGGACAACGACATATACAACAGCCTAACAACCAGTTTGTCTAATAATTTCAAGTGTATTAGTATTGGTTCCAGCGTATCGGGAATCACAAATGTATTCAACAATAAAATACACGACATTTTGCTTAACTCTATGAGTGCCGGAAGCATTCCTGCTATTTATACCAGCGGCGGAACAGGAACCACAACCAATATTTATAACAATATTATTTATCCCGATATCGCCTTTACACATCCTGCCGCAACCTGGTATGGTATTCAAACTATTGGTTTGGGTGCCGTAAACATATACTATAATACCATTTATATAGGAGGCGCCAACATAACCGCGGGTAATAGCTATGGAATCAACAGAGGGGGAACAGGCACTACAAATATTCTTAATAACATAGTATTCAATGCGAGATCAAACAGTACCGGTACAGGAAAGCATTATGGCATATATACAACAAGTACAAGTTTACTAACCTCAAATTATAATGATATTTATACGAACGGAACGGGAGGATATTTTGGATATAGTACATTAGACAGACTAACACTAACTGACTGGCAAACAGCGACAAGTAAAGATGCAAATTCATTGAATGCTGATCCCCTGTTCACTTCTGCAACTGATTTTTTACCTTTGAATTTCTCTCTCAGGGCTGGAACTACGGTTACAGGCATCACCACCGACATTACCGGTACTATCCGAGATGTTGTTAATCCTACCATTGGCGCTTATGAGATAGTCTGTGTCACCCCAACTTTAGTTATTACCAATCCAGCAGCAGTTTGTTCTCCTGGAACCGCTGACCTCACTGCTCCGGCAGTAACCGCAGGAAGCACAGCCGGCCTGACATATACCTATTGGACCGATGCCGGTGCAACATCTGCTTATGCCACCCCTGCCACAGCAGCAGCAGGAACATATTATATAAAAGGCACCAAAGCAGCCGGCTGTTTTGATATTCAGCCGGTAATAGTTACCGTCAATAGCTGTAACAAGATACTAAACCTTTCCTCGGTTATGCTGGAAGGATTATATAGTGGCCTGGGGACAAATCTACAGGCTTATGATGAACTGGGGCCGCACTGGCCGGCAGGAATTGCTGATCATATTACGGTAGAATTGCATGATGAGGCTGTCTATGGAACAATTGTGTTAACAATACCTGATGTTCCCTTAAGCACTACAGGGACAGCGACAATTATTGTTCCGGGAACATTTAACAGCTCATATTACATCACCATCCGGCATCGCAATAGTTTAGAGACAACGACGGCAACAGCTATTTCGTTTGCCAGTGATACGATCAACCAATCTTATGGTACGCCAACTGATGTATTTGGTGGAAACCTGATTCAGATGCCTGATCTCAGTTATGCAATATACGGGGGAGATATTGATCAGGACGGATTTATTGGTGTAAGCGATATGGCTTCTGCTGATAACCAGTCTGCAGCGTTTGGAAGTGGATATTTACCGGAAGACATTGATGGTGACGGTTTTGTCGGAGTAGCCGATATGGCCATTATTGATAACAACGCGGCAAATTTCGTTTCTGCTATCTTGCCCTAAAATAAAGTCAAAACCATCAATAAATGCACAAAAAAAAATAAAATTATGAAAATGAAAAACTTTTTCAGCTTATTATGGACAATATTAATTATCCATATCTCAATGGGCACTCAGGCTCAGAATCCAACCTATCTTTGCGAATTACGCAACGACACTCAGGTCTCCAGCACAGTCTTTGAATTCGATATTTACCTGCTTCAGACAGGATCTATTCCCTTTGAATATGCTGCAGGCCAGTATGGAATATTGATCAACCCACTTATAAAAAATGGAGGTGTTATTTCAGCGTCTATTGTTGCAGGTAGTTCCGATCCTGCGCTGATAGCAGCAAGCCAGAACCCGACAAGTATCAATTTTCTGGCGGCTTCAAATTGTATTAGAATAGCCGGCAGGGTGCCGCCGGGAGCAGGAAACGGCGCGGTGATTTCGAATGGATCGCCCGGGACAAAGGTTTGCAGGGTAAGATTGACAAATACTGTGGCCTTCGGACAATTTTCCCCAAATCTGACATGGACTACCACAAACATTTATCCCACACAAATAAATGCTTATGTAGGAGGAGTGAATACCGCGATTATGGTTCCTGCTTCACAAACAACAAACAATCTTAATAACCTTGTCCTTAATCAGAATTTACCAATAGTTTATGCTGTTACAGGCAGTGGTTCTTATTGTTTCGGTGCCGGCGGATTAGCTGTCGGACTGGCTAATTCAGAAATCGGTGTTACTTATACACTGTATAAAGATAATATTGCCCAGATACCGACTTTGGACGGTATAGGAGCAGCCCTTGATTTTGGTTTACAGGTCGCCGGAACATACACCGTTGTAGGTACTAATGGTTCTGGCTCGTCAGCCATGTCTGGAAGTGCTGTAATTACAGAAATTCCAATACCAGTTGCCCCTACCGTTAACGTGATTGATAATTGCGGTAGTTCTACTTTGACAGCTTCGGCTTTTACGGGTACATTATTGTGGAACACAGCGGAAACTACAGCATCCATAAATGTTTCTTCAACTGGATCTTATACAGTAACACAAACGATAAGCGGGTGTACAAGTCCGGCAGGATCTGGTTTAGCCGCACCGTTAACAATCCCGGCCACACCGGTTGTTGGAACAATCACACAACCGACATGTACGGCAGCAACCGGAAGTGTTATATTAAGCGGGTTACCGGCAGGAAACTGGACAATAAATCCAGGCAATATTACCGGCACAGGAACATCAACAACAATTTCAAGCCTTGCTACCGGAACCTATAACTTTTCGGTGAATGATGGCACGTGTACTTCAATAGCTTCAGCTAATGTGGTCATCAACACTCAGCCTGGTACACCAGCAGCTCCGACATTGGGGACTATAACGCAACCCAGTTGTACCTTAGCAACAGGAAGTGTCATATTAACCGGCTTACCGGCAGGCAACTGGACTATAGACCCGGGAGCTATCACTGGATCGACAACCAGTACAACAATTTCAGGTTTAATTGCAGGAACATATAGCTACACAGTTACCAATTCGGCAGGATGTATTTCGGTGGCCTCAGCTAATGTGGTCATTAATGCTCAGCCGCTTATACCAACAGCACCGGTAGTGGAGACTATTACCCAACCCACCTGCGTCCTGGCAACCGGAAGTGTTTTATTAAGCGGATTACCGGCAGGTAACTGGACATTAAATCCTGGCAATATTGCCGGATCAGGAACAACAACAACTATTTCAGGTCTTGCCGCCGGAACCTATACCTATACAGTAAATAACGGGACGTGTATTTCATCCGCGTCAGCAAATGTGGTCATCAATGCACAACCGCTTACACCTGGCGCGCCGACTATAGGAACGTTTACACAGCCAACTTGTTTGTTAGCAACCGGAAGTGTGGTTTTAAACAATTTACCGGCAGGCAACTGGACAATAAATCCAGGCAATATTACCGGAACAGGAACCTCAACAACTGTTTCAGGACTTGCTCCAGGAACCTACAACTTTACTGTCACAAATTCAGCAGGATGTACTTCTGCTGTATCAGCAAACGTGGTCATCAATGCTCAACCAATAACACCGGCTGCTCCAACAGTGGCGACCATTACACAACCAAACTGTGATTTAGCAACGGGAAGTGTTCTATTAAGCGGATTACCCTCAGGGAACTGGGTCATTAATCCTGGTACAATTACAGGTAACACTGCAAGTACTACAATCACCGGATTAGCGCCAGGAACATACAACTTTATGGTTACAAACTCGTCAGGATGTACTTCAGTAACTTCTACTAATGTGGTCATCAATGTCCAGCCGGTTATACCATCGGCCCCGGTAGTGGGAACAATCACGCAACCCACCTGCACGCTATCAACAGGAAGTGTTTTATTAAACGGGTTACCGGCAGGTAACTGGACAATAAATCCAGGCAATATTAGCGGCACAGGAACATCAACAACTATTTCAGGCCTTGCTGCCGGAACCTATAACTTTACAGTAAATGATGGCACGTGTACTTCTGTGGCTTCTGCTAATGTGGTCATCAATACTCAGCCGGAAACACCAGTTATTGCTGATCAATCAACATCAATTTCATCGGGTGCAACATTCACAGTTATCCCGGCTGGAGTTCCTGCAGGGACTACCTATACATGGACACCCCCTACTTATACCGGGGGCGTGACAGGAGGAAGCGCGCAGGCCATTCCACAAACAGATATCAGTGGAATGTTAACAATCCCCTCAGGAAGTGGAACGGCAATTTATACTGTGACACCCACTTCAGGATTATGCGTTGGTGCAAGCTTTACAGTTACAGTGACCGTTATAGGAATCAACCATACCATCAGTGGTAAAACGCGTTATGCAGCCAAGGCAAACGCAGGAAACCCTGCGCCCAATATGCCGTCCTACAATGCTGCAATTTACAATATTGATAATGTAGAAGTGAAACTGAAGAGTGGAAACACCGTATTGGCAACCACTATGAGTGATGCTAACGGGTATTTTCAATTTACCAATGTCACGGATGGAAACTACATATTAGCTTACGATCACATCCCTTATGATACCATGCAATACGTGAATCATGTAAATGCAGTTGACTTAGCCTTAATAAAATATCTTATTGGCCACGATACAGTGTCTGATCCGTCCAGAAGTTTTACTATTAAACATAAGAGAGCCGCAAACGTTGATAATAATGCCTCTATTAATACTGTTGACATTGCGAGAATTAGTGCAAAGATCGGTTTGCCAAACGATCGCACCAGAAACTTCCCGAAAGGAAACTGGGTAGCCCTTGACACATCCGTGACCGTGGCCGGTGCCGACTTAAACATCACCCTGCAAACGATCGCCTATGCAGATTACGATGCATCCAGTTCCAGATACAAAGATTCATTAACAAACTGGGGTATGGCAAAAGTATTACCTGATGAAAATATCATCATCCGCTCAGACGAATCCATCATAATGAGTGATCCTGAATATTTTGAAGTTCCTTTACGAATAAGCACAAAAATGAATGAACTTTCCGCATTGGGCCTGGAGCTGAGTTATCCAAGTGAACATTACAAACTTGTAAGCACGTCCATGTCAAATACCGGTAAAAAAGGTGGTGCAATAAAGATTAATCCTGCATTGGAGGAGATCATTGCTGCTAATAATGACCTGCTCGTGACAGATGTAGATGGAGTAATCAGAGTAGTATATGCGACAACTGATTATTTTGATATTGCGGCAAATGATGAACTGATCAGATTAGGCTTCCTTTCGCTCAATGATCCAGGTCTTGGAGAACTAGATTTTAAGCTGAACGGTACAGGGTTGATAGCTAATCAATATGGCGAAATAAATGCAGATGCCTACCTCACGATGCCAAAAATATTTGTCCAGAGTAACGATATGGAAGCAGGATTTGAGTTTGCAGGTTATCCCAACCCGTTCAGCAATGATGCTACTTTGACATATAGCATTCCGGAAAATGGGACTGTAAGACTGAAAGTATATAATACTATTGGCGAAATGATTGCCGAACCTGTGAATGAATCACAGCTTAGCGGAAAACATTCGGTTGTATTCTCACCAAAAAACCTGCCGGCAGGTATGTACACATTTAAACTGGAATACACTGGCCTGAATAAATCTAAATGCGTGATCTTGAAATTAATTCATTGATTTTTTATAAATTTGATTTTTGGTAAAGAGGCTGCCTGAATAAACAAGGCAGCCTCTTTTTTACCATGATTACCTAATAAAAATCTAGTAGGATATCAGCAAAAAGCCTTACTATTTAATTCTAAAAAAGGCGACTTGCGCCGCCTTACATGTTTTCACAACGGAATAATCCTTATTGTGATTTGCTTCTAATTCAGAAGCAAAAATAAAAAATATTTCGATTCGTGCAAATATTTTTAATAATTTTAAAAAAATTTTAGGATATGAAAAAGATTTTAGGATTGGATTTGGGTTCTGCATCTATTGGATGGGCAGTTATTAATGAGAATGAAGAAAATAGCAAAACTGCTTGTGAAATATTAGGGTTAGGTTGCAGGATTATTCCTTATGAAGGAACTGAAGGCAAAGATTTTGCGAAAGGAACTGGTGAAAGCAGAAACTCATTACGAACACAAGCAAGAACCGCTCGAAAAGGCTATGACAGATATCAATTACGTCGAAAATATCTTGTTGATATTTTGATAAAAAATAATATGATGCCTGATGATGCATTAAAAGCACTTCCAAAAAAACAACTATGGGCACTTCGAGATAAAGCAGCTGCCTCTGAAATTTCCCCAAAAGAACTAGGCCGTATTCTTTTATGGTTAAACCAAAAACGCGGATATAAAAGCAGCCGTAGCGATGCCAATCTGGATAAAAAAGATACAGAATATGTTGCAACGGTAAAGAGCAGACACGATAAGATTAAAGAACTGAATCTCACAATTGGCCAGTATTTTTATAATGAACTGACAAAAGATGAATATTTCAGAATAAAAGAGAATATTTTCCCGCGGGAAGCTAATATTGAGGAGTTTGATACTATTTGTAAACATCAGCCCTACTTGTCTCAGGAGCTTATTGATAAAATCAGAAATGAAGTTATTTACTATCAACGTCCCTTAAAATCTCAAAAGGGATTGGTTTCTGTCTGTGATTTTGAAGGCTTTTGGACAAAAAAAGAGGGAAAAGAATATTTTGTCGGGCCAAATGTTGCGCCCAAAAGTTCTCCGCTTTTTCAATTGGCAAAAATGTGGGAAAACATAAACAATATTAAAATCAATTCACGTACGGGCGGTGATGTTGTATTAACTTCTGAACAAAAATGGGCACTTTTCGAACACCTTGATAATAATGAAAAACTGACACAAACAGATCTGCTGAAAATTCTCAATTTTAAAAAAGAAAATTGTTATGTAAACAAACAATTAGCTAAAGGATTACAAGGAAACGTGACAAAATTTGCTATTAAAAAATGCTTTGCAAGCCCCAATGAATATGATAATCTTTTAAAATTGGACTTAAATATTATTGAAGGTAAAGGTGAAGGATATTTATATGATAAAAAAACCGGAGAGATTTTAGACGCCAAACCAATTAAGTTCATTGACCCATTAGTTGAAAAAGAACCATTTTATCAACTCTGGCACACCATTTATTCAATTAACGATCAGGCAGAATGCAGTACTGTTCTGCAAAAGAAATTCAATATTGATAAAATTACTGCTGACAAATTAGCAGGTATTGATTTTGCAAAATTCGCTTTTGGCAACAAATCCGCCAAAGCCATTCGTAAAATATTACCTTATTTAATGGAAGGAGCAGGCTATAGCGAAGCCATGAGTTATGCAGGTTATGACCATTCAAATTCTCTTACGAAAGAACAAAATTTAGAAAGAAAACTTTTAGATCAATTAAAACCTATTGCAAAAAACTCCTTACGGCAGCCCATTGTTGAAAAAATATTGAATCAAATGGTTAATGTCGTTAATGCGGCCATTGAACAATATGGTAAACCTGATGAAATAAGAGTTGAATTAGCCCGTGAATTAAAACAAAGTAAAGAAGAGAGGAATGATACTGACAAGGCAATGAATGAAAGGCAAAGACAAAATGAAAAATATGCCAAAAGCTTAGCTGAATTCGGATTAAGAGCAACAAGAAACAATATCATTAAATGGCGTTTATATGAAGAGATAGATAAACAAGATAAAAAAATGAACGCGATGTGTATATATTGCGGTCAGCCAATTTCATTAACAGAAGCCATTAAAGGCAATGATGTAGACATTGAGCACATCATTCCTAAATCAAAACTTTTTGATGATTCGCAAAGCAATAAGACGTTAGCTCACCGTCATTGTAACAAGAATAAAAACGACCAGACTGCCTATGATTTCATGAAAGGAAAATCAGAACAAGCATTTCATGAATATGTTGAACGGGTCAACATGCTGTATGATAACCATATCATCGGAAAAGCAAAACGGGATAAACTTCTGATGACTGAAAGCAAAATCCCAAAAAATTTTATTGATCGACAGTTACGCGAAAGTCAATACATTGCTACAAAAGCGAGAGAAATTTTACAATCCATATGCCATAACGTCTGGAGTACAAGTGGAAATGTTACCGCAGAATTGCGCCATTTATGGGGCTGGGATGATGTGACGATGAACCTGCAAATGCCAAAATATAAAGATTTGGGATTAACTGAAACTAAGGAATGGGAAAGCGAGCATGGACAAAACAAACATACAAAAGAAGTTATTAAAGATTGGACCAAACGTGATGACCACCGCCACCACGCTGTTGATGCTTTAACGATAGCCTGTACCAGGCAGGGATTTATTCAACGTTTTAATTCACTAAGTTCAAGCAAAACACGTGAGGATATGTATGCCGAGGTTGAAAAGTGTTCTGATCTTTTCAATGAAAAACGTTCATTATTGGAAAAATACATCATCAGTCAAAAACCAATTGAGGTAAAAGATGTGGAAAATGCTGTTTCAGGTATACTTGTTTCGTTTAAAGCAGGGAAAAAAGTGGCTGTAAAAGGAACACGAAAAACCGGCAAAAAAGGTAATAAAAAAGTGGTTCAGACCGGAATCATTGTACCTCGCGGATCACTGAGCGAGGAAAGCGTTTACGGAAAGATTAAAAGTATTGAGGAGAAAAAACCTGTAAAATATTTATTTGAAAACCCTCATTTGATCTTCAAACCATATATCAAAGAACTCGTTGAAAACAGGCTTTTGCATTATGATGGTGATACAAAAAAAGCAATTGCTTCATTAAAAAAGGAACCAATATACCTTGATAAAGAAAAAAAGATTTTGTTAGAATATGCTTCTTGCTTAAAAGAAGAATTTGTAATTAAATATACGGTAAATACAGACTTCAACAAAGTTGATAAGGTTATTGATTTAAAAGTTAAAGAAATTTTACAAAATCGTTTGAATAAGTTTAACAACAAGCCAAAGGAAGCATTTAAAGACGTGCAGCATGAAGGAAAAACGTTATTGAAATGGTACGAAGATGAAGGTTTAGAACGCCCCATTAAATCTGTGCGTTGTTTCACCGGCCTTTCGGCAGTTGTTCCTGTAAAAAAAGATGAAAACGGGAAAAATATTGGTTTCGTAAAACCGGGCAATAATCATCATATTGCCATTTATAAAGATTCTGAAGGAAACCATGTTGAACATGTTTGCACCTTCTGGCATGCCGTAGAAAGAAAAAAATATGGTATTCCGGTTATAATCCACGATGCAAACCAGGTTTGGGACAAAATAGCAGAAGCTCCCGAAGATACTTATCCCGAAAGCTTTCTTGTAAAACTGCCTCTGGCAAACTGGAAATTGAATTTAAGTATGCAGCAAAATGAAATGTTTGTTTTAGGCATGTCACAGGAAGAAATTACACTTGCTCTTGAAAGTAAAGATTACATGGCTATCAGTGGCAAATTGTATAGAGTTCAAAAAATATTCTGTAATCCTTTAGCAAAACAGATTGAAATTGTATTCAGACATCATTTAGAAACACAATTAATTGATGATTCAAATGCTAAAGCAAGCAGGCGTTTCATAAAAGTTCAAAGTCTTGGAGCATTATTTTCACTACAACCATTCAAAATAAAAATTGACTGTCTTGGGAATATCTCACTGACCAATCCATTAAATAAATCAAATAGAAATTCATACGATAGTGATAATACTGCTAAAGAACCTGTCAATTCTTATGCTACAACGCAAAAAATCACTATATTTCAATCACCTGAAGATGCCAAAAATTCGCAACTCGACTACTGGGCAAAACTCACACCCGAAGAACGATTTGAAAGGTTTCTGGAATTGATGAACCGCTTTTACAAATTTGTCAAACCCGATTGGTCAACAAAAAAAATAATCCTTGATTTATGAATATAACACACCCGGCACATCAGGAAATGCTCGCTGCTTTGCTCGAAAACAAGGTGGATTTTATCCTTGTCGGCGGATATGCCGTGATATATCACGGCTATATAAGAACTACCGGAGATATGGACGTATGGCTGCGCCCCAGCGAAAACAACAAAACAAAACTGATAAAAGTATTTACACAATTGAAATTCAATCCTGACGACATCAGCCTTATTGAAAAATTAGACTTCAGCGGCACTGTGATATTTCATATAGGCGCAGAACCGGACCGTATTGATTTTTTAACCCGTGTAGATGGATTAAATTTCGAAGAAGCCTTTAACAACAGGGTGTTTCTTAAAATTGACGATAATGAAATTCCCATCCTGAAATTGGAGGATTTGATAACAAACAAAATAATCACCGGCCGCCTCAAAGACAAAGCAGATATAGAACAACTCAATTTGATCAGGGAAAGAAAGAAATAAATGTCCTTTCAGAGCAATAACAAAGTGAATTTTTAAGTGCTTGAGAAAAACATAGGCCATAAGTGATAGCATAAAGAATACTGCACATGCATTTTGAACCGGAACACAGCTACCATATCTTCAACCAGGGCAATAACAAAGAGTTGATATTCTTTAACAGAGAGAACTATTTTTTCTTTCTGAAAAAAATTGAAACGCATATTGTACCTTTTGCAGATGTGCTGGCCTATTGTCTGATGCCAAATCATTTTCATCTGATGGTGTACACTAGTCATCAGATGACTTTGAGTCATCAGATGACTTCCCAAATAGCTACAGATCAGGCGACTTTGAGTCATCAGATGACTTCCCCCCAAATAGCTACAGATCAGATGACTTTGAGTCATCAGATGACTTCACAGCCCAGTCATCAGATGAGTGAGGGTAAACAAACTCTCGTACAATCCATCGCCATCATGCTTCGTTCATACACCCGTGCTATTAATATTCAGGAAAGCCGAAGCGGCTCTTTATTCAAGCCGCATACAAAAGCCGCGTGTCTTTCAAATAATTCAACGATTACACCTGCCTTTTCCGATACCATTCATGGCGCATACATCAATATACCATACCCGGATAAAGAATATCCCAAGCTTTGTTTCAATTATATTCACAACAACCCCGTGAAGGCAGGTCTGGTTAAAGATGCCAATGAATGGGAGTTCTCATCGTACTGCGATTATTATGAAAACCGGCACAATAGCTTTATAAATTTTTTGAGGGCAAAAGAATGTGGACTGATCTAATAATATTTTGTCAAAGAGTCACCATTAGTAAAGAAATGAAAACATAAAAGAAGAAATCATACGGCACCAGTAACACAATTACGAATTTTTCCGTTACGCAATTTTCCGTAATTCCATTTAACTAATATCCTGCCATAAGGTATTAAATATTAAAATGATGTTCAAATGATAAAACGCACCTTGTATTTCGGCAATCCGGCATACCTGCATCTGGACAACAAACAACTGATCGTGAAATTGCCGCAGGTAGAAAAAAATGCAGAAATGCCTGAAATGTTAAAAAAAGAAGCTATCGCATCTATTCCTGTTGAAGATATTGGGGTTGTTATTCTCGACGATAAACAGGTCACCATAACACAGGCATTGATCAGCACGTTGTTGGATAATAACGTGGCATTGATCAGTTGTTCGGAAAACCACATGCCGTCGGGACTGTTTTTGCCGCTAAATGTGAACAGCATGCAAAACGAGCGTTTCAGGGCACAAATTGATGCCAGCGTTCCCTTGAAAAAACAATTGTGGCAGCAAACCATAATTTCAAAGATACGCAACCAGGCAGCCATGCTGAAAAAATACGGGAAGGACGCTTCGTGGCTGATGAAATGGGCCGGTGATGTGCGTTCCGGCGATCCTGACAATTATGAGGCTCAGGCCGCCGCCTATTACTGGCAGCATATTTTTCCGGAAAAACTTGGATTTAAACGTTTTCGTGAGGGTGAACCACCCAACAACCTTTTGAATTATGGTTATGCGATTTTACGCGCTGTGGTTGCCCGTGGTTTAGTGGCCACAGGTTTAATGCCCACATTGGGAATTCATCACGAAAACAAGTACAATGCCTATTGCCTGGCCGACGACATCATGGAACCATACCGCCCCATGGTCGACAGAGTGGTTTGCGAAATTGTGTACAGCGAAATAGATTTTACTGAACTGAATAAGGATATCAAGCAAAAGTTGTTGAGCATACCGGCTATGGATATCAGTATCGATGGTGAAAACAGTCCGCTGATGGTTGGCCTGCAACGAACTACGGCATCCTTGTTCAAATGTTTTGAAGGTAGTTCTAAAAAAATTATTTACCCGGAATTAAATTTTTAACCGTCCGATGGACTCAAGTCTGCAAACAGAGCCATGTTAAGCAAATTAAACCAATACCGTATCATGTGGGTACTTGTATTTTTCGACCTTCCTGTCGTTGAAATTAAGGAGCGCAAGGTTGCCGCCCGGTTCCGTAAAGATATCATGGCAGATGGTTTTGCCATGTTCCAGTTTTCGATATACGTAAGGCATTGTGCCAGTGCCGAAAATGCTGATGTTCACATAAAACGGGTAAAAAAACTCCTGCCCGAACTGGGCCATGTCGGTATTTTGTGCATCACCGATAAACAATTCGGGAGCATGGAAATATTTTACGGGCGAAAACCGTCCGAAGCCACTCCCCCGCCCCAGCAACTTGAATTGTTTTGACAGGAATGAAAAAATCCCCATGGCCAATAAAAAACCACAGGGATTTCCTCATTTTTTTTCGATTGATAACATCATGTTATCCTTGATATCATTGGTATTTCAGCGTGGTATGCTGTTATCAATACTTCAAAGATAAGAATTAGAAAGCAAATCACAACACTTGACCACCAATCAAC
>Ga0209098_1000365_pt1 | contig 51211 bp, 46 predicted proteins | sample AD_JPNHW1_MetaG_FD_184429 | JGI IMG/M metagenome (GOLD analysis project Ga0209098, IMG submission 184429) | Active sludge microbial communities of municipal wastewater-treating anaerobic digesters from Japan - AD_JPNHW1_MetaG (SPAdes) (version 2) | ecosystem: Engineered > Bioreactor > Anaerobic...
TCTCGCAAATGGATTTGATTATGTCACTATTTTTAATGGAATGCTTAGCAACAAAATTCATTATTCTAGGCAACTTTGCACTCGTGACAGTATGCATCAAATAATACACAACTGTATCTATTGGTATTAAATTCTGAGTTGCATCTGGATCTGTTTTGATCCGACAGGTTTCATTGGGGTATCGATATGCTAGGCTACAAATTCTCTTTGTAAAATCAAATATTCCAAAATCCGTCTTTGTTACTCCCGTTATACTATTACCAACAACTTGCGACGGTCTGATAATATAAGCATTGAGAGCCTTGTCTTGTACATATTTTTTTATTACATTTTCAGCATATCGTTTTGATTGTTCATAGTAATTCCTAAAGTTTGAAATATCTTCATTACTATAAAATTTTTCCTCAAATATTGATATTGCGTTTCCACAAGAGTAAGCTGTGCTTATAAAAAAGAAGCGAGAATTAATTGATGCGTTTTTCAAAAACACTTTTATTGAATTCTCTACACCAGAAATATTAGTTAAAAATATCTCATCTTTTGTCTTTTCGCTAAACTTAAGGCTCGCAGCAAAATGATAGTAATCTACATCTCTACTAAAGATTTCGGCAAGTTGATTCGATGTCATAAAAAAACCTGTCTCCAATAAAGAGTAATTGTACACTTTCAGGTTTTCATCCTTAAAACCTCCCTCTCCTTTAATCTCCATCAAAGCATTTACCATCTTTTGCCTAGACAATAAATCACTTTCGCTTCTTACCAATGCAACAACTTCATAACCTTGGTTAAGTAATTCGAATATAAAGTTTGAGGCGATAAAACCGTTTGCTCCGTTAATGACTATTCGTTTCATTTTTATTTGAATAATAATAAAACCAAAATCACACTAATAGGTATAGATAGATTATCCGAACCCCGCCAGCTAAATATTTCTCCTATTGTGCTTACAAGAGCAACTATTAGTGAAACAATTATTGTAGTTTCGTCAAAAGTTCTTCTATTGAAATAAAGAGCTGTTAAGCAGATAAGTAAACTGGATATAAAAAAAGCTCCGGATCCGAATATTGATTTTTGAGTTTTAACTCCTAAGATTTTAATTCTATGGTTATACTTCTTCATACTCATGCCTATAATTGCAGCCATAGGATCAGAAATAGCAAGAATTAATATTGGTAAAATGAACATTAGCTTACTTCCATAGAACTCAGCAATAAAAAATGTTACGTATATAGATATGGGCAACAAAAAACTACCCATTGATTTCCTTTCTATATCGTGGATTGATTGAAGTAAATGTCCCTTCTGAGTGAAAAATAATAACGAAGAAAATATTATTGCAAGAATTAGTATATACCAATGAGAGGAGAAAACATATGGTAAAGGAATTGTACATAACGTTGTTGCAAAATGAGCAAATTTGCGCGATATTTCACCTTTTACCTTTAATCGCCTATAGTTTATCTCGTTAAATATTAGCAAAACGGCTAAACTTACTAAGTAAATAAAAGTTAATATAATTATATTCGAATTCATGAATGTTAAAAATAAATTAGAGAATGTGTTAAATACACGAATGCTCCTACAGCAATTAGGCTGTCAAAACGATCAAGAATCCCTCCGTGTCCTGGAATGAGATTGCTGAAGTCTTTTACTTGATATTTCCTTTTGTAATACGAAGCAGCAATATCTCCGATAAAAGCTGAAGCGATAATGCCAAAAGCCATTAACAAACTTTCAGGTACTGGTTTAGAATACACATCATTTAATAAGACAGAGCCTATTAATGAAACTGCCGAACCACCTATTAACCCACCAAGTGTCTTGTTTGGGCTTATTGTTGGAAGAATTTTTCGATGGCCAAACAATTGACCAGTAATTTGGCTGAAACTATCAAATATTGAAAGGACTAAGAATGCGAAAAGAATAGCCCCCTTTTCTAAAGAGCTGAACCTGTAAAAGGTTATTGAAGCAGCTACAAAAGTTATTAAAACAAGACTGAAAAAATTTGAATTTTTATATCTCGACTTTACATATAAACTTACTAACTCATACGCTGCAATCAAGATTATAACAATGGTTATGTAGCTAAAAATAAGCTGATTAAAAACAATACTAAAAAATACGCTATTAATTATCACGAAATAGCTTATATATTTTATCCAATTTCGTCGCGCCTCCTCTTTCGACTTCTTCTTGTTTATCAAGTAAAAGCCAAAAGCCCCCAAGAGGAAATAAACTAATATTATAATGTAAATAGCACGAATCATTTTACTGTTTATTTAATTATCATTATTACTCCTAGTATTGCAATTACACCAGCATATGCATACTTCGCCAAACTATCAGATTTTGTAATGTTAGACTTTGTCAATAGGTGTGGTCCAATAAAAGCACCCAGAATTGATCCGGACGTGAGAAAATAAACCAAGGTCATATCTACTTTGCTTACTAGAAAATGTGCAAATACCGCAAATAATGTATTGTTTAAAACAACTACCAGCGATGTGCCTATTATCATTTTAAGAGGTATGCGTAGATTCATTAGTCCTGCAAGAACGATTGCTGCGGCACTCGTCCCTAAGACGCCAGTGATTGTTCCTGCTGCAAATCCAAAAAATACAATCTTAACTTTGCTGCCAATTTTTTTACCCCTCCTATGATTTCCATTACCATTGGAATCCTGCTCTGAACCTCGTAAAGTCGAATAAATTATATTTAAAGCAATAAGAACAGAGTATATGCCAAAACCCAAATTCAATATTCTACTACTTATCAGCCCTATTGCGCATGTTCCTAATAATGCACCCAAAATGCCTACTAATGCAAAAGTTATGGCTATCCTTAAATAAACATTGCCTTTTTGAAAATGCCTCCAAGAGCCTACAATACAAATTGGTAATGTCGCCATCAAAGATGTTGTAACAGCTATATGTGGAGGAACTTTAAATAAAAGCGTTAGAATAGGTAGAAAAATAAAGCCACCACCACCGCCAAGCATAGACCCCCCCAATCCTACTATAAATCCAACTAGGGGCAGTAAAAAATATATTGGTTCTATAGATGAGTTAAAAAACATTACTGCATAATTTTATTGTTATTCATAACCTACTCTTGTACAATATCTTATTTTATAAAGTATTCCTTTTGATACCCTTACCTCAATTCTATTATTCTCAAGAAGCCGTAATTCACAACTTAGCTTATAACCTCTACCATAAAAGTGTCCTCCCTCATACTTCTCATTAATGGGATTATATCGCATATCGTCAATGATTACATCTCCGAGTTTAAAGTTTCTTTTATCTGCATCAACATCCATCCAAATAACCTTTCCGAAATAAGAGTTCCCAGACTTGAATATCTCAACTTTAACATTCTTGTTCGCCATTAACCAAACACCTAAAATGTCATTAGGCTTTGCATTAGCATTGATTGTTAATGGTGATAATAAAACACTCAGAATTATTGTAACTAATATTCTCATTTGTTAAAGTCAGGTTTATTTAATATTAGTACTCAGTATTGTTTTTAATGTCAAATTGATGTATAACATATAATTATTAAATCCTATGATGCATAAATTGAATAAACTGCATCGAATTCATTCAAGCACCCTCAAAATGGATTTCATTATCACTTCTTTGACCATTAATAATGCATTCTGAAAATTTAACTATACCTTAAAGATGCAGACATGCTCAATATTTTTAAATAAAAATGTAATTGAACCAAACTTTTAAAAAAGTGAATGATTAAAATCTAGAAGTGAATCGAAGATTTTTTAAGGTAAAGCATTTTCAAATAGCAAACTTAAAATCAATGTTTTGATTAACAGGTAGATAAAAATTACAAAATCTGAAAAAGTTAAAGAATAAATAAAAAGGTCGTCTTAATTGCTTAAAACAACCTTTTCTTTTTTTACGTATTTATTTAAAAGGATATGTTTCAGGTGTTCTCCATCCAATTTAAGAATTGTTGAGTTTTGCTTAAACTAGGTATTATTTTCTCTTTATAAGGAACAATGATGTTTACGGATAACTTTCTTTGGAAATAATGGGAAATATCCAGAATAGCTTTCCGGTTAACAAGATGTTGACGGTTAACCCGGAAAAAATTATTTCCGGTTATTTTATCCATATCTTCAAGTTTCGTATTTATGTGGTATGTTTTTCTGTCGAATGTTAAAATATGAGTTATCTCATTTTCGATATAAAACAAAGCAATGTCGTCTATCTTAATTGGCAAAATCTTGTCCTTATTGCGAACGAGAACCGTAGTGGATTTGGGGACATCTCGGTTCTTTAGTGCTTCCATAACTGCATCAAACTGAGATGCATTACCAGAAAACGACTGCCGTAAATTACGGTATTTATCTAGCGCTGCTATTATCGTTTTTCGTGTAAAAGGCTTTAATATATAGTCAATTCCGTTGGTTTTAAAGGCGTTTAACGCATATTCGTCGAAAGCGGTACAAAATATGATAGGCGTATTTATGTTGACGGCTTTAAAAATATTAAAGCATAAACCATCACCTAATTGAATATCGCTAAATATCAAATCGGGGGCAGCATTTTTTTTGAAATAGGATATAGCATCCCTAACTGAATGAAGGAGCGCAGTAACTTCTGAATCTGGCGCAACTAAAGAAATGGTTTTGGCTAAATCCTCAGCTGTTATTATTTCATCTTCTATTATTACTATTTTCATGGTTTAGTAATTTTATACTTACAGAGAAAACCTTTCCATTATCTTCAATAACTACCTCATCATTAGAAATAAGTCGATACCTTTCGGTCAGGTTTGCTAAACCAAATCCGGATGAAATTTCGGAGGACTCTTTCAGGCGAATGTTATTTGAAACTTTAATGCAATCATTCACCTGTTTAATGGTAATGTGCAAAGGGTATTTTTCGGTAAGTTCATTGTGTTTGATGGCATTTTCAACTAAAGGCTGTATAGAAAAAGAGGGAATAAATCGGGTTTCGTTTAAATCTTTTTCAGAAATTGAAACAGACCATGTTAAAGCCTCCCGGAAACGAATTTTTTGCATAATCAGGTAAGCTTCACAAAGTTTCAACTCGTCTTTTAAAGAGACTATTTTAATGTTATTGTTTGATATAGAAGCCCTTAAAAATTCTGACAGATAGACAAGATATTCGTCAGCCTCGGCAGGATTTCTATTATACAGCGATTTTATGGTGTTTAAAGAATTGAACAACATGTGAGGGTGAATTTGCTGCCTCAGTAATTGATTTGCCGCTTCTGTATTGGCTATTTTAAGCTGCGAATTTTCTTTGTCGGTGTTTATTTTTTCTTCCTGAACAAGAATATATCTCAGTATAAAAAGAGACAATAAATACAAAAGAATTAATACCGACGCCAAAAAGATAATATTTGGCCATGAAAATCTCTGTTTGAACCACATCCTTATGCTGAATACTAGAAAGAAGACTAAAAAACTGACAATAAAGCTTAAAATTGCTTTTTGTTTTGTTTTAACCTTGTTTGACTTATGTACTTGTTTTTCGTAATAAATTACTATAAACATATTAGAAAATAAAATCAATAAAAAAACAAAACAACCTAGTATTAGCCTATAAATCATATTGCTTATGTCAATATTTTCTGTGTTAAAATAAACAATAATGATGTTGTAAAATGCACAAGCTAAAACAACAACAATATTCAAGATACTGAGCCTCTTTATTGGATATTTTGATTTCATTGGATTACAATTTTAAATCAGCCCATTTTTTACAATAGGCAGATATACAATATATACAAAGATACATAACACAGACTTGTTTTATCTATTTTTTAAGGTGAATTGAACAGAATTGAAGTTAAATGAAAAAACAAAACAAGTAAATCTGATTTTTTAGCCTTAAGTTATTTTATTTTGTTTGCGAGGGTTGCATTTCCCTCATTAAAAAAACAAAGTGATTGTTAGCCATTTTCAAACCATCGCAACCAAACTACAACAAAACCATGTCTGTAAATTTAATGTATTTACCTAACGTCCATTTTAAAAAGGTAAATGAATATAGTGAATAAAATAAGGAGCAGAAAATCTGCCCCTTCATTTTTTTTGTCGATATGAACCTTCTAGAACAGTAAACTAATCTCATATTTACAACTCAATCCTCGCACCAAACACTAATCTCGACATAGAAGTCATTCTCATCATGTCGATATTCAACTATTTTTACAACCCCTTTTGCTCCTGACCAATTCAAGGAACTCCTTTTAATCTCAGCTATTTCGTTTTCCATAAGTATATCCTGTAAATTAATCCACTCTCCAACCCTAGGTATAAAATCTAAGAAAGTCCAACACTTCATGTTCTTATTTCTTGTTAAAAAAAAGAATTTAACTTTCATAGGTCTAAGCTTTACATATTAAATTTTAGAATGAATTGCAGCAAGGACAAACGGGGAAATCAGGCTTTGATGGGCGTTAAAAATTTCCTCAAACTTATTCTCTTCAAAGCCAATCGAGAATTTCAGCACTGGCTTTGCAATAATGGGAAAAACGCAAAGTGAAAGTATGGCTATTATTAGAAACGAGCTATAGGTTTCGCTGTTTGCATTATTCCCAAAGTTTCCTTCAAACTGTTTATTGAAAATATCAATAAAATCATTTTCAATCAATTCACTTATACGCTTCCCAATCTTATTCGGATTTCGAGCAACCTCTCCAGCTATAAATATGGGCAACTGTGGGGTCTCGTTGAAAAAACAAGTACAATCTGACACCGCCAACTCTAGCTTTTTTGCAAAATCGATATCATCTCTTAAGAATGAAGTCCTTATCCTTGAATATACTTTATGAAAGGCTTCGTCAAAAACAATAAAAAACAGCTTCTCCTTTGAGCGATAGTAGTAGTTAAGCATTGCCTTACTAGTATTTGCCTCTTTCACTATTTCTCTAACAGTTGTTTCCTTGAATCCTTTCTTCAAAAATAACCTGCGAGCTGCTTCGAGTATATCTATCTCTGTATTATTATTCATCTACAATAAGTTACGAATAAATATTTAAACTAATATTCTTACTATATTCTATTAATTCCGTACAAGTTTTGTTTTGATAATTATGCTGGGAGCACCATTATTTGCATGCATCCCAGCATTCATCAACCCTATAACTTTCAGTTCAATTAAAACAAATAACAAATCCCTCAAATCTCTTTATTGTAAGAACTAAATATGTAGAATACTTTTAAGCAAAGAGTTTTCGTCTGAACTCTGATACGAATTCGGCTCTTTAGCCATATAATAGTAAAGGATTTTATCAAACAAATTGGGCATTAAACGTCTTGCAACGATTGAGAAGTAGTCTTCCCCTGAAATAATTATTGTTCTTTTTCGATGCTTAACTCCGTCTGCAATTTTTAACGCAACTTCCCCCGACGACATCATTTTATTCTCATCTCGTGGTGATATTCCTTGAGGAGATCCATCGGCTGTTAAAGCATTCCTCCTTATATTAGAAGCGGTAAAACCTGGCGCGACAATCATTACATGCAGATTTTTATCAAGATTCTCTACTCTTACTGTTTCTAAAAAACCTTGAAGGGCAAACTTTGAAGCAGAATATCCACTACGCGCTGGCAAGCCAAAAAAACCGGCCAAAGAAGTTACACCAACGATGGATCCTTTGGATTCAATTATATGAGGTAAAGCATATTTAGTGCAATATACAGCACCAAAAAAATTCACCTCCATTACCTGCCTAATAACCTTAACGTTTAAGTCTGCCAGAAGTGCTCGCATCGAAACTCCCGCATTATTAATTAAGTAGTCAATTTTCCCGTATCTATTCAGCGTTTGAGCGATAAGGTTTTTACAATCATCTTCATTTGTCACATCAGTCTTCACAGCAAATGCGCTATATCCATTTTTCGCTAACCCTTTTTCAACTATTTGTAGTTTTTCAATACTCCTAGCTGCAAGAACAACTGACGCTCCTTTTGAAGCAAACACTTCAGCGCATGATAATCCTATGCCCGAAGAAGCACCTGTAATGATGACCACCTTGCCTTTCATTTCATTAATTGCTCTTTTCATCATCTTATTCTTTCAATAAACGTGGCACTTTATCATCTAAAATTTTTTATTTAGAAACGATTCTACTCTAAAACCGCCACATACAGCAAATTTTACTTTCAAACAAATACACTACTGATACCTTCCAGTTACCTGCATATAGGTAACAAGCTTAACTTTGTAATTTGCTCGGACGTCAGTCAGTTGATCCTTCGCCTGCTGCAACATGGTCTGAGCTTCCAGCATATCAGATATATTTACAACCCCACCTTTATAGTTATCGCTATTAATCCTAAGATTCTCTTCTGCTTGCTTAATGGTTTTATTTGCAATTTCGATCTGTTTGTAAGCCTCTTCGAGTTCGTTCCAAGTTTTTTGTATTTGAAGCAATAATAACTCAGAATTATTCTGCGAATTATTACGGGCTATTTGCTCCCTTAGCTTTCTCTCTTTTAGGGAATGAGACGCTCCCCACCAATCTGAAATAGGAACACTTACAGACGCAAATACCATTGTGTTAGTTGTGCCTTTGTTGTTGCTAAAAGCATAATCGTAATAAAGCGCACCGACTCCAACGCCTATTTCTGGCAAATATTCTCCTAATTTCAAACGGGTTTGCAGTTCTTCGGCTTTTACGCTTTGCTGAAGGAGCTTGTATTCTTCACGATTCGACAGAGCCTGATTGGCATCAACATGTACTTCATATGGAACCTTCGAAATATCGAGTGTATCACTCAATACTAGGCTTGAATCGTAAGGTATTCCAATATTCTGACAAAGAGCCATAGTTGCCAACTTTATACCATTTTCGAGTTTAATATGGTTTACTTCCATTTCACTTTGCTTAATGGTCACCTTCATTACATCGTTGCGGTTAATTAACCCAACATGATACGCATCGTTTGCCTGCTTATATATTGTATCAAGAAGAGTTTCGACCATTTTAACAGTATTCATCTTTTCATAAAGTGAAACAATGAGCCAATATTGTTCTTCTGTTTTGAGCAGAACTTCGTTAGTAGACAATACAAGCCTATTTTTATTAACATCAACACCCAGTTTCGCCAACTGATTACCTGTTACAATTCGTCCTCCAGTAAAAATAGGCTGTACAGCAGTAACAGCACCGTAGTTAACTTTATCCAAAACAGAAAGTGAAAGGCCAGGAAAATAAGCAAACTGGGTTGCAGTAGCCAAATTTGCCGGGTTACCATCGTATACAGGCAAGTTACCTCCAGCCACCTTATACTTCATCAATGGATCGTTAAACTTAACTGCCATCCCACTCGCGCTAACTTTTGGAAAATAATTGGTAAAGGCTGTTTTTTTTACTTGCTTAGATGCTTCAATTTCTAAGTTTCCATTTTTTACCTGAGCATTATTTTGTAATGCTAGCATTTTGCTTTGTTCCAATGTAAGCCTATTCTGTGCATTACAATTTAGAATAATGCAAAGTATCAGTAAACAATTTATGCTTCTCCTTAAAATTTTCATTTTCAACACCGTTAATATTAAAATCGCATTTAATTAATGATTTTGGGCTATTCGAAGGGACAACTCCTTTTTAAAGTTTACTATATCCCTTTGCACAGCATGTGTTATTGCCTCAGACTTATGAAACCACAAACTCCTGTACCTCCTTAAATTTGGAGTACAATACATATCTACCTTTTTTTCTACCCCTTTGTGCTTTATAATAGCTTTTTTCATTATTTGAAAAGACCCATTCAGCGCATCAAGCGTCCCTGGAAATTTATTCCCTTCGATAAATTCACCCCCGATAACATCAACTGCTATAATAAAATCAACATTATCCAATAGGTCAAAAGGAACGGGATTTACTAGTATCCCATCAAAAAACAGATCACACTTATAGTAGTAAGGTTTTAATATCCCAGGTATAGAGACACATGAACAAATAGCAGGAATAATGTCACCCTTATCATATACAAACTCCTCCTTACTCCAATAGCTAGTTGCAGAAATTTTCAAGGGGATTTTCAAATCTTCAAATCTTTGGATAGGTAGTTTTTTTCGAAGAAATACTTCAAATTTATCTCCCAATCCAAAACCAGTTTTTGATAGCATTGGCAGTGAAACAACTTTGTCAACATATATTCTTTCAAAGTCTTTTAAAATAACTTGTATTTCCTTTGCAGGCATCCCACCTGCATAAAAGGCTCCGATTAGACCACCAAGTCCCGTACCTGAAATAGAGTTTAACTTTACGCCCATTTCATCTATAGCGTTCAAGTATGCAACATTTGCAAATCCTTTTACGCCTCCACTACCAAGTGCAATTCCAATTTTCATCATCTTTTCATTAATGACCTAATCAAATAGCAGGACTTTTATCTTCATGCTTAAAGACAAGCCAATACAAAACAGGCAGCACAAAAAGGGTCAATACCATAGAGACCATCAGTCCAAAACACATAACAGTGCCCATTGGAGCCCAAAGAAATGATTTACTCATTATCATAGGAATAACGCCAACTGAAGCCGCGGCTGAAGTCAGAAAGATTGGCCGCATTCGCCGTTTTGCAGACGCTATTGCGGCATCAAATACCGATAATCCCTGCTGCTTTCGAAGTATTTCGGCATAATCAATCATAATTATTCCATTACGGACTACAATACCCACCAAGCTTATCACCCCTAAGAAAGAGGTTGCGCCAAAAGGATATCCCATAATTTTTAAGCCCATAGCACTTCCCAATAGTGCGAGAGGCATACTCACCATGATCAGTAGGGCAGTCCTAATTTTCTTAAATTGAAAAAGAAGAATAAAAAATATTAGTACAATGCTCACCGTTAAAGATTTTGCTAATGGAATATAATTCTCAACCTCACTCTCACTCTCGCCCCCATAACTAATGCTTAGGTTTGGATCTAGTTTAAGCTTTGCAATATTCCTTTTGATATCCGACATGATTAAAAAGGCCAGTTTCCCTTGCTCTAAGTCAGCGCGGACAGTTATTGTCCTCATTCCGTTACGACGGACAATTTGTCCTTCAGTCCACTCCGGAACCAATGTGGCAACTTGTCTTAAAGGCACTGTCGCAGTCATAAAGGGTGATGTTATATACTGATCTTGCAAACTTTTTAGTGTGTTGTTGTTTTTATCATCTAAAAGTTTGACAGTTACCTGCTTGTCCCCTTCCCAAAGCGTAGTTAAAGGCAACCCCTTTGTACCTATTGCCAATGAAGCAGATATAAATGACTTTGTAAAACCAAGTCGATTAGCCTCATCGTTATTCAACTCAACGGCAATTCCTTGTCGTTTCTCCTCGTAATCATCCCGAACCCAAGAAATTCCTTTCTCCCCGCGAAGTATCTCTTTTACATTCTCTGCTGTTTTCTTTAAAGATGGAATGCTATCCCCTGAAATTCGAACCTCAATGGGGCTTTGAGATGCAAGAAAATCTAGCTGTTTCCACCTTACGTATGCACGCGGGAAACAATCTCGATACTTTGAATCATATTCCTTTAAAATCTCAATGGTTGCTTCATTTGAAATAGTATTCACAATTAATTGTCCATAGTTTAAGGAAGGAAAATTTGGAGCATAAACTGTATGAAAGCGAGGCGAACTAGTTCCTATGAATGAAGTTACATTTGTTACTCGTTTATCTTTTAATAGAATCTTTTCAAGAGAGGTGATAACAGTATCTGTCTGCGCCAACGAACTACCCTGAGAAAGGTATACTTCCACCGCAAGTTGGTTTCTCTCAACCTTTGGGAATAACCGCTCTTCCATTGTAAGGCTAATAAGAACTCCAACAATAACAGACAAGATACCAATGCAAACAACCGTACGGGGATAATTAAAAGCCTTATCCAAGGCCTTATCAAACCATTTTTGCAGCAGTGTTAAAAATGTTTTCTTCTCCCCTCTTTCACTCTGCTTGGTTGTTCCCTTTTTAAGAAAGGTCAAGTTTAGGGTCGGTAATATGAACGCAACCACTAAAAGAGATGTACCTAAAGCAATTGAAATGGTTGAAGGGAATAGTCCGCAGAAATCGCCTACAAAACCCGTAAGAAAGAATATAACTGGCAAAAATGTAAAAACAATCGCTAAAGAGGCCGTCGTTACAGGGATAAAGAGCGACGAAACGCTGTGAGAAGCAGCTTCCAATGGCATTTTCCCATGATCAATCTTTTCGACATGGTTATCGACCACTACAATCGAGTTATCCACTACCATTCCAAGTACAACTATTAAAGCAGCAAGAGTTACCTGATTTAATTCATAACCTAAAGCATAAAGGAATGCGATTGTTATAAAAATAGTGATTGGTAAGGTTATTGCAGAAACCATAGCAACTCTGAGAGGTTGAAGAATAATGATAACAATTATCACTGCGACAATTGCCATGGCAAATTCTTTCAAGAAATTGAGTATGGATGAGTTTACAAACTCTGGAGCATCGACCACTTTCTCTATTTTTACATCTTGAGGCAATCGCTTTGAGTACTTTTCAAGAACCTTGTCAACATCTCCCCCAAACTGAACAATATTATTCCCCTTTTGCATTTCCATAGAGAGTAAAACGCAACGTTTACCATTGGTTCTCAGATAAGAATCTGGATTTTTATATTCTCTTTTGATTAACGCAATATCTTTCAACCTTATAATATTGCCTAAGGGATCAGTATAAACTATTTGTTGAGCAATATCATTCTCCGATTGATATCTCGGAGCAATATGTATTGGCTGGCAATAATTATCGTTATCCAATTCCCCAGAGTAACTCACATTCCCCTCTGTTTTAAGCGCCATCAAAATGGTTAATGGTTTAATTCCATAATAAGCTAGTTTCTCCGACTGTAAATAAATGCTGATCTGTTCATACTGAATTCCATAATGCTTTAGTTTTGAAACAGCAGTAATTTTGCGTAACTCGTCCTCCAGTTGTGTCAAATAATTTTCCAACTCACGATAAGTCCGTTCATCTGACTGGACTGTCAAAAGCAAAGCTGAAGTGTCCCCAAAGTCATTATCAGCTATTAAGGCAAGTACTTCAGGGGTTAGCTGCGATTTAAAAACATTAAGCGAATGCTTGAATTTAGACCAAAACGCATCTGCATCCTTCACCTCATCGTTGAGTTCAACATATATTATCATCATTCCTTCCTTTGAGACGGAGTACGTTTTCTTTTTATTCACCTCTTTAAATCCAAACAAAAAACTCTCGACCTTCGATGATAGTTGTTCTTCCACCTGCGACGATGAAGCACCAGGCATTACCCCTATTACTAAACCCTGTCGAATAGTAAACTCAGGGAACTCTTGCCTTGGCATATTATACAACGCGTAAATCCCAAAAAAAACCAATACTGCTGCAATTAGAAAACTTATTGTCTTATGCCTCATTGCAGCCTCAATTAACCTATTTCCCGATCTCATAGAAACATGAATTAAATTATTATATGTATTGGTGACTTATCATATAGTTTTTGACAACCTTCAACTATAATCACTTCGCCCTGACTTAATCCTTCCTTGACAATAATTCCAGAATTTGTAATTCCTCCCAGAATTATTTGTCTTTTCTCTGCTTTTTTAATAGACTTATCCACTACATAGACATACTTCTTGTTGCCATCCTCAGAAACAATTGCATTATTAGGAACAACAATATTCATTGATGTACAATCGTTTAATAAATAGACATTTGAGACCATGCCTGGTAGTAGTTTCTCGTTCTGATTTGATAAGGCTATTTTTATATCGTATGTATGAGATAAAGGGTTAGCCATTACACCCCTCTCTTCAATTGTACCGCCAAACTCCTCTCCATCTAGGGCTGCAACGGTTATTTTAGCCTTTTGTCCAATTTTTATCTTTGATATTTCGTTTTCAGGTATAGAAACCTTTACAAAAACTTTATCAATCTTTACAAGGTTAAATACTGATATTGCAGGCAGTACACTGGACCCAGGCTCAATACTACGTTTTCCAATTATTCCGCTTATTGGCGCGTATAGCTTACAGTCGTTTAGGTTTTTTAAAGCAATTTGAGTTGCAGAATGAGCCTGCTCCACACCAGTCTGAATTTCAATGTATTTTATTTCGGGTAAACTACCCTTCTTGTACAATTCTGATAGTCGATTGAATGCATCATCCGCTTGCTTCTCTTTTGCCAGAGACATCTGATACATGCTTAAATAGGTAGTATTGTTCAGTTCCGCCAAAAGCTGACCCTTATTAACTTTCTGACCCTCTGAAACATAAACATTATCTACTTGACCTATCGTTAAAAAACTTACAGGAACAGAGATAGATTCTTCAACAATCCCAACAAAATAACTTGACTGTTCGTCTTTAGAAAGTTCAACTTTTTGAACTCTAACAGGAACTCCGTCTCCTGTCACTAAAGTATTCTTATTACTTTCACTACAGCCCCCAAGCCATACTAAAGCAACCAATACAAAAGCATGAAAAAAATTTTTCCCTCTCATAATAAACTTGTTTTAATTATACTGCAAAACGTTTTTCGTATTTTTATCCAAATAATTTCAAAAAAATAAATCATATGCATTGTGTCAGTACTCCACCAAAAACTCTTTCATCATTGTAAATTGAAACAACTACTTTTGGTTTTTCCATTTTTTATGCAGTTGGATTCATAATCAAATAAAGCTTCTCTAGTAGCCAACCTCCCCCTTTCTACAATCTCTTGTGATTTATAGAAATGAAACGATCCTACTGACTCTAACGGAACTCGTATTAAAATATCTGGCCGATACATTGATAAAGTCAAATTGGATATCTGCCTTATCATTAAACTACTAGATTGAGTTAAAAGGGTGTAATAGTTTATCTGTTCGCCCTTCACATTTGTTAAAAAACTAAACCCCTTCTCCTTTAGCAAGGAGAAAAAATTAATATCAACTTCTTCCTTTTTACTGTTATCCTTGCATTTGTCCAAACCTGTTTGATAGCTGACATCCACCGCAATAACAATATCATCATCACCTCTACTAACATGATTTATAGGGACTGGATTCATTACTCCACCATCAATTAAAATCATACCATCCAGTTTCAACGGGGTAAATACAGTAGGTATAGATATTGAAGCCCTAATTGCATTGTAAAGGCTTCCCTTTCTGAATAGAACCTCATTTCTGCTTTTGATATCAACTGCAACGGCAGTATATAAAATTGGTAAATCTTCGATGTTTATGTCAGGTACAATTTTTTTAAGCTCTTTTATTAACCTCATACCCTTCACTAAACCTTTAGTACTTAAAGTAAAGTCTACAAGATTAAAAACATCCTTTTTATCAAGTTGACACATCCAGTTTCTAAACTTTTCTAAATTGCCAGATGCATATACTCCTCCAACAAGAGCACCCATTGAAGTACCAGCAATTGACACTATTTCAAAACCTTGTCGCTCTAACTCTTCAATTACTCCAATATGAGCTACGCCCCTTGCACCACCACTTGACAGCACTAATGAAACCTTCTTTCCCAATTTATTAAACTTTTAAAATTAATAAGACTGAACTTGTTTGAAATCACAACTGCTTAATGTAACATCTTGACCTTTTATGTTGACGGTATTCAAACTTATTCCATAAATTATTGACCTTCAAATTGTCTTCTAATTCACGTGTTGTTTCAAGACTTACAATTCCATTTTTTATATATGCACTCATCAGATCATTAAATATTAACCCATTAACCCCTTTATTATGGTACTTTTTTTTGATTGCTATAAGTAAAGTATCTATGGTATCGTTTTTCTTTAAAGCGTTTCGTATATACAAGAACCCTTTGGGAAATAATTTCCCTTTAGCCTTTTGCAAGGCTTTTGAAAGTGAAGGTACTGTTATCCCAAATGCTATAACGTTATCTGATGCATCTACAATTATCGATACATACTCAGGGTTCAGTATCGCAACAAATTGACCTATTAACTTTTTTCTTTGCTCCTTTGATAACTCTGAGTAAGCATAAATATCTTTATACTCTTGGTCAAGGAGCGCAAACAACTCGTCAGAATATTTAAGTATATCTTTTTTACTTTTAAGAACGGCACTATTTAAATTATATCGCTTCTTCACAATCGCTGCTCCTTGAGTAAACTTTAAAGGAACCGCATTTGGTATTTTTACACTGTATTCAACCCAATCTACTTCTTTTTTAAAGCCCAATTCTTCTATCAAAACCGAATAGTATGAGTAATTGTAGTGAGAGAAAGATGAAGGCATTTTATCAAACCCTTCTATTAAAATACCCGAAGGGTCAAAGGAGGAAAAGCCAAGGGGTCCATTAAGATATTCCATATTTTGACTTATTCCCCACCGTCTAACTGTTTGGAATAAAGCAACCAAAACCTTTTTATCATCAACAAAATCTAGCCAACCAAATCTTACATATTTAATATTGTGCTTCTCATTATATCTTTCGTTTATAATCCCCGCGACCCTACCTACTACTTCACCATTCTGATAAGCCAGCCAATACTTGGCATTACAAAATTCAAAAGCAGGGTTTTTATACTGAGAAAGCGTTCTAAACACATCACTATGTAACGCAGGAACATAAAATTCATTACCTGAGTACAATCTATCTGGGAATTTAATGAACTCCCTTAACTCTTTTCGCGATTTAACCTCTTTAACAACTAAACCCATAACTTAATCTTTTAACAAAACCATGACCATCACCTTACTAATCATTTATTATTCAATTAAATATAAATACCATATTCCATTTCTTATTCTTTCCTATCTAAAAAAGCATTAACCGAAGTAGTCAATTTATTCGAAATAGAAAGAATGGTCTACAACGTAGACAGTTATGAGCAGTTGTTAGTTGTCTGTTTGATTATTCATTACTTCACTACTTTAAGAAACTCGTCATCAAAAGGCGAAATCGATGGTCCGAAATAGTGAGCAAGATTTCCTTTCTCGTCGATCACATATTTACTAAAGTTCCAATCAGGTGCGTGATCGTTCCAACCATTTGCATCGCTATTTGTCAGCCATTTGAACACAGGTTGCTGACCAAATTTTTTAACTACTACTCCTTTTTTTGCAATCGGGAACGTTACACCATAATTCAATTGGCAGAATTGCGAAATTTCTTTATCATCGCTTTTTTCTTGTTCAGCAAAATCATTGGCAGGAAATGCAATAATCATTATTTTATCTCCAAACTTTTCGTGCAATGATTGCAACTCGGCATACTGTCCTGTGTAACCACAGTTAGAGGCTGTATTAACCAATAGAACTTTCTTTCCCGAGAAAACAGAAAAGTCAATCGCTTGTCCGTTGCTCAATACTGCTTGCTGGTTATAAAAAGATTCTTTGGGGGAAATGTTTTTGTCGTTGTTCAGAATCTTCCCGTTTTTACTAAACTTTCCAGTTTTTCGAATTATCGGATATAAGAACCGTAATGCTTTTTGTCTGAATGTAGTCATTGCTTTTTGTTTTTTAATTAGTGTTTTATAATCTCTTTGATGGCTTGTAAGATTTCCCGCCATCCTTACCAACACAATATTATTCATTTAATATTCAACATAATAAAAACAAATAATTCATTCCATTCCTTACTCTTTCCTATTTCTAAAAATATTAGCCTAAGTAGTCAATTTTCAGAAACAGAAAATACACTTTAAAACGTTTTTTGTTTTTCAGTCCATTTTTCATTAAAAAATTTATTTTTTCATACCTTTTATAAAAAGGCTAATAAGAATATTAAGTCTTTCTTCCCAATTAGGAAATTTGTTCTCTATTGCAAGATCTAACGTAAGGCTACGAAAAGCACTTACAGCAGAATAAGCTAAAAGTTCTACATCCTCCTCAAGAGAAGAGGAGAACTCCTCATTCTCAATTCCTTTATATAAAATCTCTTTAATTGATTGTACTTCTAGTGAATTGAACTTCCTAATTAATAGGTTTATTTGAGTTAGATTTTCCTTTAACTCTCCCGTAATTATTTTATAGAGATTAACTTTACCTTTAACAGATTTTAGTGAGACTGAAAAATAGGTCTTTAACTTATCCTCGGACGAACTAACATTATCAATAGCTTTTTTCACACAAGCAAAAACCTCATCTATTTCCTTTGCTATAACGGCATTGAATATTTCTTCTTTACTTTTATAGTAATAATACAAGGTACTCTTACCACGTCCCATAGCCTTTGCTATGTCCTCCATAGTTGTCTTATGCAGCCCAAAACGTTGAAACAGTTCCTGTGCAGCCTGAACAGCATCTTCTCTTAATTGTTCTTCTTTAGTAAGTTTCAATGAATACATTTAGACTAATTTCGTTTTACGGTACAAATGTATAAATTAATTTTGAAGTAGCAACCTTCAGAGAATTTTTTAAGAAACTTAAATGCAGTAATTAACCTAGCATTAAAGTTCGTTTATTCCTTTATAAAATCATTTCTAAAACATACGCTACCAGCCATCTTATATGCATTATCCTCTTCTGACATTCTAATGTATTTAAGAAATGCTCGTTCAGTCCTATGGGCTGATATTTTCAAAATTGCTAGTGCTGGGAATCCTGTAAGGTTAAGATTTGTAACGAGATTCCGTATAACAATATGCATTTAAACCTGTCATTCGCTGGAAGTTCAGTTACAAAAGTTAATAAACTGATACCAAGCTGACTAAAAATCAGAAATATTCGTTTTACAAATTGAATTTATGAAACATTTAATTCGATTTGAGATATTGATAAGATACGCGACACTGATTTTTTTCTGTTTAACAATTTGAAAATAAAATGAACAATTAAATATTTGAAGTTGAAAAGAAAAATTGGGAAAGAAAACCCACCCAACCATTAAAAGGTGCAGTTCCAATTAAGTAAACCGATTTAATCATTTCGCTTTGCTCAAACTTTAAAACCGTTTACTTAATCCCACACAAAGAGTTATCATTTATAGAACAAACTCAAACACTTTGTACAACCCCTTTATTTACTGCCTTTATATAACCCTAGAAAAATGAACTTTCGTTCACTTTTCTTTTCAACAGCATTTTTAAGCAGGAGGGGTATTGCGTGCAAATTGTGTGCAAATAAAAAATGGTAAATAATTCATAAAGTAACTGAATCATTTACCATCATTTTGTCGGGGTGAACCGACTCGAACGGTCGACCACTTGCACCCCATGCAAGTGCGCTAGCCAACTGCGCCACACCCCGATTATTTCAAACTTGGACTGCTTCACCTTTGGAGCTCGACCATCACGCTCCTGCGTGATGCGCTAGCCAACTGCGCCACACCCCGATTATTTCAAACTTGGACTGCTTCACCTTTGGAACTCGACCATCACGCTCCTGCGTGATGCGCTAGCCAACTGCGCCACACCCCGATTATTTCAAACTTGGACTGCTTCACCTTTGGAGCTCGACCACCACGCTCCTGCGTGATGCGCTAGCCAACGGAGTTTACCCCGCTCAAGAGGGGCCACACCCCGATTGCTTTAGCGGATGCAAAAATAGATTCTTTTTTTGAATTCAGAAAACCAAAGGATTCTTTTTTTGTTATAACATCATTGTTAGTTTAATCAGCAAGCATTCATTAACTTTGAAAAACAATCTTTAGCTTAATATTATGGAACTATTTAAACCTATGAACTCTGCAAACATTGATAAAAACACAACTAAAAAAGAAATGACTGTAGAGCATGTTAAAGTATTAATAATTGGATCAGGTCCTGCTGGATATACTGCCGCTATTTATGCATCGAGGGCAAATCTGAGCCCTGTTTTGTATGAAGGCATACAACCCGGTGGACAACTTACCACAACTACCGAAATAGAAAATTTCCCTGGCTATCCTAACGGAACAAAAGGTCCAGAAATGATGGAGGATTTAAAGAATCAGGCTACCCGGTTAGGCGCTGACGTTCGTTTTGGCATAGCTACAGCAACTGATCTTTCCTCAAGACCTTTTAAGGTTACTATTGATGATGAGAAAATAATTGAAGCCGAAACGCTTATAATAGCAACTGGAGCGACCGCAAAATACCTTGGACTAGAGTCCGAGGAGAAATTCAAAGGGCAAGGGGTTTCTGCTTGTGCCACTTGTGATGGTTTCTTCTACAAAGGTCAAGATGTAGCAGTTGTAGGTGGAGGAGATACTGCTGCCGAAGAAGCAACCTATTTATCAGGGTTATGCAAAAAAGTTTATTTAATTGTTCGCAAACCCTATTTACGTGCTTCAAAGGCAATGCAAGAAAGGGTTGCAAATACTCCAAACATCGAAGTTCTTTACGAACATGTTACAAAAGAAATACTTGGCGATATGAACGGCGTTACAGGTGTTATGCTTGAGAATGTAACTAAAGGCGAATTAGTAAAAAAAGATATTACTGGTTTCTTCGTGGCAATTGGGCATAAACCTAATTCTGATATTTTCAAGCCATGGGTTGAAACTGATGAGGTTGGCTACATAAAAACTATTCCAGGTACAAGTAAGACTAATGTGCCAGGAGTTTTTGCATGTGGAGATGTTCAAGATCCACACTACCGTCAAGCCATTACTGCAGCAGGTTCTGGTTGTATGGCCGCTATCGATGCCGAACGATTCATTGGAGAGCGAAAGTTCTAAGAGTCCGAATAAAAAAGCCCCATTTAGGGGCTTTTTCTTTATCTTTTGTTTCTTCTATTAGAATTGAGCAATCTTTTCCTTATCGTACTTACCAGCTGCTAACTTTTCGCGAACAATCGCAAATGCATTGATTGTTTCTTTAACATCATCAAGTGTGTGAACGGCAGTTGGAATAAGGCGAAGTAGAATCTGACCTTTTGGAATAACAGGGTAAACCACCATCGAGCAGAAAATACCATAATTCTCTCTTAGATCAAAAACTAAGTTTGCTGCCTCAGGAATTCCTCCTTGCATATATACTGGAGTAACAGGTGATTCTGTTTTACCAATATCAAATCCCATATCCCTTAAGCCTTTCTGAAGGGCTGCTACAACTTTCCAGAGGTTTTCTTTTAATTCAGGTTTAGTTTGAAGTAATTCTAAACGTTTTAAAGCACCATAAACCATAGGCATAGGTAGCGACTTAGCGAAAATTTGAGACCTTAGGTTATAGGCCAAGTATTTTATCACTTCTTCATTTGCAGCAACAAAACCACCAATGCCAGCCATACTCTTTGCAAAGGTTGAAAAATAAACATCAATTTGATCCTGAATCCCAAAATGTTCACCTGTACCTGCTCCAGTTTTACCCATTGTACCAAAACCATGAGCATCGTCAACTAACAAGCGGAACTCGTATTTCTTTTTGAGGGCAGCAATCTCGTCAAGTTTACCAAGGTCGCCTGCCATACCAAAAACACCTTCGGTAATAACTAGAATACCACCACCATTCTCCTGGGCGTTCTTCTTAGCAAAACCGAGCATTTTTTCACATTTTTCAATATTATTATGCGGGAAAACAAAACTCTTTCCACCTTTAGCTTTATGTAGGAAAATGCCATCCATAATGCAGGCATGCGATTCAGAATCGTAAACAATGGTGTCATTGCGCGATACCAAGGTATCGATAATTGAAACCATTCCTTGGTAACCAAAGTTTAGAAGATAAGCAGATGGCTTTCCAACAAACGCAGCAAGTTTTTGCTCTAACTCTTCGTGCTTACGGGTTTGACCGCTCATCATACGAGCACCCATTGGGTATGCCATACCAAACTGAGCAGCCGCTTCAGCATCAGCCTTGCGAACCTCAGGGTGATTTGCTAACCCTAAATAGTTATTAAAACTCCAAGCCAAAACCTCTTTGCCCCGGAAAGTCATTCTTGGCTTAATTTCACCTTCTAATTTTGGAAATGCAAAGTAGCCATGTGCCTGATTCTGCCACATACCTATTGGACCCATTCCCTTCTTAATCTTATCAAATATATCCACGATATTATTATTTTGGTTGATACAATTGTTGATTTCAAAAAATCAAGCAAAAGTATATATTTTTGCCGACTAACAAAAAGATTAGACTTTTACTTACTTTTTTACCTAGCTATAAGTTTCCCATGTTATTAACTACTAGGAGTATGCAATACAAAGTGAAATTTGGTTAAACTGAGCCCTAAAAGTTCAACTTTTAACAAAAAAATTTTCACTATCACTAATTCTTTCTAACTTTGCCTGCTTATAAATTATGGCATAAGCAATAATTGTTACCGTTTTAAGTTTAAAACACTAATTAGCCTTTCAAAATTTCAGTATGGTAAGAAAATTAAATATCTCAATCTGCCTTTTACTATTAGGATTTATTTTATTTAGTTGTAGCCCCTTTGAAAGAACTCTTAAAAGCAAGGATTATAACTTTAAGTATAAAAAGGCTCTTGATTACTACAAAAAGAAAGACTGGTACCGTTCAACAACTATTTTCGAACAACTAGTTCCCGTTTTTGCAGGTACACAAAAGGCCGATACAGTTCAATATTACTATGCTATGGGAAATTATTATCAAGGTGATTATATTTTAGCTGGACATTACTTTGATACTTTTAGAAAAACATATCCTAGAAGTGTTTTTACTGAAGATGCTGATTACATGTATGCATACTGTTTTTATGAATCATCACCTCGTCCTGAACTTGATCAGGAGAATACACAAGCAGCCATAATAGCCTTTTCAGAATTTGTTGATAAATACCCCAATACAGACAAGTTAAGTAAAGTAAACAATATATTATTAGATTTAAAGGTAAAGCTTTCCGAAAAATCATATATTAGTTCAAAACTATACTACAACATTAGCGAGTACAAAGCGGCGATCGTTGCCATTAAAAATAGCATTAAAGATTTCCCTGATAGCAAACATAGGGAAGAACAACTTTTCTTAATTGTAAAATCCTCATATTTACTAGCCGACAACAGTATTGCTAGCAAGCAAAAAGAAAGATTCCAAGCAACTGTTGATGAATACTATACGTTTGCAGGGGAATTTCCTGATAGCAAATATTCAACTGAGGCTAAAAAAATGTATGAGGCAGCAATGAAATTTTTAGGAAACTAATTAGTAACTTGAATACATATGGACTTCAAAAAAACAAATGCCAGTTCTTCAACTGTTACCCGTGATCTTGATAAATTAGATCATGACACTAACAATATTTACGAAAGCGTGAGAGTTATTTCTAAGAGATCAAATAAGATTGGTCAAGAGATGAAACTGGAACTTAACCGTAAACTTGAAGAATTTGCTTACTATACCGATAACCTTGAGGAGGTATTTGAGAATCGTGAGCAGATAGAAATCTCTAAGTTTTACGAGAGATTACCTAAACCAACCCTTATCTCAATTCAGGAATTTATCGACGGAAAATTATACTACCGTAAGGGTACTACAACTGAAGAGAAGCAATAATATCTTTGATGCAACTCAAAGGCAAACATATTATCCTTGGAGTAACCGGAAGCATAGCAGCCTATAAAGCTGCTATACTTGTCAGGTTGCTTGTCAAGGAGGGTGCTGAAGTTAAGGTTATTATGACCCCAATTGCCAAGGAGTTTATTACGCCCCTTACCCTTGCTACGCTCTCTAAGAATCCAATTTTGGTTGATTTTTTTAACCCAGAAAATGGTGATTGGAATAGCCACGTTGACTTAGGAATATGGGCAGATTTGTACCTTATTGCTCCTGCATCAGCAAACTCTATAGCAAAAATGGCAAATGGGGTTGCCGACAATCTTCTTCTTACAACTTATTTATCGGCAAAATGCCCTGTGATGGTTGCTCCCGCAATGGATTTGGATATGTTTAACCATGAAGCAACCCAAAAGAATTTAAACACTCTTAGGGGTTACGGGAATATTATTATTGAACCTGCCACCGGTGAACTTGCAAGTGGCTTATCGGGTAAAGGACGAATGGAAGATCCTGAAAATATCCTTAACTCAGTAGTTCATTTTTTTATAAAGAATGACAGATTTTCTGGGTCAAAAATTCTTGTCACTTCCGGTCCCACATTTGAACCTATCGATCCAGTTCGTTTTATCGGGAACTACTCGTCGGGTAAAATGGGCTCATCAATTGCTGAGTCTTTTGCAAATCAAGGTGCCCAAGTTATTTTCATAACAGGCCCAGCAAAAGTGATTCCCTCCCATAAGAATATTGAAATTATTTCGGTTAAAACTGCAGATGAAATGTACAGCGCAGCTGTTAATGCATTCCCCTCTGTAGATATTGCAGTTATGGCAGCCGCAGTTGCCGATTATACCCCCACCGAAATAAGTTCATCCAAGATGAAAAGAGTATCTGAGGATCTAACAATCAAGCTAAAACCTACTAAAGATATTGCTGCATCGCTTGGTAATGTTAAAAGCAAAGATCAGATTCTTATTGGCTTCGCACTCGAAACAGATAAAGAGCTTGAAAATGCTTCAAAAAAATTAGAGTCGAAAAACCTAGATTTTATTGTTTTAAATTCACTGAACGACTCTGGCGCCGGATTTGGTTACGACACAAATAAAGTCACAATAATCCGAAAAAACGGGAAGACTGTGAATCTCGATCTTAAATCAAAAACTGAAGTTGCAAACGATATTGTAGATTTTGTGGCCGAAGAACGTGAACAACTTCGAAAGATGGGTAAATAACATCCATCTCAATAAAACCACCTATGAAGTTGAAACGAATAATAAGCTTACTATTCTTCCTAATCCCTGTAATAATTTCGGCACAGGAGTTAAAATGTAATATTCAAATTAACTCCCAAAAAATTCAAGGAACCAATAGAACAATCTTTCAAACACTTCAAACCGCCATTTACGAGTTCATGAATAATACTTCGTGGACAAACCATGTATATGGGATTGATGAACGTATTGAATGTAATATCGTTATAAATCTTGATGAACAGGTTGGGTCCGATGAGTACAAAGGAACAATTCAAGTTCAAGCCAGAAGGCCTGTTTTTAATACATCGTATAACTCAACGATGATTAATTTTCTAGATAATAATTTCGACTTTAGATATATTGAATTCAACAAATTAGAATTTTCAGAAAACACACACACAAGCAACTTAACCGCAGTTCTTGCATTTTATGCATACATTATTTTAGGTATTGACTACGATTCTTACTCTTACCTAGGAGGCACAGAGTATTTCCAAAAAGCTGAAAAAATAGTTAACAATGCTCAAAATGTAATTGAAAAAGGGTGGAAGGCCTACGAAGGAAATCGTAAGAATCGATACTGGATGGTTGAAAATATTCTCGATGAAAAATACAAACCTATTCGCGAAGTGTATTATAGGTATCATCGGTTAGGACTTGACTTGATGAGTGAAAAACTGATTGAAGGTAGAGCTGAAATAGCAACCTGCATGACTTCATTGCAAAAGGTTTATAGAGAAAAACCCGATCCCTATATGTTTTTCCTTCAAATCTTCTTTGATTCTAAAAATGATGAACTAGTTAGCATTTTCTCAGAATCATTTAATGAGGAAAAGTCAAGAGTTGTTAATATTCTTACGGAAATTGATAATGCAAATGCTTCAAAATATAAGGCTATTTTGGAGCAAAAAAGCTAACTTACGTACGCTTCGATTCCTATTTTCCCATGTTGCAAAATCTTCACATACAGAATTATGCTTTAATTGATAACCTTGATATTGAATTTAGTCAAGGTATTAATATGATAACCGGCGAAACTGGAGCGGGTAAATCAATCCTTTTAGGTGCTTTATCAATGATCCTTGGGCAACGCGCTGATAGTTCTGTACTAAAAGATTCTAGTAGAAGTTGTGTAGTGGAAGGGTTATTTAATATTTCAGGTTATAATCTCAATGATTTTTTCACTGAGAATGATATTGATTATTATGATAATACGATAATCCGTAGGCAGATAAGCGAATCGGGGAAATCGAGAGCATTTATTAATGAAACTCCTGTAAACCTGAATGTTTTAAAGGACTTGGGAACGTTACTTATTGATATTCATTCTCAACACGAGAATCTTCTACTTGGAAATGGACAATTTCAATTAAAAGTTCTCGACTCATTCGCTTCTCTTAGTGATGATCTTTCTAAATACCAGAGACAATTTAAGCTTTACCAAACATTAAATAGTGAGCTCGAGAAACTGATTAGCGAATCATCGAATTCAAAAAAAGACCTTGACTATTTCCAGTTTCAGTACGAAGAGTTGAGTCAAGCCAAGCTAAGAAGTGATGAACTTCACGAATTAGAAATACTACAGCAACAACTAGCACATGCCAATGAAATTAAACTTTCCTTGGGAGTAGCTTCCGGTCTAATTTCAGATGATTCAACATCAACAATTTTGCTGCTTAAAGAAGCTGAAACCAGCTTAAAAAAAATTATCTCGTTTTTCCCAAATGCCACTGACTTTGAAAAACGCATTGAGGCTTGTCGAATAGAACTTAAAGATATATCGAACGAAATAGCAAACCAAAACGAGAAAATTGATGCTGATCCAATTCAACTTGAGCAGGTTACTTCTAGATTAGATTTGCTTTACAGTTTAATGCAAAAACATCGGGTTAAATCTGTTGACGAGCTAATTGCACTTCGTGACGATCTTCAATCCAAAATTGACTTCATTAGTAATTTGGATTTTAATCTCGAAAAAAAACAAAACCAACTTGCTGAACTTAAAACCCAGCTAAACACTCTAGCTATCAAACTAAGCGAAAAAAGGAAAGAAGCTGCTCCAATAATTGAAAAAAACATTATTGAACTTTTAGTTCAACTTGGTATTAAACACGCAGCATTTAAGGTTGATATCCAAAAAACTGAAACCTTTCAGCTTAATGGTATTGATAGGGTTACATTTCTTTTCTCCGCAAACAAACAAATTCAACTCCAAGAGTTATCTAAAGTTGCTTCAGGGGGTGAACTTTCTAGATTGATGCTCAGCCTTAAGTCCCTGATGGTAAAATCAAGTGGTTTACCAACTATTATCTTCGATGAAATTGACACTGGTGTGTCAGGAGAAGTAGCGGATAGGGTTGGCAATATTATTAATGAAATGGCTCAAGGAATGCAGGTCATTAATATCACCCATTTGCCACAAATTGCATCAAAAGGTAAAACCCATTTCTTAGTTTATAAGGACAACTTAAGTTCTGCTTCTACCACAAAAATTAAATTGTTGGATAAGAAAGAACGAGTTATTGAGATTGCAAAGATGCTAAGCGGCGAAAAGTTAACAGATGCTGCTTTATCTAATGCAAAGGAACTGCTTTCAATGAATGGGAACTAGAGAATTCTAGATCATTTCCACAATAATTACTTTAAACAATTTTAAACTTTAAGTGTTATTTATTTATTAACCAATAATACTGAGAATGTCGAACAGTTTACTAAAAGGTAAAAAAGGGCTAATATTCGGTGCCTTAAACGAAAAATCAATTGCTTGGCAAGTTGCTGAGCGTGCATATGAGGAAGGCGCTGTATTTGTGCTTACAAATACTCCTGTTGCAATAAGAATGGGGACGATAAATGAATTGGCGCAAAAATGCAATACTGTTGTAATCCCTGCTGATGCAACTAACGTTGAAGAAATGGAAAACCTCTTAAAGGAAACCATGAGAGTGCTTGGAGGTAAAATCGATTTTGTTTTACATTCAATTGGAATGTCACCAAATGTTAGGAAAGGGAGAACTTATGACGACCTAGATTACGAATACCTTCACAAAACATTAGATATTTCTGCTATATCATTCCATAAACTTTTACAAGTTTCGTGGAAACTTGATGCAATTAACCCATGGGGTTCAGTTGTTGCACTATCATATATTGCAGCACAACGAACACTATATGGTTATAACGATATGGCTGATGCCAAAGCTCTTTTAGAGTCAATTGCGAGAAGCTTTGGTTATATATATGGTCGTGAACGGAGGGTTCGTATAAATACTGTTTCTCAATCACCAACTGAAACTACAGCGGGTAGCGGTGTTATGGGATTCGATGCACTAGTTGATTTTTCGGACAGGATGTCTCCTTTAGGAAATGCTGATGCTTACGAATGCGCTAACTTTTGTATTACCCTATTTAGTGATTTAACCAGAAAAATAACCATGCAAAATATTTATCATGATGGAGGATTCTCTAGCATGGGTATGAGTAACCGAGCAATGGCGGTTTATAATAAAAATCTTGAAGAATGTAAAGACTGTAAGTAGCAAAAGAAAACCCCGAAAATTTCGGGGTTTTTTGTTTATCCTAGGTATGTTTTAAGCAACTTACTTCTTGAGGTATGACGTAACCTGCGAATAGCTTTTTCCTTAATCTGACGTACTCTTTCACGGGTAAGGCCAAACTTCTCTCCTATTTCTTCAAGGGTCATCTCTTGACAACCAATTCCAAAGAAAAGTCTTATAATATCTCGTTCACGTTCAGTTAAAGTTGCCAAGGCGCGTTCAATTTCCTTGCTCAACGATTCATTAATAAGAAGTTTATCTGCATTTGGAGAATCACTATTAATCAAAACATCCAACAAGCTATTGTCTTCTCCATCAACAAATGGAGCATCAACGGAAACGTGTCGACCACTTACTCTAAGAGTATCAGAAACTTTTTCCTTAGGAAGCTCAAGCAAATCGGCTAATTCTTCGGGCGATGGTGTACGTTCAAACTCCTGCTCAAACTTTGAAAAAGCTTTATTTATCTTATTTAACGAACCAACTTGGTTTAATGGTAAACGAACAATACGTGATTGCTCAGCAAGTGCTTGAAGGATAGATTGACGAATCCACCATACAGCATAAGAAATAAATTTAAAACCTCTTGTTTCATCGAACTTTTCAGCTGCTTTGATAAGACCAAGATTACCTTCATTAATTAAGTCGGGTAGGCTTAAACCTTGATTTTGATATTGTTTAGCTACAGAAACAACAAAACGCAAATTAGCTCTTGTTAATTTTTCTAAAGCTTCCTGATCACCCTTTTTAATTCGCTGGGCAAGTTCAACCTCCTCTTCAACAGTGATTAATTCCTCTTTCCCAATCTCCTGTAAATATTTATCCAGCGAGGCGCTCTCCCTGTTAGTAATTGATTTTGTTATCTTTAACTGTCTCATTTCAGTTTTATAAAATTTTCGCGAAGTTATGCCAATTAATAATCATATTCAAGTTAACCCTATCCGAAAAACGTAGAAATATTGAAATTGTTATTCAATCCCTATTGCATAGTAAGCAACCAAACCATTTGGGTAAATACCTTCGATAAGCACACCTCCTGATGAAATACTAATGATTCGCTTCAAATCATCGATTGATCTAATTGGCGTTCTGCTTATCTTAGTTATAATAAACCCTTCTTTAATTCCTCCCTGTTTTAGTTTACCATCGCCAAGTTCAGTAATCTGAACGCCATAGCTAATTCCTAATTCTCTCTTTTGGCTTTCTGATATCTCCTGAAAATCGGCACCTAACACTGAAAGAGTCTGGTCTGTATTAATCACATCCAAACCGCCTTTCATGTTACGTAATGTTGCACTAAAATGTTTCTTATTACTATTACGATTAACAATTAAATCTACAATTTGGTTAGGTCTATACTTACTTATTTGCTCCTGAAGTTGCGATGGACTATTAACCTGTACCCCATTAATATCAAGTATTACATCACCTTTTTGTATTCCAGCTTGTTCTGCCGCACTTCCTTTAAAAACGCCAACAACAAGAACCCCTTTTAGCTCTTTTATTCCATTTTTATTGGCTACCTCTGCCGTAAGCTCATTTGTTTGAACCCCAAGGACGGCTCTTTGCACTTCGCCAAACTCAATTATGTCCGAAACTATTTTCTTAGCAATTGAAGAAGGGATAGCAAAAGAGTAACCAGAATAAGAACCGGTTCTTGATGCTATAGCAGTATTAATTCCTATCAGTTCGCCTTTCAAATTTACTAAGGCTCCTCCACTATTACCAGGATTAACAGCAGCATCAGTTTGGATAAACGATTCAATAGCATAAGTATCCTGAATTATTTGGATATTTCTCGCTTTTGCACTTACAATACCAGCTGTTACAGTTGAATTTAAATTAAAGGGATTTCCTATCGCTAAAACCCATTGACCAACCTTTAATTCATCTGAATTACCAAAAGGAATAAAGGATAAATCTTTTGCTGATATTTTCAGAAGAGCTATATCTGTATTCGAATCGCGGCCAACCAATTTTGCTTCAAAAGTTCTTTTATCATTTAAAACAACAGTAATCTTATCAGCATTTTCAATAACATGGTCATTTGTTACAATAAATCCATCTTGAGTAAGTACTACACCTGATCCTGACCCCATAATTGGCTCTGGGTTTGGATTGCTTCTTAATCCAAAAATATAATCCCACAATTGGTTTCCAGATGTGTACGCCTGATCATTTGTATATGATGTCATAACGTGAACAACAGCATCTACGCTTCTTTCGGCTGCAACAGTAAAATCGGTGTTGTTCGATTCGTTTTGTAATTCATTTGTATAGTAAACCTTTTCAACCTTTTGAGATTGGCTTGTTTGAACATTTGAATTTGTAAAAAAATGATTGCCTATTGCTAAAGCAACGATACCTCCAATAATTGCAGATAAGAGAGGAATCAGAATTTTTTGCATTTTCATAGTTATTATTTTTTAGGTTTTTACAAACCTATAACGATCAAACCTCATACCTTATGCGGTTAGACTACTGAAACTTAACAAAGATTAACTCAAACTGACAGTTTTTCAGTTGAATGGTATAAAATGATAGAGAATTACTAATATGTAAGAAATTTAAAAGGAAGGTGAACTATTTCAGAAAAGGATTCCCCTGTCTCTTTCATATCCTCATCGTTAAAGCGATAATACCAGTTAACGATTATTGATAGTTTTTTCTTATGGATTTCGTAACAGATTGATATTACGTCTAATAATCTTTTAGAAGAAGCTGTATTAAAGTACTCCATCTTAAATACTAAAATGGTTTCATTATTCGGCTCCTTAACGTACTCCCGGAACCAAGCAAGAACTGGTTCAAAAAACTCATTTGGATTTTCAGGTAATGATTTCCCATAAAACTCAAATCTCCCCATATCTTTATCAAGGGTAATTTCGAGGCTTTCGTTTGTTGGAGGAATCCTTAACGATTTGACCATAAACATTTAGTAAATTAAATTACTCTAAATAAAACTTCTTTTCGAAAGGTAAAGATATGAATAATCAGGATATGGTAAAAATTACCCCGAACTAAATGATTATTTGTCCATCAAAAACATGTACAGCTGGACCTTTTAGCCAAATATTATCGTACTCAAAATCAGTTACTCTATTAAATCGTATTTTAAGTTCCCCTCCTAGCGTATTAACTAAATATTCACTTTTACAATCATTAAAATGAACCGCATATGCTATTGCTGACGCAACTGAACCAGTTCCACATGCAAGGGTTTCTGCCTCAACCCCTCTTTCAAAAGTTCGAATATTAATTTTATCCCCAGCTATATCTACATAATTAACATTGGTGCCACCATTATTTGAATTGAAAGTATTTCTTATTCTTTTACCTTCTATAGCAACATCAATTCCATGAATATTATCAACAAAGCAAACGTAATGTGGTGAGCCTGTATTTAAGAAATAGTAGCCCTCACCCTTTTCTAGCCCCTTTACGTCCTGCATTTTCAGGTTAATTAATCCATCATCTTCAATTATAGATGAATGCTCACCATCAACACCCATAAAATGGGTAGGTTTATTAATTAAACCAATATTATGCGCAAACAGTGTGATGCATCTTCCTCCATTTCCACACATTGAGGACTCATTCCCATCGGAATTAAAATATCGCATATAAAAATCGTGAGTAGAAGATTTCTCAAGAAGCATCAAGCCATCAGCACCAATACCAAAATGCCTATCGCATAGGTGTTTTATTACTTCTGTTTCTCTAGGGAATTGTTTGTTGCAGTTATCAACAATTACAAAATCGTTTCCTGCACCATGGTATTTTGAAAATGAAATTTTCATTCTGGAAATAATTATTTTAATGCATGAAATAAAACAACATGCAAAGCAAAATGTTATTTAAGAAAACTCCAAGCTATTTGCTTACAACTTCAATCTCAACCCTTCGATTTAGAGACCTACCTTGTTCTGTATCATTTGATGCAACAGGTACAGTATTCCCAAAACCTCTGATTTGTAAGTTGCTAAAGCCATTTTCGATTAAGTAACGAGCAACCTTTTTAGCTCGATCCTCAGATATTTGCGCATTGCTCAATGTTTCAAGGTCATCCGAATGTCCTTGAACCTCAATCTTAATATTTTCATTGTCTTTCAGTAACCTCAATAATCTATTTAACTCGGCAACTGCTTCTGGCTTAAGTTCAGTCTTATTTATGTCAAATTGAATATTTAGTTCAATTTTAGATCCAATAGAAATTGGTTTAAGCATAATATCCTTCGTAACATTAAGGAATGTAGTTACCTGATTCAAGTTCAGGTTCTCCGAATGGTACCAATATCCATCTGCAAGCACTTCAAGCAAGTAATTATCATCAGCCATAAATGCGATATTGTACTCACCTGTTTGTGAACTAGAATACATTGAGCTTAAAACTGTATTTGTCTTTGTATTAACCAAATTAACCCTCGATCTTATTGGCGTTAATGAGTTTGCATCCTTTACATAACCCCTTAAGTTGGTTCTACGAATTTGTAAAACATTAGCCAATTGATTATCCTGAGTAGATGGACTAAAGTTAATTCTTCGGATCTTTTCATCAAACACAAAATTTACCTCAAACTGCTTATAACCATTGAATTGAACTTTAAAGCTATTCTGACGCAGGTCAAAATTTTCGTAAAAAATATTATTAATATTAACTGTGTATTGATCTGTAATTGGAGCATATAGAACAAAATCTCCATTTTTATCAGAAAGTGAAGAATAAGTTCTTCCCTTGCTATCAGTAGCAGTAATACGAACATTAGAAAGATCGAGTTTCCCTAAACCAGATAATCGACTTCTATTAAGAATGATTTTCCCAAATACTTTATTCTTTTCGGTAAATGGAATATAGAATACATTGTTTTTATCAACGTTTAAGGTCAATTGATCCAAAGCTTTTGAAAATGAACCGGCATCTTGTCCAACAGGGTTAAAATCAATAGTATATACCCCATTGGGTATTTTTTCTAATGATACAATACCAAGGTTGTCAGATAATAATTCGATAGAGGTAACCTCGCCAGGAATATTCCCTTGTGTACGATCTTGTTCACGTGACAACGTAACAAGAACATTCTTTATCCCAGGTTCATTACTCTCTTGGATATGGTTACCGTTAAAATCTTTAAAGAAGACCAATGTAACATTATAGTACTTAACTCGTGGTTGTTGAAAGTTAAACTCTTTTCTTATACCTACCTCAAAATAGAGGGTTTGATAGGAAAGTAATGACTCTTTCTGATCTGTTCTATGCTGAAGCGAATAAACCCCAAGTAAATGTAAGCGCCAATCCTTGGGTAAATACCAATAAGCCTGACCAGTTATATTCAAGTATGATGAATGTGAAATCAAATCATTATTATATGAAACATTAGCAGATAGTAAAAGAATGTTTTTATATACAAATGATTCCCAGAATGGCATAAATCGGATATGACGAGTTTGTCTGGAATTAAAGAAATAGTTTTGTTGTTCAAAAATTGTTTTGGGGCCTGACGTAAATGCTCCAAAAATTCCCCAAGTTTTAGTTCTTAAACTTAATGTTAAGTATTTGTAAGAGAAGACATCTCTATGTCCAACTAAACTGTCTGGCAAAAATAACTGGCCAATAAAATAAGGCCTATTAGGGTAATCAGTAACATATGATTTAGAAAGAAGTATCTGAGTATTCAAAGTAGTTGATTGAGAGCCTAGCCTGACTCTAACACCAAAAATTCCTTGGTAATTCCTAACTTTAAAGTTGTATTCAGGGGTACTAGGCGGACTATTCTTCCACCCTCCATTTTCAATTGCTGGCCCTGCGTATAGATATATCGAAGGATTTACTGTATATCCATACTCCAGCCTATAAATACTTTTGATATTTGTGATATCGCTTGAAATTGTATCGGATTCTATTTTGGAAGAATTATCTTGTGATACAAAATATTTAACAATCAGTTTGTGGAAAGGATTTATTGTATATGTTGAGACTAAGTTAACATTTATACGCCCCCTATTCTGTCCTATATAGAATTGTGAACCATATCTAAAAAGAAACTGTGTTTTGATAGGGCCTAAACTTGAGTTATAGCCCAAAAGCGATCCAAACTCTTTGTGTTGGTTTACATTATCAATTGATTGACTTAATAGATTGTATGAGAATAAAGTATTAAATCGATGTTTTTTCGCCAATGCAAAATTTGAGCCTACTAAAAAAAGTTTTGATTCATATGACTGATATGTATTTTTATTATATGTAAACCCTGTGCGGAATGAAAGATTATTATTTGCTTTCAGTAAAATCTGAGTCCCTAAATTATATTCTTCAATACGCTGGTTTTTGCTCCCTAAAAATTCAATTGTCAAAGGGTTTCCATTATATGCTAAGAATGCACCACGCCCAAGATTTGCCCCTTCAATATTTCTATAAATATCCCCAACTTCAACTTGAAACTTATTAATGTTTGTCCCTATGTACATCCTGTTATACTTATACCAGTTTTCTTCTTTACTTGACGAAAAGTTTCTGTAATAAAAATACACATCGTTGTTTTTCTTTAGAAGGACATCTCCAGTAAGGAAAGCTGCAACATTTGGTTTTTTCTCACCCTGAAGAACCCCTTGTAAGTACAACTCAGCAACAAGAGGTTTTTGAGTGAAAGGAATAAAATTTACAAACTTCGAATCAAGTTTTTGAAACCAGATAGTACTTGAATATGAAGTGTCAACAGTAGAAATCTTAGAGTTGACTTTATAATTTTTTTTCTCTAATTCGCTCTTATCTGTCAGTTTAACAGTATATGTAACGGTTGTATCTGAAAAAGGCTGAACTACTATTTCAGATGAATATTGGTTTTGATCAGCGGGGCCAACACCTAGTTGAGGATCTGATTCGAATAGAAAACTAACTAACTCCTCTCTGTTACCTTGGTTGTTGATGCCTATAATAAATTTAGACATATTTGTCCGCTGATCTAAAAACTCATTTCGACTTAATATTTTTATTTTTAAATTTTTCTGCCGAGGAATCTTTACAAAGCAATATTCGTTCTTAAAAGTATTACCTCGATTATCCGAAATTGAGGCAATAACTGAATATCCAATATCGCCCCTAACCTTACTTCCAATTGAAACTCTAAGAGGGATAATCATTGAATCTAACGGGGCAATGGTTATTTCTTGCTGTGCCAATCCAATAACCTGCCAACCTTGTGGAGTAGTAAAATTAAGAGTAAATGTTTCGGTTCGATTTGATCTATTAACAACCTTGAGTACATTAAAAAAAGATTGTTTAGGGAATGATTCAATGCTGTGTTTTAGGAAAGAAATATCAACATTAATTGGCTCATTGTTTTTAAAGAGATAGTATTGTGCAATACCAATTGATGGTTTTAATATCAATAAAATAATAGAAAGAGTTATATATCTAATCCAATTTGGCATTTATAATCTCATAATATCTTGTTTGCTACTCAATAGAACTTATTGTAAAGTTAATATTATCTACGTAGTAATCCCAAGCTTGATTTACCAAAACCCCATTAAAGCCACATCTATAGTTTATAATTAACTCGTATTCCACGGTAAGTGGATTCGCTGGAAGGTTAGTGCCCGACATTATTATAGTTGGGGTACTTGATAGTGGCACCCAATCAGATTCAAGAATATCTCCAGGTGCAGATGGGAAAGCAGGAGAAACGCTTTGTATTTGAACCTCCACAAAAAAAGATGAAAGTGTATTCCCATCGGCTCCATCAAATAAATCATTATCTGTATTAACGGTTACCTCCCACCCCTTGGCACCTAAGTCGTCTTGCAGTTTAACCTTAATCCTTGTCCAATTAGTAAACTCTTTTCCAGCTAAGTTGGTGTAATCCTTTAAAGAATTAAAAATAAAAGAGACATTACTTCCTTTATACACAATAACATCTGCAGCATCCTGCCCAAAAACCATCTGGTTTAGCAAAAGGAATAGAAAGCAGATAGTTGTACGCATAATGTAAAATCTGATCTCTTTTAAGATTATCATAAATAGTCATAATTATAAAAGAGAAGCCAAACAGTTTGTGTCTGGCTCATCCTTTATTGAAAACAATTTTACAACTGGTTAATTATTAATCAGCAGCAACAGTTAAGAATACATTAGTTACATAATTATCTGCTGGCAAACTCTGTTCAAGTAAGGTTGCAGCATTCATACCAGTAGTACCACCAGGTACTGTGCCAAGCTCCCATTGAATTTGAAAAGGATCACCTGAATAGCTTCCTGCTAACCATGCAGATACAATCTCCTTTGTTGCAACATCATCAAGTGCTAAAAGAGTAGCCTGACATGTACCTGCTCCTGTTGCTGGGGGAACTACTAAATAACCTACATTGTCTAAAGGCATTGCACCACCAGCATCAGTACCATAAAGAGCATCACTCTCAGAATACATAAAAACATTAAAGTTTCTTGATGAAGCAACGGTAAAAGTTGTAGTATAACGTGTAGTGTTACCAATACCACCAGTATATTGATCAATGGTATTAACAACAAATTGAATGTTACCGCCTGATACTACTGTTAAACGAAGAATTGAGTTCAAAGTAACAGATACAGGAATAACAGCATTATCAGATACTGCTTGACCAAAACTGAATTGGCCAAAAAGCAGCAATGCAAAACCTAGAATTAATTTTCTCATAGTTTTAAAATTATCGGTTAATTATTATTTTCTAAAGTTTAGTTATTAAAAGGTAAAATTATAATAAATATTAAAAATTCAAACCTTTTAAAGCTTTTTTTTTGCAAAAGCATTGTTTGTATTGACAGAAGTGGAATTATTGAGCATGAAAATCTCCTAAAGCAAATTTATCAAGTGTCTGGTAATCTGATTATTTACAATACCAAGCACCACAACAAGAACCATAGTCATTATCACTGATAATTACTGCCGTAGTTTGATTAACCAACCTTAAATCCAACAACTAAAATATCGTCAACCTGTTGAAATTGGGTTCCAAGCCAATCTTTTAATGTGCTTTTCAACAATTCACGTTGTTGGTTGGCCGGTAAAATTGAAATGCCTGCAAGTAGGTCAACAAATCCTTTTATCATGAATTTACGTCCATCGGCTCCACCAAATTGATCGATAAATCCGTCGGAGAAAAGATAGAACCAAGTAGGTTTTTCAACAATAATTTGATGGGTTGTAAAATCGTTTTCAAAAACGCCATACCCTCCTCCTATAGATTCCTTATCACCTCTAATTCTGAAAACCTCTTCCTCAGAAACATAAACAATTGGGTTTTTTGCACCCGAAAACTCAACAATTTTATTCTTAAGGTCAACTACACAAAGAGCCATATCCATACCATCTCTATTATCAGTCTCATCTTGTCGTAAAGCTTTTCGAATACCATTATTAAGCTCTTTGAGGATTGCTCCAGGTTTATGTATTCCTTTACTTACAATTTCATCCAATAAATTATACCCTATCATAGATAAGAATGCTCCAGGAACACCGTGACCAGTACAGTCTATTGCAGAAATTGCAAATTTATCCGTATTAGGGTTAAATTCCTCTTTATCGTTTGAAAGTGGTCTAAACCAATAGTAATCACCACTTACAATATCTCTTGGTCTAAAGAAAATAAAAGATTCAGGGAATACCGCATTTAGACTAACTTGAGTTGGAAGTAACGCTTTTTGAATACCTTGTGCATAGTTAATACTTTTGCTTATATTCTCGTTTTGTCGTTGAATATGGTCTCGTTGTTTCTGAATTTCAACGTTTTGCAAACTTAGAAGTTCGTTTGCTTTTTTCTTATCCTTATAGTTTTTGAATATTATAATTGCTAATACAGCCATTAAAATAAGGAAACCAAGAACAGAATAGATAATTATTTTTTGAGTCTGAGCCTTTGCCTGTTGTTCCCTAATTTGGGTATTCTGCAATTCAAGTTTCTGATTCTGATAATCAAGTTCGACTTGACGCTGACGGGCTTCTTTTTGTGCAAATAATAAGCTATCCTGTTTACTTCTAACTATACCTCCCAATGAGTCCTGCTTTGCCTGAGCCCTTAGCTGTTGTAACTCCATAATTTGTCGTTGAATCTCCCTTTGTTGCTTGACATCAATTAAATCAGTCTCTGTTTTTTTAACTTCATTCTCATACTTATTTGTGATTTCCTGAGTTGACAACTGCTGCTCGTACGTTGCATACATCTCATTGTACTCGCGCGTTTTTGGGATATTTCCAATTTTATCGTAATTTATCGCCAATAAACGGGCACAGTTAAGAACTAGCCTCGGATTATTGATTTCTTTAGCAATTTCGAGAGCTTCTTCAAGCAGACTAATTGCTTTTTCATTCTGATTTAACGCTGTATAAATGTATGCAACATCAATTAGCCCCGCCGAGATATCAGCTTTGTTGTTAACTTTTCGTCGTGCATCTAAACTTTTAAGGAAATAGTCCAACGCCAAATCAAGCCGATCCATATCGGTGTATATCAACGCAATATTACTATATATCGCTTTCGTGTCGTTAAAGTTGTTTTTCTTCTCATTTAATGTTGCAGATTCTAAAAAGAATTTAATAGCCTCTTTCAAAATGCCATTCTCCCAATATATGAAAGCAATTTTATTTAAATAAAAAACTTGTTGTTGGGTATTATCAGCCTGCTTATAACGGTAAACTAGTTCCTTATAGTTGTCAACCTCATCTTGTTTTTCCTTAGGAAGCTGAATAATTTCTTGAGAAAATGCTGAAAAAACATTAAACAATACTAGCAGGATTGTTAAACCTACTATCATCCGAAAATTAAACTTACATGTAATCACCTTATAAGTTTTAAAGTTATTTTAATCAAAATACAAATGCTTTATCCCTTAATTAAGCACAATTGGCATAATCATTTATCAAATATACTTTTTATTCGAATACTTTGAAAAAAATTTTATCGAATGATATTCGTTATTTAATATGATTAAGATATATTTTCATTGAAAAAATAATTTTAAAACCTATATTTAACACTAATTTTTGATGAACTACTGCAATTAAAAAGATTTTTCATACTTTTATAAAAAATAAAATGAGTGCTATGAGGTGTTTAAACTATTTATACAGAATTTTTTTAATAGTTATATTTTCCATTAACTGGACATTAAAAGCTCAAGATTTTGAAGTCGCCCCAGTTAGCTTAGAATTTAGTGCTGAGCCAGGTGACAATCAAACGAAAACTCTTACAGTTAAAAATCACAGTAATAGTAAAGCATCATTTATTGTATCACTTGGGGATTTCTTACCATCTAGTATTGGTGAGAAAAATGCAATGCCTCCAAACTCGACAAAACGTTCTTGTGCAAACTGGATAAATATTAATCCTTCTTTCTTTGAAATCAATCCTGGTGACGAAATACAAGTTCAGGTATCGATGCTAGTACCCAATGTTGAATATAATTCTGCTTGGTGTATGTTATATATCCAAACAACAAAAGAACAAACAAGTTGGAACGCAGATAAAAACTTAGGGGCAGGAATGTCGGTTAGTGGTCGAATAGTAGTTTATATATATCAATCCCCTAAATCAAATATCAATAATTCATTAAAGATTGGCAATTTGACAGAAATTACTAAAATTGGTGAAACAACACGAAAGTTTAATGCAACTATCGAGAATTTAGGGGATCGTATAACTAAATGTAAAGTTTACCTTATTGCTTCGAACATGAAGACTACTGAGGAAAAACAATTTGAAGCAATTGAAATTGAAACATTCCCTAAAATGTCCAGAACAATTGAACTCACACTTCCAAATGTTCTAGAACCCGGAGCGTATTCTCTTGCTGCTATTGTTGATTATGGCTCTAAATACGCTTTAGAGGGAACCCAAATCCTTATAGATATAAAAGGATTAAATACAAACACAAGTATTGATACGACTCAAACAAAGGTTGATCAATCTATTAAATAAATTATTTCAATTCATAAATCTTTTTTAACCATCGATTTAATCGATGGTTTTTACTAACTCCCAAAATGTATAAAAGTATAAAATACATTTTTTTAAGCTTATTCATTACCTATTCTGTTCATAACGGATACTGTCAAATTGTAAGTATTGAGAAAAATTATCCTAATGGACTTCTAAAAGAGAAATACTTTTGTAATATAAGTGGGAATGATTCAATTAAAGAAGGAGATTACTCATACTATTTCGATAGTGGGAGGTTATTGCAAGAAGGTTTTTTTAAGCACAACAAACCTGATAGTTCTTGGATAACTTACTATCCAAACAATGCTAGAAAAAGTTTATTTAACTATATAAATGGCAAAAAACAAGGAGAATTCAAGTTTTGGAATAATGACGGGTCTCTATATCAAAAAGGATATTACGTTTCTGATAAACTTGAAGGAAAACTAACAACTTACTTATCAAATGGTAAAGTTGATTCTGAGTCGGAATATAAAAACGGTTTACTTAACGGAATTTCAACTATTTACAATAACACTGGGGGTAAAAAACTTGAAGCAAATTATATAGATGACACACTAAATGGGAAATGGCACTCATACTATGACACAGGGGAACTCAACTACAAAGGATATAAAGTAAAAGGGAAATACCAAGATACCCTTTATACCTTTTATAAGAATGGAAAAATTCAACGCGTTGCCTTTTATAAGAACGGATTTATTGATGGTATAATGAAAGGGTTTTATCCCAATGGAGAGAAAATGAATGAAATCAATTACCTGTCAGGTAAAATGAGTGGTGAGTCAAAGGAGTATCATCAGAATGGGGCACTTTCCGAAAAGGGAAATTACTTAAATAATCAAAAAGAAGGTGAATGGACCAGCTATTATCCAAACGGGAACACACATTCTTTTGGGACTTTTCACAAAGGGCTATTTGAGGGTTTATGGCTTATCTATTATCAGTCAGGAATTGTCAAACAAAAAGGCTACTATCAAAAAGGAAATGCAATAGGAAAATGGCAATACTATAATGAAAAGGGCTGCCTATTATTAACTGGTGAATATATTGAGAACTTATACCAAGGAATTTGGACAACTTTTTATCCTAATGGAAGAGTTGCTGGTAAAATAAACTATGTTAATGGTATAAAAACAGGCCCTGTCTGGATTTATGATGAGTCGGGTAAGGTTTATCACAAATTTGATCTTGATAAACCAAAAAAATAATGCAAATAAAAAAGGTGCTTTATTTGGCACCTTTTCTTTTTTAATTCCTAGTAGTTAGAATTCTTCTCCTCAAAATATGCTTCGGGATGATTGCAAACTGGGCAATTTTTTAATGCCTTTTTGCCTTTATGAGTATAGCCACACTTACGGCATACCCACTCTACGTCCTCTTCACGTTCAAAAACCTTCCCTTTTTCGACCTTATCCAATAGCTTTTTATACCTATCCTCGTGTTCTTTTTCAATTTTTGCAATCAGCTTAAAGGCAGTAGCAACCTTACCAAATCCTTCTTTTTCAGCAACCTCGGCAAAATGAGGGTATAATTCAGTCCATTCCTCATGCTCTCCCATTGCTGCTGCTTTAAGGTTCTCCAAAGTAGTGCCAATAGATCCAGCAGGGTAAGTTGCAGTGATTTCAACTGGACCACCTTCAAGAAATTTGAAAAACTGCTTTGCATGTTGTTCCTCTTGTAATGCAGTAATCATAAATAGTTCTGCAATTTGTTCAAAACCTTCTTCCTTTGCCTTTTTTGAGAAAAAAGTGTAGCGATTCTTCGCTTGCGATTCACCTGCAAATGCTTTTAGAAGATTCTTTTCTGTTTGGGTTCCTTTTATACTCTTCTCCATGATTGCGTTTTTTAAAGTTTATTTCAAAAATAGTAAAAAAGTACTTTCTAAGGTTTTTTAAAACAACTAATATATTTTTGATGTAAGTAAAAATACCAAATCAGAATTTTATCATTATTACAATAGGGTATTATATTCATTTAAGTATCATAATATTATTAAATTCAATTATAAAAGATTATGAGAACCTACTATTCATTTATCATCACCTTGATTTTAATAATATCATCGAATTTAGAACTGTTTTCCCAAAATAAACCGTCCTACCTGAAGGGCGAACTTTTCGGGCAAGTCCCAAGCAATAACCCCATCCTATTTGCCCCAGGAATAGTTTCAACTGGTATGTATGAAAGGGATTTTACGATCACCCCAAATGGCAATGAATTTTACTACTCATTATTTCAAGGCGACTGGAACACAATAATGATGGTTAAAAAAGAAAATGGTATTTGGCAAGAACCTGTTGTTGCGCCATTCTCAAGAGATACTTCATTCTTTTTTGCCGAACCAGCTCTATCAATCGACGGGAGCAAGATCTTTTTCCTTTCAACAAAGCCAAGATCGAATGAAACTGCGAAATTTGGTTGGGCAAATCAAAATATATGGTTTGCCGAAAGGCAAGCTGACGGTAATTGGGGTGAATCAAAACCATTACCAGAAAACATTAATGCTCAAGAAGAGTTTTACCCATCAATCACACAGGATGGAACTTTATACTTTTGTCGAACTGATCCGAAAACAAAAACCTCACAAATTCTTCGTTCAAAACTTGTAAATAAGGAATACCAAGATCCAATTGTTCTTCCATCACCAATTAATGCAAAAGGGACTATTTTCAACGCCTGTATTGCCCCTGACGACAGCTATCTTATTGGATGCGTTACTGGCAGGGACTCTAGCAATATGAATAGGGCAACATATATGCTTTTCTTTCACAATTCAGACGATACATGGAGTGACGGAATTGATTTTGTAAAGGAATTTAACCTTCCTTGCCCTAATGCAATTAGCATATCTGTTTCAGGTGATGGTAAGTTCTTGTTTTTTGCTTCAACATCAAAAACTATTAAATTTAAGGAAATAATTCCTGAATGGAAGTTGAACTCAATTTCTAAAAGAAGGTTATCTCCCGGTAATGGGAACTCAGATATTTACTGGATGAAAATTGATGAAGGCTTCAAAAAACTTCGGAAATAAACTAATTAGAATAATGTTACCATACTATAATTGAATCAGATATACCAATATGAAAGCAGTACTTCCACTTATCTTCTTCTTAATTCTAGTTAGCTGTTCAAGTGATTTTGAAGTAAATAAAGCTGAAATAAATAAAGCAATGGACAGCCAAGTAAAGTGTTGGAGCAATGGCGATATAGATGGCTACATGGATGGGTACTGGAAGTCAGATAGTTTAAGGTTTTTAGGACGAAAAGGTCTCCAAAAGGGTTGGCATACAACACTAAATAACTACAAAAAAGCTTACCCAGATAAAAAAGCTATGGGTAAACTTATTTTTAAAAACATCTCAATTGAACCCCTAAACAACAAACAAATGTTTGTTGTAGGGGAATGGGTACTCGAAAGAGAGAATGATACTCTAAGTGGCTATTATTCTCTGATATGGAAAAAAATTGATGGTCAATGGAAAGTAATTTTTGACCATACCAACTAGCACTCTAATTTTCTTTTACTTACTAGGAATAATCTCTATTGAATCCTTTTTAAACGCTCCATCATAAAGGAAAAAATAGTAATATCTTCCTACACTTGTATGAGTAATTGATATTGTTGTGTCACAATGAATATAAGAGACATCGCATGCCTCCCCGCTATTTTCATAAGTAGCTTGTGCATATACATTAAATTTCTTTTCATCTGCTCTAAGAATCTCAAATGAAAGTCCATGAGTACATGTGTTTGTAATAGCGGAATTCAATGATAAATCAAAAGGGGTGTTAACGGTTGTAGTATCTGGTAAATCCCAACTTGTAAGATCTAAAAAAACAGTGGACTTGATACCGCTGTCTTTATCATCACAACTTGCAAAAATAAAGCCTACTGATACTAGGATTAACATTTTAGAAATTAGCCTTTTCATAAAGTTTTTTTATTGTTTTGTGGATTGAAATTACTACAAAAATTCTGCCAAATATAGGCATTCTAACTAACTCTATTTTCTCATAGTTGTAAACATGAGTCTTTTTTCCGCTGGAACAACATTTGCATTATTCAACTTTCTAAAACCTCTTGTTGTAACAACAATATCTTTAAGGTTTTCATCGATAAAATCAAAGCCATCCTTTTTAATTATTGGAAGTTTTGCAAACTCTGCAGTTTGAGCATTAACCTGCAGTGTTTCAACACCAAATGGTTCCGAACATTCAAATTCGTAAGGCAACTCTATTACCTTGTTTATCATATTTTCAGCAATGTAATAATTATCAAGCAGTAAAACACTCTGTCCATCTGCGGTATGATAAATAAAACGTAAATAACATTCCTTGTTTGCCCTAACAGAGAACTTTAACAGCTCCCCTTCAATATAAACTAAGTTATCATCACCCTTGTTTGTCCATACTTCAATATTTAGATCACCTTTAACAATCTCATTCATACTGAACACACGCATTTTTGAGTAAGCCTGCTCAAAGTTTTCTGGCAAATAGCTTACTTTATTCGTATCAAACCAACCCAAGGGAATAAACGCTTCGGACGTTGCGACTATTTTACCACTTAAATCCTTAAGTGAAGCAATTACTTTTATTTCGTTTGATTCCTTCCAGAAAGTTCCTGTTAGCACATAACTACTATTACCATTGGTACTTTCAGTTTGAATCTTGTAACCCGATTCGCTTACAAGTTTTGATGCTAGGGATTGGCTCAACCTTCTAGATAGTTCACTTGCCATTTTGGTATCCTGATAAGTGAAATTAGAGAGAATAAGGGTTTTGTTCAAATCACCTGTTTGATCTTTCAATCCCTGTGCAATAAAATAGCATGCATCATCTACAGTATTCTCTGTATTTCTTTGCGCTTGCCTAATTATTTCCTCAGTTGATGATTTTAATTTTGAGGATCTCTCGTATTGAAGGTCATTTTCATTTATACTTCCTGCCTTAATTGCAAGTAATACCTTTTGTGCCTCCTCAATACTCGGATAAGAACTAATAACTTCGAGGCATGATTTCAAGGCATGTTTGATATCATTTGCAGAAAGGGCACTCTTTGCTTCCTCTAGCTTCTGAACTGCAATTGTTAATCCAGACTCTATTAAACCTTTGTAGTATTTATATAAATCGTTCTTGCGTGAATAGGCTATTACGTATCCCGTTCGTGCTTTCTGATCATAAGACTTTTCAACCTTTAGCCCTGTTAACTCAAGGTTTGAAGATGCTGAGTACATACTGTGAAAATTCTTTTGTACATCATCGTTTTTTTCCGATAGTTCCATTACAGCCTCACTCCTCACCTTCACCTGTATATACTCAACAAGTTGGCTCTTTGCATAACTTTCTAATCGGTTAAGAAGAGTTTGTTGATCATCTTTATTAACATTTTTTTCTGAAGCAAACCCAATAAGATAATCAGCTTCAGGGTATAGCTGTTTTCTTTTTAACTCCTCAGCCCACTCAGGGGTTTGAGCATTTACAACAGTAACAATAGTTATTAATACGAAAAGTAAAATTGAATTTTTCATACAAAATCCTGTTAAGTAATCATAGGTTAAAAATAATAAAATGACTGAAATAAAGAGTTTGAAATCATTTCTATTATATTCTTTTTTATATCTAACACTTGTTCAATCAATTTATCATTATTTAAAACAAATCATCCTCATTTTTCAACGATTTGTCGTGTTTAATTGGGATTACATTTCTCATCAATATAAATTTGTTTAAAATTTAACAAATGATTGATTCTTTAATACTTGGCATAAGCAGTGGTTCGGCATGTGTAGCAACCTGTGGTATAGTAATGTTTCCTTATTTGATGTCAGGAGCTGCAGACTCAAAAAAAATCATCGTAGATCTTTCCATTTTTATGTTAGCCCGATTTATAGTATATTTTATTTTAGCAACGCTTAGTTGGTACTTTGGGCAAGCCCTATTCAGCAATCCTGTTGTTAGAAATATTGTGCCTGGAATTCTATATATAGGATTATCGATTATGCTAGTATACTATAGCATTAGTAAAAGCAGGAAGACCAATTGCCCAGCAAAAATGTTTACAGCTATAAATAATAAAAAGTTAATACCAATAATACTAGGAGTAGTAAACAGTATAGGATTTTGCCCTGCCCTATTCATTGTACTAACGAAAGGAGCAACCGAGAATAGTTTAATGCAAAGCTACTTGGCATTTATTGCTTTTTTCATTGGATCTTCAGTATGGTTTCTACCCCTTCCTTTTGCTGGTAAAATAAAAAAAGTTGAAGTTTTGAAAACAATCGGAATTCTTGCTACCGGATTAGCCGGGATTATATTTATGATAAAAGGTATAACAATTTTAATAGGAGGAGTTATCAATGGATAATCTAATAAGTATGAAAAAATCATTTTGGAAATCGTTGCTTTACACATTACCAATGGCATTGATCCTAATTGTATTTATTACGCAGGGGCAGATAAATTTTTCTAATATATCGCGCAGCCTTGCAGTACTTACAACGTTTCTATTCATGGTTTTCCTTTATTTCATGATGCATTATACTGGAAAAACTGATCGATTCAGGGCAATCCTATTCATCTTTTTTGCTGTAGCCCTCTCCTTTGCATTCATAAAAAATATGCTTGAGGTACGAAACTCCATTTCTATTTCAGGTTCTGATTTTCTAGAATGTAAAATTCCATTTTGTCATCTTGTAATACCAATGATGATTATTCCGGCGGCACTTACCAAATCAATAATTTTCCCAGGTTCTATAGTAAGTGGCTTTGCCAACATATCAACCATGGTTGTGCTTTGGTTTATTGCCACTCTAGCCCTAGGCCGTGGTTTTTGCAGCTGGGGTTGTTTCTATGGTGGCTGGGATGATGGATTCTCTAGAATTGGAAAAAAACCAATAATTAAAAAGATTAACGAGATTTGGAAGTGGATGCCTTTTGCAGTACTCCTCTTGGTTGCGATAACTGCTGCCCTTTCACTAAGCCCAACATATTGTGAATGGATATGCCCATTCAAAGCGGTAACAGAGTATGAAAAGGTTACAACTGTCGAATCTGCTGCTAAGGCAGCAGTCTTCCTCTCTCTCTTTTTTGGATTAGTAATTATACTGCCTGTTCTAACTAAAAAGCGAACCCAATGCAGCTTTCTATGCCCCCTTGGAGCAGTAAACTCTCTCTCCAATAAAATAAACCCTTTCACTATTAAAATTGACAAAACGGCTTGTACAGACTGCATGAAATGCGTAAAAGTTTGTCCAATGTTTGCCCTTTCGGATGAAGGAGTTAAAAAAGGTGAAGTTTCAATGCTTTGCTCAAAGTGCGGAAAGTGTGTCGATGTTTGCTCAAAACAAGCTATCCATTATGGTATAAAGGGTGTTCCTTCGGGTACTAAAAAGAAACTATCAAGGAATATCTTCCTGTTTGTCTCCTTCCTGTTCATGGCGGTTTTCTCAGCAGGATCAATCGCCACACTACTACAAAGCATGTTCAGCTTATTCTTTGGTAAATAATTTATAAATCGAAACATTATGAAAACATTGAAGATAATAGCAGGTTTAGCATGGGCTTTCTTATGTATCATCTTAATAATAGTACTTTTCCCAGCATTGAACCCCCTTGCAAACAATGTATCAAAGTACCCATTCATGAAAATAAACCCCAGATACTCTGGGGGAGAGATTGTAAGAGAAATTAATAAAGACGATTACACGATAAGTATTCATCGAACTGTGTTTGATGGCTTAATTAGTAACCGAAAAAATGGATTCATCCAAATTGACTGGCGAGGTAAACTACCACGAGTTATCAATGATACCATAGACTTTGATAATGATAATAGCAAAGATTTTATAGTTGATATAGATACTACAAATGCAAAAAGCAGTATAACTGCTCTAAATCCCAAAGTTCGTGACATTGAAATTTCAACTAAAACTTCCTTTGGATGGGCAATTCGTGTTGGTTTAGAAGAGTGAAACAATAAACAATAAAAAATAAAAAATAAAAAAATTGTATTACAAATAAATTCAAAACAGCTATGAAAACAATTAAATTAAACCTAAGTAGAATAATCCTAATATTAGTCTTAGCAGTTTGCACATCAAGTACAAATAAATCCTTAGCTCAAAGCAATGCAGACCCTATCATTACTAAAGATGATGAGGTTCTAAAAGTTGTACCTTTTTATGAAAAGGGAGACTATTCAAAAGCAAAAACAATGCTTCAAGGGATTATCACTAAAAACGATAAGAATTCCGATGCACATTACGCTCTTTCAAACGTTTACGCCAGATTAAATAACATTGAAGATGCAATTGAAGAAATCGAAAAAGCTATTGAACTAAATAAAAATAACGCAGAATACCATTATACACTTGGAAGACTTCATTTAAATGAACTAAGAAGTGCAAGTATATTCAGAATGCCCTCGTTGAGTAGTCGTTTAAAAGAAGAACTTCTAGCTACCATAAAACTAGACCCCAAGCACAGATTGGCTATAATCGCATTAGGTAATTACTACCTCCAAGCGCCAAGTATTGCCGGTGGTGATGTAAATAAAGCCCTTGAACAAGCCAACAGCTTATTGAAAATAGATGAAAAAGAGGGTCATCGACTACTTTGTCAAATATATACGAGTCAAAGCAACTACCCTAAGGCAATCGAAGAAGCTAACACACTTATAAAAACCGATGAGTATTCAGGTAGACTCTTGCTAATTCAGATTTATAAAAAGCAAAACGATAATAGCAAAATCGAAAAAGAGTACATTGCAATTGAAAGCAAATTTGGCGACAATCCCAAATATTTCGCTTTCTTTAATGATTATGGGTATTTCCTATTAAATCTGAAGCGAATAGATGAGGCTATTGACAAATTCAAGAAACAGGTTAAACTTGCACCGAATTCTGCAAATGCGCACGACAGCCTTGGAGAGGCTTACTATACAAAAGGAATGATAAAAGAATCACTTGCAGAGTATAACAAGGCGCTTGAAATCAATCCCAACTTTCAGAGCTCAAAGGACAAAGTAAAAGAGATAAAAGGGAAATATGGAGAGTAACCATCAATTCAAAAATTTCTCTTAAAACAAGTATTATTCAGTGTATTAAAACTTACTGATTTGATAAGAATTTGGAATTCAAATTAATTATGACTTCCTTTGCGTAGATTTTAGCATAAGGTAGATCTGTATAGTTAGTATATCTCTTGTCACCTCACTGGACAAAATTCTTTCTACAATCACTAGTTTACGCTGAATAGTATTTACGCCAACGAAACATTATCCCTTTGAACAGATATGCGGTTAATGTTTGTATCAGCGGCATTAACCAATTTATAAATGGAAAACAGAAGACCTCTAAGAAATAGAGGACAAAAGAACTTTGATTATAAGAGTTCTTCAAGAAGTAGATTTACAGGAAATAAGAAAAAAAACACAAAATCTCTAGACCCAAATCTCTTTGTTAAAAAAGCAAAACCTCAAGAGGTAGCAAAATACGTATCCTCTAGGTCAATTCAAGAATTACCAGTTGATAATAGCATTATTGCCAACTTACTTTCAAAAGGGTATAAAACCCCAACCGAAATTCAAGACAAAACAATTGAAGCAATACTCGAAGGCAAGGATCTTATGGGATTAGCACAAACAGGAACAGGCAAAACAGGTGCTTTTCTTATCCCAATGATTAATAATCTTCTAAAACAAAAACCATCATTTCAAATACTCGTAATTTCTCCAACGAGAGAACTTGCTATGCAGATTGAAAGCGAGTTTATTAGCATTGCTAAAGGGTTAAAGCTCAATAGCACATGCTTAATTGGTGGAACAAGCGTTAGCCGAGATATTAACAATTTAAGGAGGCCAAGTCATATAGTTATCGGCACACCAGGTCGTATAACAGACATGGTTCGCCAAAGGGCACTAAACTTGAACAATTTTTCTATTCTTGTTTTAGATGAATTCGACAGATTGCTTGATATGGGTTTCTCAAAAGATATCCAAAAACTTGTTGATGGTATGATGAATAGGCAACAAACTATACTATTTTCAGCAACTGAAGAAAAGGATCAGAAAAAGCAAATCAATAATCTATTAAACAATCCTGTTGAAGTTCGAGTAAGAACCGGTAATGTTAGCGCCGATTCAATTGATCAGGATATTGTTGTAGTCAAGAATGGCGAAAAGAAAATGGACGTTCTGCTTAACATGGTTCGTGATAAATCATTTGAAAAAGTGCTCGTTTTTGCTGAAACCAAACGTTGGGTTAGCCGAATTTGCAGCGATTTACGCAAAGCGGGTATAAAAGCCGATGAAATTCATGGGAACAAATCTCAGAACTATAGAATTAACGCTCTCAACTCGTTTAAGAACAAAAAGATTCAGGTTTTAGTGGCAACTGATGTTGCAGCAAGGGGACTTGATATATCACACGTTTCGCACGTAATAAATTACCAGCAACCTAAGGATATGGATAGCTATATCCACAGAATAGGAAGAACTGGAAGAGCAGGAGAATTCGGGAAAGCATATACATTCATAAATTAAAGAGGAGGTAACTATGGCAGGTCCAAATAATCGCTACATCAAGAAGCAGAAAGCTGAAAAAAAGCTTAAGAAGCGTAAAGAAAAAGAGCAAAAGAAAATTGCTCGCAAGGAAAATTCTCAGGGGGGTAGCTTTGAAAGCATGATTGCCTATGTGGACAAGTTTGGAAATATTACCTCTGAACCACCCATTGAAGAAAAAGTTGAAAACGAAGAAGAACCCAATAATTAATAAAGTTAGAACTGTCTAGTCCTGAAATAGCGTTACACAAAAAGTAATGTTATGTCAGATAAGATTAAAGAACAGTACGTTAAGCGTACCCAGAAAGACTACCCCATGTCTTTTAAGGTACAAGTAGTTCAAGAGATTGAGCGAGGCGAGCTGGGGGTAAAAGCCGCAGCCCGGAAGTATGGTATTCAGGCCCACAGCAGCGTGAGCACCTGGTTAAGGAAATATGGTAACTTTGACTGGGAGAATCAA
>Ga0209098_1000367_pt1 | contig 50449 bp, 46 predicted proteins | sample AD_JPNHW1_MetaG_FD_184429 | JGI IMG/M metagenome (GOLD analysis project Ga0209098, IMG submission 184429) | Active sludge microbial communities of municipal wastewater-treating anaerobic digesters from Japan - AD_JPNHW1_MetaG (SPAdes) (version 2) | ecosystem: Engineered > Bioreactor > Anaerobic...
GACACAACTTTTTTAAGGAATCTCACTTTTTATTTTAAAAAAAACATATTGCATTTATTTTTCCTTTGAAAACCACACTATTAAAGCGTTTTGATTTTTCCCTGCTTTTTTCCTGAGGAAACTCCAATTATAGGTTGATGGCAACTGGTTTGGTTGAGAGTAGTAGGTTGATAGAGAAATATTTTTTACAATTAACTTTTGACTTTTTACTTAACAAGCCGCACAACCTATAAACTATAAACCTAAGTATGACGCAATAATTTGTACATATTTGCACTCGTTACACTTCGTTAAACGAGCACAAACAAAGCTAACGAGTGCCACCAGAGAAAGGAAAACCTTCGGAAGGGCGCTGAAATACACAAATATTATTATTCAATTTATCTTACTGTATCGCTAACTTACCGGAACTTACAGGTTTCTTATTTTGCCCTGATAATTTATAAAAATATATTCCTGCAGGCATGCCGCTCCTGTGTATTATGATTCTGTTATCATTAATATTATTTAATTGAAATACTTCTTTCCCTGTAATATCGAATATTTCAAGAGATGCATTCTGTAAAGGAAGCGATGAATATATTTCTGTATAATCGGTGAATGGATTAGGCGAAACAGTTATTGAAGCAGGTAAATTATTTTCGTTTATATCAGTATAACCGCTGCAAATCCAGTTATACAAATTATCACGAATAAATGTAAAAGTAGTATCCATGTATAAAATATATGACGTAGCATTTGAACCAGAATCATACGGCACATGGTCGGCCCCGATAAAAGAATAAAAAGGATTTTGCACACCTACATGGTCGGCACGGATTTTAATAGTTGCACTACCGTCAACAGGAACAATACTCAATGCCGACCCTGATGCGTAAGGAACCGTATTATCATTTGTGCCGTGCATACTTATTACAGGAATATCACCGGGCTCAAGAAATATTGTATCACCCAATGCGCCACATAGATTTACAATATAATTTACTTTGCTCGAATACCCCTGATTACCCGATAAGCCTTCCACTCCACCCATTCCGGTTGTATCTATATCCTGGGAAAGTATTTCCGATATTTTGTCGAGATAACCCACATGCAATGCAGTAATTGCCCCTGCCGAGCTGCCACCCACTATAATAATGCTGGTGTCAACTTTATAAGTATTGACAGTAGCAGCATCCTGTTTGAAATACCTGACTACCGCACGCATATCATGTGTTGCCCTATACAATGCTGTCCTGAATTGAGCCTGCGTTGGCAGCGATACACCAACACGGTAATCCATGCCTACCGTAACATAACCTAATGATGCAAATTTTTCACACAATGTAACTGTTGTATAATCCTGTTTATCCTCAAAAATAAAACTACCACCGGGAGCAATAATTATCAAAGGGCGTTTTTCTGCCACATCGCCATGCGGCTGGTAAACATCCATCTTTAAGGTAGAATAAATTCCAAGGTAATTATAGTTATGACCATAAACTATATCATTTGTAACATCAACGGAAAAAAGGCTATCAAGATAACGCCCTCCCGAACAATCAGCCTGTGCAATAAGATTTCCACCGGAATAAACCATTAGCGCTACAAAAACAAATAAAAGCTTTTTCATTTTATGACAGAATTTTTTTGGGTAAATAAAACAGATTTTATATTTTACAAAATAATAAATTTAAACTCTTTATTTCAATAGTTCGGTAATTTTTTTATGTAAGGACTAAAATCCTTGATAATTGTGGGTTTCATAATAGCCCCGACCTTAAGGTCGGGGTTAATAAAACTCAATGAAATTAGGCTTTAGCCCAAAATTTACTAAAAATTTACTGAACTGTTAATTTAATAATGGAACGAATATATTAAACAATATCATATATATCCAAATTTTAACATTAAAAAATCGAACAGGCAGAAATCATTCATATTCGATGCTGTTATGTAACCATATAAACTGTTTTCGTTAGTATACAACCCGAATGTTTAGTTAGTTGATATAACCAAATAAGTATTCTGTTTATTTACTTTAACGTTCGGCTTGTTTGCTTTGGCAAACAAGCCGAACATTAATTCAACCGGTTCAAACAAATAAAAGTTCAATAAGAACATTAAAGCATTCCGATAGTAGCTGGTATATTCCGGTCTTACTGCATGAGTATTTGCTTCCGACATCAAAAGTCAGAAACCAGAAGTCTAAGTCCAAAGACCGAAGTATTTAGTTTATAAATTCAGATGCAGGAAGACTGAATAAAGAACCTTCAATTTCCACTTCTCAATTCCGGCTTCAAACATATTTTCTCCGTTCAGGCAATATTTCACAATCTATATCCGTTAATAATATGGAAGCCGGGGAAAAAGGCTTCTTAAAAAAAGGAGGTGTTTAATATGTCAAGGAAAAAAAGAATAACTTCCAAGGTTATTGATAACGCAAAGAAAAGGCTGGCAGGACTTAAAGCAATTTCGGCAACCATCGATTTTGGTAATAACTTATCGGTTGCCACTTACGAAACAGCCATCCAGGATATCGAAAACATGTTGGACAGCTATAACGAACTGCTTTCACAGACCGATGCTGCCCTCAACGATTTTCTGAAGAAAGAATCCGATTTGCGTGAAATGAACCTGCGGATAGTTGATGCTGTGGCTTCGGTTTACGGGCACGACAGCAACGAGTATGAAAAAGTAGGACGCATCCGTAAAAGCGAACACAAGCGCCCGGTCAGAAGGAGGATTGAAAAAGAAGAAAAATAGCTTGTGCAGCTTAACAAGTCCGGTATCCCTGTAACATTGCGTTGCAGGGATTTTTATTTTTCCTGCTGGCAGAAACAAAACATATTACCATAATCTTACCACTAAACAAGCTGCTCACCCCTTTAACTTTCAACATTGTTTATCGAATTAATACAACATATATTTTTTTAATCAATTATTTTTTTAAAAAAAGAAAGCTATATATTTGTTAATACTTTTACATTTAATTGTAAATGGATAAATAAAAAACGGAATAAAATTAATGGGATAATACAAGCGTTGGCGGCAAGGCTTGAGGACAGTTTTAACTTTAAATTGACAGATTTAAATGAACATTATAAATCCAAACTAAGATGGAAAAAAAAGTAATCAAAATATTAGTTGCTTCACCAAGCGACACCAAAAGCGAAAGGGAATGTTGCCTAAGAGTTTTTGAAGAATTAAATAAAGGCATAGGTGAAAAATTTGGCTTCGTGATTGAAGAAAGGATGTGGGAACATAACACAAGACCAAGCATAGGTGAATATAGCCAATCGGTAGTTAATGAGCAGCTCGGTAATGACTACCATGTTTTTGTTGGAATCATGAACAACAAATTTGGAACTGAAACAAAAAAAGCAGGTTCAGGAACTGAAGAAGAATTTAATAACGCTTACAACAGAATAATAAGGAAGGAACCAATTGAAATAATGTTTTACTTTAATGATGAGCTACCTTCAAAGAAAAGTGAAATAAATACTACTGAACTTGATAAAATTGAAGCGTTTAAGAAAAAAGTCGCTGAGTTGGGAACATATTATTGGACATATAGCGGTGTTCAAGATTTTGAAAAAACTTTCAGAAGGCAATTAACTGACCATCTATTAAAATCAGAAGGACAGAGTAAAAATGAAACAACAAAAAGCAATGTTCAATTTGAAGTTCTCCGAGCAAAATTTAAAGAACGATTAGACAAAGCACTTAAGGCTTTCAGCACTCAACCTATCATTTGGTTGGAACCAGTATTGAGTAACACGAATGAAATCTCTCAAAATCCTGATGAGAATTATACCAAGAGAGTTAACATCTCAGAATTAATTTACAACCCTGATTCATTTGTCATCAATGCTCCACCACAGTTTGGAATGACATGCTTAGCTCACTATTTGGTTTGTGAAGCGTGGGAAAAAGGCGACTTATGGTTATATCTTGATTCCGATGAAACTAAATCTCACAACATTCATAAAGCAGCAGTTCGGGAAGCAGATTCTTTGGGAATGAAAATTACTGATGTAAAAGCAATCATTCTTGATTCATGGAACAATTATGAAGTTGATAGTTTAAGGAAATTAAAAAACTTGTCGGATTCATACAAAGACATTCCACTAATCGTGATGCATAGAATTGATGATGCGAAATTTTTGAAAGAAAAACACGATATAAAAATTGAAAGAAAATTTCATCCACTCTTTTTATTGGCATTACCACGAACACAAATTAGAAAGGCAGTTGCTGAATACAACAGAGTAAGAGAAATTGGAGCAGAGGACAAAGTTCTGACAAAAGTAGTTTCAGACTTGGAAATGCTGAACATTCATAGAACAGCGATGAATTGTTTTACGCTTCTTAAAGTCGCTGAAAAATATTTTGACGAAAGTCCAATCAATAGAACTGACATGATTGAAAAAGTTCTATTTGTTCTCTTTAACATGGATGGCTTACCACGATACAGAACCAAACCCGATTTAAAGGATTGCGAGTATGTTCTTGGAAGGTTTTGCGAGAAGATGATTAAGAGTCATAAGTTTTCATTTACTAGAGATGAATTTATTAAGGACCTAAAGTCATATTGTAATGAAAAACTGATTGACTTAGAAATTGAAATTGTATTTGATATTTTGGCTGCCAACAACATTATAGTAAAGCACGAAATTGATTTTGGGTTTAGAGCTGCTTTTTGGGTTTATTATTTTGCAGCGAGAAGAATGCACAGCGACCCTGCATTTGCCGAATATATTTTCACTTCAAAAAATTATACTGCATGCCCCGAAATCATTGAATTCTACACAGGCATTGACAGAAATAAACTTGATGCATTAGAAATTCTAACTAAAGATATTAAGCAAACTTGCGATATTGTAAATTCCAAGGTGAGATTAACAGGAGACATGGATGTTTTCTCACATATTCGTTGGCAACCCACAGAGGAACAAATTGAATCTGCTCAAAATCAATTAAGCGAAAGTGTTCTCAACTCTGGATTACCAGACAATATCAAAGACCAACATGCCGATAGAAGTTACAATCAAATGCGACCTTACAATCAAAGTATTCAGGCATTTTTTGAAGAATACTCTTTACATAATCTCATGCAAAACATTAGTGCATCTGCGAGGGCGCTAAGAAATAGCGACTATGTTAAGCCTGAAGCAAAACGGGAAATTCTTTCAGAAATATTAAGGAGCTGGGAGCAAATATCAAATGTCCTTCTTGCCTTAACTCCTATTCTTGCTGCAAAAGGTGAAGCTGGTTTTGATGGACAAAGTTTTACACTACATGGAGATTTCGGAGACACATTTGAAATTAGGGTAAAAAGAATAATTCAAGTCAACATGACTAATGTGGTTGGATTTTTCAAAGACGATATTTATTCAAGCAAAATTGCTCCATTACTGTATGAGCAATTTGAAAAAGAAACTGATGCACGAAAGAAACATAAAATAGCACTGTTATTAATTTTCTGTCGTCCCAGAGAGTGGAGAAAGCAGATTCAAAATTATATCGTGTCACTTCAGAAAAACTCATTTTATCTTTACGATACCCACAATGCTTTGCTTTCAAAATATAATTTTGATTTCATTACAGAGGAAGAACGAAGAGAAATTTCATTACTTGTAAAAATGTGTTTTGCAAAGCATGAATTTGGCTCTAAAAATCCAAGCCCAGCTGAATTGGCAAAAGTAAGAATTTCAAAACCAAAGAATGTTGACGGACATGAATAGGATAAGTAGCCCAGCCGCTCAACCTATCAACTATTGACTTTGAGCCATCGCTCCATTCTTCGATGAACTCAGAATGACCGGATGAACCCTGTTCGCGATAGTCTCCCGACGAGTGCAATATTTAATTTTGTCACGCGACAGGAGTCGCGCGATAAATATAGAAGTCGCAAATTTTTTCTACTTATGCCTTGCTAACTTGTCAACCAAGTTTCACAATTTCCAATTTCAATCTTTATTTCTTCTGCCCTTTCTTCCACATGGTTTCTTTTACAACTTTTCCGGTTTCATCGTATTCCGTCCAGGCACCTTCTTTTAAGCCATTCACGTAGGTTCCGCTGACTTTTACTTTTTTATCTTTAGTATCGAAATATTCTTTGTAAGCACCGTTAAGTATGTTATTGGAATATGTTTCTTCAATAATAACATTACCGGTATCGGAATAGGTTTTATTCACACCATTAAAAACACCATTTCTATAAAAATACTCTGCCATGGGAATGGTTTTATCGTTGTACCATTTGGTAGTGCTATCGCGCAAACCATTTTTAAAATTGGCATCTTCCTGGATTTTTCCCGATTCATAATAAACTCTTTTTCGCCCATTCATTATTCCATCTTTATAAAATATTTCCGTTCCAATTCTGGCGCCGACAAGATATGTCCTGGAATAACCCTGTAACAAATCATTGATATAAAATGATTCTGATTTTAAATACCCGTTATCATCTAATGTTAGTGTTATACCATTCTTCTTCCCCATTCTATAGGATTCAACTTTTGTAACAATACCTTTTTTATTACATGTTGACCATGAACCATCTTTTTCATTGTTAACATAAAACCCTTTTTCTGTTGTATTGTTATTATTCGTCACCTCCCAATATCCCTGCATAAAACCTTTTGAATCGGTTTTATTAATTGAGTCACCTGTTTCTGAAACTTTCTGCGAGAATGAAACTCCTGAGAAAATTAACGTGCATAAAAACAAATAAACTGATTTCATTTTATTAACCTCCTTAAAAATATTATTAAACTTATTTATTATTTACTAAAATAATTATTCCTGCAATAACAGCAATACATGCTAGCGAGAAGAAAATAATTTTCCATACGCTCCACGGACGTTCGCCCTGAACCTCACCTGTGCGTGCATTTACAAGAAACCGATAAACTTTATTATTATACCTGTATGAACTGATCCATAACGGCAACAAAATATGTTTAAAAGTTGTGTCGCTGTAATTTGTATTTACTGAATATACCTGTTGTTCATCACCGCCAATATCTTTATTAACTGTTTGCCTGATTACAACATCCATTTTTACTTTTGCTGTTTCAAAGCCTTGTTTTACATCAACCTGATAACATTCTGTTCGGAATCCACTAAGATATTTATCGTCATAAGGAATCAGGTTTTTCAAATCCCATGGTTCCAGTTTTTCAGCATATTTTACAGGCAGCGATTGGCTGGCAACAACAAGAACATCATCAAACGCATTATTCACATGTCCCGAAACCGGCGTCCAACGTACCTTTCGCACTTCACGGGTTTTGGTGACTGTTTTACCATTTTCAGTTTCGGTATAAGTTTCGGTTACATAATAATATGTTCCGCGAGCACCGGTATAATCACTTGAGGTATTGGAATCGTACGTCCAGTAAGGGATATACATTCCATTGAACTTGTCGGTGCTGTTGACATATTTTTTTAATGCATTCGGTGCAAACCAAAGTTTTTTTATCCATGTGCGGAAAAGTTCAAAGCCCTGCTTCTGAGTGATTATAAATGGAAGCAGCGATTTCGGTTTTAATATAGTGCTTGTACTTCCATTAGCAACAACCAGACTTGTTCCGCAAAACGGACACATATCCGAAGTAACATTAGGTTTTAATGTAGTTGATGCACCACACTCTGTACATTTTACGGTTACAATATTTTGCTTTTCTTCATTAGCAAGCTTTTCAGAAATAAAACTTGCAAAATCAATTTCTTCAACCTTCTCAGTTGATTTTTCTATCTCGTTCAAAGCACCGCAATATTCGCATGTTAGAGAATGTGTGCCCGGAGCAAATTTTAAAAATGCACCACAGTCTTTACATTTGAGTTGCTGATTGGTTGCGGTTTCCGGAGTGTTTTGATCTTGCATAATTATTATTCGTTTATTAATAATTATATTTCATATTGAATTGCTAAAACAAAAATCATTAAATGCCAATATAAATAATAGAACACGGATGACACTGATTATACTGATTAGCACAGATTGTATCCGTGAAAATTCGTTGCATCCGCCATATCCGTGTTCTATACTTCTATTATTACTATTGAGGAGGCAGCGGTGGAGGAGCCTGTGTAAAAAGTTTTGCAACTTCAGGAACCTGTCCGGCAGCAGTCCATGCAGCCATTCCATTTTTCCAGATTAATGAGTCTTTGGTTAATTGTCCGCCCTGGGCCATTTGTGCAAGTTGTTGTTCACCAAACGGACCTGTTTGTTGCCCATTCACTGCAACGTAATATTGAACTATAGGAGGTGGTGGCGGAACGTTTTGCTGTTGCTGATTTACATTCTGATTCTGATTCATGTTCTGCCCCATCTGGTTTGCCATGGCAAAGCCCATTCCCATGCCTATTCCGGCACCTGCATTACCACCGGGATTTTTTGCTGCCTCTTCAATTCCCATTGCAGTCTGGTATTGCGTGAACGCATTGAGGTTTCCAATAACACCCATGCTGGTTCTTTTATCCATTGCAGCTTCCACATCAGGAGGAAGTGAAATATTTTCAACTAAGAATTTTGAAAGTTCAATTCCGTATTCTAAAAATTCAGAACCTATTCTATCATAAACAAATTTTGAAAGCTCATCATAGTTTGAAGCAAGGTCGAGAACCGGAATTTTACTTGAAGCGACAATGTCGGTAAACCTTGTCATCACAATGTTTTTAAGTTGTTCCGTAATTTTATCGGTTGTGAATGAACCATCGGTTCCGGCAACTTCTTTAATAAATTTCACTGCATCCTTAATACGCATTGCATAATTCCCGAAAGCACGTATACGCACAACACCAAAATCAGCATCGCGCATCATCACTGGATTTTTAGTTCCCCATTTTAAGTCGGTAAAATTTTTAGTATTACAGAAATAAACTTCTGCTTTGAACGGGCTGTGAAAGCCGTATTTCCAGCCTTTCAGCGTGGTAAGTATCGGCATGTTCTGAGTTTCCAAAGTATGCGTGCCCGGCTGATATACATCAGCAACCTGACCTTCATTGATGAAAACTGCAACCTGTGATTCGCGTACTACCAGCTTTGCACCGTATTTAATTTCGTTATTATATCTTTCAAAACGATGAATCATTGTATCATTCGACGGATCTAACCATTCTATGATATCTATAAATTCGCCTTTAATTTTATTTATCAGTCCCATATTTTTTTATTTTAGATTTACGATTTTAGATTTATTTATAAAGACAAATATAAATAAAAAGAAAGATTGTATTACAATTATCATGAAGTTAAAAAAAGTTAAGGAATTAAGCGGACACGAATAAAACAGATAAAACAAATTTCACACTATACCGATACGAAACAGGTCGCCGCGGCGACTGCAAAATTATTTCTTCCATAAGCATTCCTATCCGCGACAAGTCGGGATAAACAGGCATAACTCGTTCTAATCAAATTTGCTTTTGCATTCTTGATAAGAACGAGTATAATTCAAAATATTTACTTTATACCTAATCAAAACTCTAATGGTTATTATTCTATTATTATAGGATATTTAATTTTCAACAATTTTTGTAAATTTGAATATTATAATATTATTTTAGTCAAATGAAAATCATAAAGCTTCTTACTTTTTTTCAGAATACAATTAAAGTTAATATTACTAATTTGAAATATATTTTTATAATAATAACATTAATTCTATCTTTCAACACAAGCGGACAAATTAATCCTCAAATAGATTATCCTATTCAATACTGGAATTTAAACACTGGTTCAAAAATAGCTTATTATTATTTTAAAGGTAAAGAACCAAGAAAACCTTATCCCATAATTTATTTACATGGCGGACCGGGTGCATATATATCAGATGAAATTATCAGTGCTATTAGTAAATTCTCAGATTACGGTTATGATGTTTATTTATACGATCAAATAGGTTGTGGAAAATCAATCAGATTAAATGACATTAAAGAATATACCGTTAAGCGACATCTACTCGACCTTGAAGAAATTGCAAATAACATAGGTGCAGAAAAGGTAATATTTATAGGTCATTCATGGGGTGCATCATTAGCTCCTTTGTATTTGGCGAAACATCCTGAAAAAGTTTTAAAGATAATATTTACAGGACCCGGTGGCATCATTCCTAAAAAAATCAACATTAATATTCCCGCACCTGATAGTTTAAAATTAAGCAGCAATAAATATATTGATCGCATTAATTGTTTAAATGAAACAGGTATGATTTTTTTCAACAACACATGGAGCAAGGCTTTAAGTGGAAAAAAAACATTATCCGACACGCAATTCGACAGCCTTTTTGAAAAAAGATTTTTCTGCGATTCTAGTATCTTTAAAAATGCTGATCACGGAAGTGAAGTTGGGGCATATTGCAATGTAAGAACAAGTATATTTATTAGAAGAGGTAAAAATATAAGACGTTTATTAAAGCAAATCAATGTACCTGTTTTAATTTTACTTGGAGAGAATGATAATTTACCCTGGGCTTGTGTTGATGATTATTTAAAAGTATTTAAAAATACAAAGCTTGATATAATTCGCAACTCAGGACATAATGTGTTTACATATCAACCCAGTGTTTCGATAGATCTGACAATAAAATTCCTGAATGATAATAACTAATTTACTGAATTATTTTATTTAGACAATTCACCAAAAAGATCAAAAGGTTCAGTGTTCTTAATTTTCATCTCTCTTCTTTCGTTTACATCCTTCAATAATATTAATTACACCTATTATTGCAGGGATTGTAAAAAGGAATTTAAAGAATAGTTTCCAGATTTGAGATTTTAGTCCACCCCAGGCGAATACGAATTATGATTTCGGATTTAAAATAACATTTATTAAAATTTCATATTTAATTATGGCATGATAGTTGTAAAATTTTCGCCTTTTAAAAAAGAAAACAACCAATTTATTATTTATAATTTAAATTTCAAACCATGAAAAAAAACTTTTTTGATCATTGCAATATTTCTTGCTGGCACCAGCATTTTCGCACAAACCACACAACCCGAACAAACATCAACTGAAAAGAAAAATCAGTTATGTATAGGATATTTTAATGTCTTTAGTTTATCGAGTATAAACGATTTCGGGATAGTATATAAACATAATATCAAAAATGGAGCATTAAGAATTGGTACTGCATTTTATTTTAATAATGAAGAAAGCACCTATGTTTATAATGATAATAAAATTACAAATAAAACATTAAGAATTCGTCCACGTGTAGGATATGAATTTCATAGGGATTTTAATAAACTTCAATTATTGTATAGTATTGACATCATAGGATCTTTAGAGAAATATAATGCTATTCACACATATTCAAGTAACCCTAATAATAATAATAATAATAATAATAATAATAATAATAATAATAATAATAATAATAACGACCGAATTGAAAAGACGTATATGGGTGGAGCTAACCCTTTAATTGGGTTAAAATATCAAATAAGTGAAACATTTTCAATTTCAACAGAAACAACCTTTAATATTTGTATTAGCAGAACTGACATTAAATATAAATATGCAAATTCTAATGTTGTAATTGAATCGAAAACAAATGGGGTATCAACAGGATTAAGTCCATTAGGAATATTTTCAATTAATATTCATTTTTAATTAGGATTTTTTTTAGATTATTTCTCCAAATAAATCGAAAGGTTCGGCATCGATAATTTTTACATTTTTTAATTGTCCGATTATTTTTGATTTACCTGGAGCTTTTATTAAAACTTCATTATCAACTTCGGGAGAGTCATATTCAGTGCGGCCTACAAAGAATTCATTTTCTTTCCTGTCGATAATCACTTTTAATATTTTTCCAATTAACGCTTCGTTTTTTTCTAATGAAATATTTTCCTGGAGTTTCATCAACGCATCGGCTCTTTCCTGTTTTACTTTAGCGCTGATGTTATCTTTTAACTGATATGCTTTTGTGGATTCTTCGTGTGAGTAGGTGAAAACACCCAGCCTGTCGAACTTTACATCATTCACAAAATTCATTAATTCTTTAAAATCTTTTTCCGTTTCACCGGGATAACCCACAATTAAAGATGTTCGCAAAGCAATTCCGGGAACTTCTTTTTTTATTTTTTCGATTAATTTCAATGTTCCTTTTTTATCGATCGCCCTGTTCATCGACTTCAGCAAACGGTCGCTGATATGCTGAAAAGGAATATCAAGATAATTACAAATGTTTTTGCGTTCACGCATTACTTTCAAAACATCCATTGGAAATGCAGCAGGATAGGCATATTGCAGACGTATCCATTCCACATTTTTTATATCGGAAAGTTTTTCAAGTAATTCAGCAAGTTTTCTTTTTTTATAAATATCAATTCCGTAATATGTCAGGTCTTGCGCTATCAGTATTAGTTCTTTAGCTCCTTTATTTGCAAGCAATGTAGCTTCTTTAACAATATCTTTAACCGGTTTTGAAATATGTTTCCCCCGTATTAAAGGAATTGCGCAGAAAGAACATTTCCGGTCGCAACCTTCAGCAATTTTCAGGTATGCATAATGTGAAGGCGTTGTCAGATGGCGCTCCCCGATAAGCTCTTTCTTATAATCTGCATCCAGGTAATTTAAAATTTCTTTTAAATCGTTCACACCAAAATATGCATCCACTTCGGGAATCTCTTTTTTCAATTCATCGTGATAGCGCGCCGAGAGGCAACCGGTAACAAGAACTTTTTTTATTCTTCCCTGCTTTTTATTTTTAACAGCCTGCAGAATAGTTTCTATCGATTCTTGTTTTGCATCATTGATAAACCCACAGGTATTGATGATTACAATATCATGCTCCAATTTTTCCGAATCGTGCGAAACAATGAATTTATTTTTATCGAGCTGCTTTAAAAGCACTTCTGAATCGACAAGGTTTTTAGAACAACCCAGCGTGATTACATTGATTTTGATATGTGAGAAAGATTTTGTTTTCAAAGTGATATTTTTTCAATGTCCCACTTCGGTGAACTCAGTGTGACGATGCACACAGTCAGGCTGAGTTTATCGAAGCCTGACCTTATAAAAATTTAATTGCTGAATAAAGAATCAACAAATTCTTTTCGGTCGAATAACTGGAGGTCTTCCATTTTTTCACCTACGCCGATATATTTTACCGGAATTTTAAACTGGTCGGAAACACCAATAACAACGCCACCTTTAGCTGTACCATCCAGTTTAGTTATTGCCAGTGCATTCACATCGGTAGCCAGCGTGAATTGTTTTGCCTGTTCAAAAGCATTCTGTCCGGTAGATGCATCAAGCACCAGCAGCACTTCATGAGGTGCATCAGGAATAACTTTCGACATGACTTTCCTTATTTTGGAAAGCTCGTTCATTAAATTTATTTTATTGTGAAGTCGTCCTGCAGTATCAATAATAACAACATCTGCATTTTTTGCTTTAGCAGATGTAAGCGTATCAAAAGCTACGGATGCAGGATCAGCGCCCATTCCCTGCGATACAATGTGAACATCTACACGCTTTGCCCAAATGGTAAGCTGGTCGACAGCTGCTGCACGAAATGTATCAGAAGCGCCAAGTACTACAGATTTTCCTGCTTTCTTAAACTGGTATGCAAGTTTTCCTATCGTGGTGGTTTTACCTACACCATTTACTCCCACTACCATTATAACATAAGGTTTAGCGGTTGCAGGCAATTCAAAATTCTCAGATAAAGCAGCATTGTTTTCCTCGAGCATTGCTGCTATCTCCTCCCTGAGTATGCGGTTCAGTTCCGAAGTGCCCAGGAATTTATCAGCAGCAACACGTTTCTGAATACGTTCAATGATTTTCAGCGTGGTTTCAACACCCACATCAGAAGCAATTAGAATTTCCTCAAGGTTATCAAGCACATCATCGTCCACTTTCGATTTACCGATAACCGCTTTTGAAATCCTTGCAAAAACACTTTCCTTGGTTTTAGCGAGACCTTTCTCGAGGCTTTCTTTTTTTTCTTTATTGAATATACCAAAAATACCCATTTTACTTAGCTGTTAAAAAAAAAGCCTTTTTCTTTGCCGGAAAAAAGCTTTTCATTCCCCGGATTACCGGGATAATTTCATTCAAAATTATTTTTTTGCCAGGTAATCTTTTACCTGATCGTTAGGAACAATTTCTTCCTTAAAGGTGTATGCACCTGTTTTCGGAGATTTCACCATACGGATGACTTTTGCAAAGTCTTTACCTGACTTGGTTTGCAGTGTTGCAACAACTTTCTTTGCCATGATTTAAATTATTTAATTTCTTTGTGAACAGTCATTTTCTTTAAAATAGGGTTGTACTTTTTTATTTCCAACCTTTCGGGTGTATTCTTTTTATTTTTGGTTGTAATGTACCTTGAAGTGCCCGGTTTTCCACTGGCTTTATGTTCGGTACATTCCAAAATAACCTGTACCCTTGCTTCTTTACTTTTCTTTCCCATTTTTACTGACCTTTAAATTTTGAGGTGCAAAAATATAAACTTTTTTATTAATAACCAACACCTTATTTCATTTTTTTAATTAAAAGCAGGTTAAGGCTTTGTGTAATGCCCTTTTTACTGTACTTTTGAAAAACAATGATGTGGCAATCATATATAAAAGGATTTAAAGCTTTTCTTCAACTGGAAAGGTCGCTTTCACACAATTCAGTAGAAGCTTACATTCGTGATATTGAAAAGCTGACACAGTATTTTGAGATACAGGGAATACAAACCAATCCAGAGGAAATTAAACTTAAACAGCTACAGGATTTTCTAAAATGGGTAAACGAACTGGGGATGAGTGCCCGTACCCAGGCTCGTGTTATTTCAGGAATTAAAGCATTTTATAAATACCTTTTACTTGAAAATATTATTAAAGAAAACCCTACTGAGCTTCTGGAATCACCCAAACTTGGTCGTAAACTTCCCGACACGCTTAACATTGAAGAGATTGACCATATTATCAGCGCTATCGACAGGAGCAAACCCGAAGGAGAAAGAAACAAGGCAATGCTTGAAACGCTTTACAGTTCGGGCTTGCGTGTAAGCGAACTGGTAAATTTGAAGATTTCAAATTTATTTTTTAAAGAAGGATTTATAAAAATCATAGGGAAAGGCGATAAAGAAAGAATAGTTCCTATTGGAAGCATTGCCATGAAACATATCAACATTTACCTTGATAATGTAAGAGTTCATGTGCCTGTAAAAAAAAGCGCTGAAGATATTTTATTTCTGAACAGGCGAGGAAATAAATTAACCCGAAACATGGTATTCCTTATTATCAAAGGACTTGCTGAAAAAGCAGGGATTCATAAAAAAATTAGTCCGCATACATTTCGCCATTCTTTCGCCACACACCTGATTGAAGGTGGCGCCGATTTACGTGCTGTACAGGAAATGCTGGGACACGAGTCCATTACTACCACCGAAATTTATTTACATCTCAACCGCGAATATTTAAGAGATACTATTATGAAATATCATCCCAGAGCGTGATTGATTTTTGATTTGAATATATGTTATATGGTTTTAGGTTGGGCAACTGGTTTGGTTGATGGTATTATGCCTGACTGTGCGCCAGCCGTCATATTGAGTTTATCGAAATATGGTGCGAGGGAATTTTACTTTCAACAAATAACTTTAACCTTAACAAGCCACTATTCCTATAAACTTTTGACTTTAGGTTTACACAAATAATTTAAGATTTAAGATTTATGAAAGAACACTTTATTATTATGGCCAGATAGGCTCACCTTCGTCATCATAATCCATACCCCAATTTACAGCTACAATATCTTCACCATCGAAATAAAAATCAATAACAGCGTCGCTAATGCCTATACGCTTTTCGCCCCAGGTTTCAGTTTCGGCTTCAAAATCATTATAACCATTACTTGAAAAAAGTTTTTCAATTTGTGATTCCTTGAGTTCGGAGATTTTTTTTCCCAGAACAACTGCATTCTCATTATCTGTTTCCAGGCAAATGCAACGCCAGCCTTCTTCTTCTCCAAAGAAAACAGTCAACCCATCTTCTATATAATACCAAACTTCTGTATTTCCTTCAATTTCTTTAACATTTTCAATTTCATCAGGATTCCCTAAAAGCTTTCTAACTTCATCCATACCAAGTCCGAATTTAAGCTCATTCAATCCTTCTTTTAATTTAATTTCCAATTTATCTTTCATTTCAATATTTTTTTGAAATATAAATAACATTATTTTTTTCTGAACAATTTTATTTAAAAGGAGAATCAGGTTCCTTTGCCATATGGTTATAAACCATTTTATCAATTAATTTCGGAAAGAATTTATTAAGTGTAACAACCAGTTTTCCCTGGGTTGTCATAACAATTCTGTCTTTCCGTTTTTCAATTGCTTTTACAATACGCTTTGCTACTTCTTCCGAAGTCATTAATTTATCTTCATTCAATGGCGATTCGCCCTGCATACTTCCATTCTTTGAAAGTGCTGTATTCCGAATATTTGAAGAAGTGAATCCGGGACATGCTATAAGTACATGCAATCCTTTTTTAAGTGTCTCAATTCTTAATACTTCCAGGAAACCCTGCATTGCAAATTTTGACGCGGAATAGCCTGTACGCCCCGGAAGTCCTTTATATCCTGCAACTGAAGATACACCGGTTACACTGCCTTTATTCTTTAACAAATAAGGTAATGCATATTTAGTACAAAAAACGGTTCCCCAGAAATTAATATCCATTAACTGCTTAATAACTTTTAAATCCAGTTCTTCAAAAATTGCACGCATAGAAATACCTGCATTATTAATAAGGACATGAATATCGCCATACTTCTGAACCGCAGCATTTATAAGATTCCTGCAATCTTCTTCATGGCTTACATCAGCTTTAACTGATAGAACTTCGCCATTTTTTTGTTTTATTATTTTTTCCGTTTCCGAAAGTTTTTCAATATTCCTGGCAGCAATAACGACCTTAGCCCCTTTTGAAGCGCATTCTATTGCCAGCGCTTTTCCAATTCCTGAACTTGCACCGGTTATGATAACAACTTTTTCATTTAACATCATTCAGATTTTTTTTGCAAAGATGAAAAAAAAATAAATACGGGTTCTTTTATAATGAAAATAAGCGTTACAAATAATTTTCGTATTGTTCATTTCTAAAAAATTTAAGATGTTTGTAAAAATGTTTTTGTTATTTAAAATAATGTACATACATTTGCACCTCGAAATTTTGAAATGTTGATTTGGTAGCTCAGCAGGTAGAGCACATCCCTTTTAAGGATGGGGTCCTGGGTTCGAATCCCAGCCAGATCACTGAAAAAAGTAATTAAGCCACAGCAAAGTGGCTTTTTTATTTCTATCTCTCCTCAAAAAAATATTTTATACTCGTTCTTATCAAGAATGCAAAAGCAATTTTGATTAGAACGAGTTATGCCGATAGGAACAAAATAAGAAAAATGCAAATCGGTTTCGTATCGGTATAAAATACTTTCTGAACAAAATCTTTTCTATATTTAGTAATTTAATGAAATATTTCTATTTTTGTTTCTCAAGATTGAATACTAACTTTTAAACTAAAGAATTTATGCATGTTGCTATAGTTGGGACCGGTTACGTAGGATTGGTTACAGGTACTTGTTTCGCCGAAGTTGGCATTAATGTTACGTGTGTTGATATTGATGTTACTAAAATTGAAAATCTAAAAAAAGGTATCAGCCCGATATACGAACCCGGGCTTGATGAAATGATTGACCGTAATGTAAAAAAAGGCAGATTACATTTTGTTACCGATTTAGGAAATATTGTTAACGATACAGAAGTTGTTTTTATCGCTGTTGGCACACCTCCTGATGAAGACGGCAGCGCCGACCTTAAATATGTTTTATCAGTTGCTTCGGAAGTTGGAAAACATATGAACAAACATATGCTGGTTGTTACCAAAAGTACCGTACCTGTTGGTACCGCTAAAAAAGTTCGTGAAGCGGTTCAGAAAGAACTGGACATACGTGGCGAAGATATTGAATTTGATGTTGCTTCAAACCCCGAATTTCTTAAAGAAGGTGCAGCCATTGATGATTTCATAAAACCCGACCGTATAGTTGTTGGAATTGAGTCGCAACGTGCAGAAGAAATTATGAACCGCTTATATAAACCATTTGTAATGAATGGGCATCCTGTAATTTTCATGGATATTCCTTCGGCCGAAATGACCAAATATGCAGCAAACTCAATGCTTGCCACAAAAATATCATTCATGAATGACATCGCTAATCTTTGCGAAATAATGGGAGCAGATGTAAATATGGTAAGAAAAGGTATAGGAAGCGATTCCCGTATAGGAACAAAATTTATTTATCCCGGTATTGGTTATGGGGGTTCCTGTTTTCCTAAAGATGTAAAAGCGCTGATAAAAACTGCTGATGAAAACGGTTACAGCATGCGCGTTCTTAAAGCAGTTGAAGATGTGAACGACGATCAGAAAGCTGTACTTTTTAATAAACTGATGAAATATTTTAACAATAACATTAAAGGAAAACAAATCGCTTTATGGGGACTGTCGTTCAAACCACAAACCGATGATATGCGCGAAGCTCCTTCCTTAGTTATCATAAAAAAATTACTCGAAGCCGGTGCAAAAGTTAAAGCATACGACCCCGTTGCTATGCATGAAAGCAAACGCAGGATTGGCGACAAAATTGAATATGCTTCCGACCAGTATGAAGCCTTAAAAGGTTCCGACTGCCTGCTTATAGCTACAGAATGGAGTGAATTCCGCTTACCTGATTTCTCCCTGGTAAAAAAATTACTTAAAAACCCTGCTATATTTGATGGAAGAAATATTTATAATGTTAAGGAAATGCAGTCGGAAGGATTTGATTATTTCTGCATCGGAATAAAAAGATAAAAGATTCATGAAGAAAAAAATATTGGTAACCGGTGGTGCAGGATTTTTAGGTTCACATCTATGTGAAAAACTACTGAACGAGGGCAATGAAGTAGTATGCCTCGACAATTATTTTACTGGTCAAAAGCAAAACATCGTTCACCTTCTGGATAACCCTTACTTCGAATTGATCCGTCATGATGTTACAATGCCTTTCTTTATTGAGGTTGACGAAATCTATAATTTGGCATGTCCGGCATCACCGATTCATTACCAATACAACCCGATCAAAACAATTAAAACATCGGTAATGGGAGCAATCAACATGCTCGGTCTGGCAAAACGCATAAGGGCAAAAGTGTTACAGGCTTCTACCAGCGAAGTTTATGGCGATCCCGAAATTCATCCCCAAATGGAAGAATATTGGGGACATGTAAATCCCATTGGTATCCGTGCCTGTTACGATGAAGGAAAGCGTTGTGCTGAAGCATTATTCGTAAATTACCATCGACAAAATAATGTTAAAATAAAAATCCTCAGAATATTTAACACCTACGGGCCTCGCATGCATCCAAGCGACGGAAGGGTGGTTTCAAACTTTATTATCCAGGCATTAAAAAATGAGGACATCACTATTTACGGCGATGGTTCGCAAACCCGCAGCTTTTGCTATGTTGACGATCTGATCAATGCTATGATAAGAATGATGAACACTGCGGACGAAATAACAGGGCCCATAAATGCTGGCAACCCTAATGAATTTACTATCCGTCAGCTTGCCGAACTGGTAATAAAATTAACTCATTCCAAATCAAAAATCATCACTCTGCCTTTACCGGAAGATGATCCGATGCAGCGACAGCCAAATATTACAAAAGCAAAAGAGATCCTTGGTTGGGAACCGGAAATTCAGCTTGAAGAAGGATTGAAAAAGACAATTCATTATTTTAAAGAAATAATTTGATCCATGAACATTCTTGTAACCGGAGCAAACGGCCAGTTAGGTAACGAAATAAGGGAATTAGCTCCCCATTTCAAAAATTTAAATTTTACATTTACCGATATTGAAGAGCTGGATATTTCCAACTATGCCGCGCTGAATAAATTTTTTGTAAAAAATAAATTCGACTGTTTTATTAATTGTGCTGCTTATACTGCTGTTGATAAAGCCGAAAAAGAAAAAGATTCAGCAACGCTGCTCAATGTAACGGCTGTTAAATATCTTTCACAGTTCTCTGCATCGCAAAATGCCTTATTAATCCATGTTTCCACGGATTATGTTTTCGATGGGCGCAATTGCAAACCTTATCTTGAAAGCGATCTTACCAATCCTAAATCTATTTACGGAAAAACAAAACTCGATGGTGAAGTGGAAGTGATATTCAATTCACAAAAAGCAATTATTTTCCGAACTTCATGGCTGTATTCTTCTTACGGTGGAAATTTTGTAAAAACAATATTAAAAATTGCAAAAGAAAAAGAATCGCTTAATGTAGTTTGCGACCAGGTTGGAAGTCCTACATATGCGCGCGACCTTGCAAAGACCATTCTTGAAATTGTCCCCGATTATAAAGAAAAAAATAAATTCGAAATATTTAATTTTTCGAACGAGGGCGTTACCAGCTGGTATGATTTTGCAAAAGAAATTCTTGAAATATCCGGAATAAAAACTCCTGTCAATCCTATTGAAACCAAGGATTATCCTACTGATGCAGCACGACCTTTTTACAGCGTATTGAACAAATCGAAAATTAAAAAACAATTTAATATCAGCATTCCATACTGGAAAGACAGCCTTAATGATTGCATTCAAAAAATAAAGAATCAGAAAAAATAATATTTTTCTAATTTATTTTATAATAATTAAATATATGAGCGGAATAGAAAGCGCTATCCTGAAGAGGGCCACATACTGGCTTAGCAATAATTTTGATGATAACACAAGGAAACAGGTTCAGCATTTAATCGACAATGATCCCAAAGAATTAACTGAAGCATTTTACCGTGACCTGGAATTTGGTACCGGTGGATTGCGAGGTATTATGGGTGTGGGTACCAACAGGATGAATAAATATACTGTTGCTATGGCAACACAAGGTTTGGCTAATTATGTTCACAAAATGTTTCCCGGCGAAAAAGAGCTAAAAGCTGCAATAGCTTATGATTCGCGAAATAACAGTAAAGCCTTTGCTCAGATCACTGCTGATGTTCTATCTGCCAACGGAATAAAAGTTTTCTTATTCAGCAGCCTGCGCCCTACTCCTGTCCTGTCATTCACAATCCGTCAATTGAATTGTCAAACAGGTGTTGTCGTAACTGCTTCGCATAACCCTAAAGAATATAATGGTTATAAGGTTTATTGGGATGACGGCGGACAACTTGTTCCGCCTAACGACAATAATGTTATTGCGGAAGTACAAAAAATAACAAACATCAACGATGTAAAGATGAATGCCGATAAAAATAAAATTATCAGCATTGATGAAGAAGTTGACAAAATTTATATTGAAAAAGTAAAAAGTTTATCACTCAATCAGAAGCTAATTAAAAATTATTCTGACATAAAAATTGTTTATACTCCAATTCATGGAAGTGGTGTTAAGCTTACCCCACGTGCATTAAAAGAATTTGGTTTTAAAAATATTTTCACTGTTGAAGAACAAAATATTTCTGATGGAAATTTCCCCACAGTAAAATCGCCAAACCCGGAAGAGCCTGCAGCGCTTGAGCTTGCTTTAAAAAAAGCAAAAGAAATAAATGCCGATTTGGTTCTGGGTACCGACCCCGATGCCGACCGCGTTGGAGTTGCTGTTAAAGACAATAATGGTGATTTTGTTTTGCTGAATGGAAATCAAACTGCATCATTAATCATTTATTATTTAATGAATGCTTATAGCGAAAATAAACTGTTCAAAGGGAATGAATACATTGTTAAAACCATTGTTACATCTGAATTACTGAAAGAAATTTCAAATTCATTTGGCATCGAATGTTTCGATGTTTTAACCGGATTCAAATACATTGCTGAGATAATAAAAGAAAAAGAAAGTAAGCAAAAATTTATTGGTGGTGGCGAAGAAAGCTATGGATACCTTGTTGGCGATTTTGTTCGCGATAAAGATGCAATAATTTCCTGTTGCATTATTGCAGAGACAGCAGCATGGGCAGCCAGTAAAAATAAATCTCTTTACGAACTGCTAATCGATATTTACGTTAAATATGGCTTTTATAAAGAATCATTGCTATCGCTTACCAAGAAAGGAATTGAAGGGGTTGAAGAAATTAAAAAAATGATGAGCAACTATCGCAGCACTCCACCTGAATCTATTAATAATGTTGATGTAGTCTGCATTAAAGATTATCTTTTACAGAAAGAAAAAAATATAAAAAATAAAACCGAAAAAACTTTAAATCTTCCGAAATCAGACGTAATTCAATTTTATCTTTCTAACGGAAGTAAAATAACTGTACGCCCTTCAGGTACCGAGCCCAAAATAAAATTTTATTTTGGAATAAAAGCTGAACTTAAAAATGCTGCTCAATTCGATTCACTAAATAAAGAGCTGGATGTTCAGATAAAAAACATTATTGAATCAATGAACTTAAAATAATTTTTATGAAAAAGTTTTTCCTAAAAAATAAAAGTTTGTTTTTATCAGGAGCACTAAAGTTGATGGGAGTTTGTGGTGTTCTGATTTTATTTGAAGCATGCTATGGAACACCAAAATCAGCATTCGTTCCAAAACATGACAAAAAAAATGTTTCAGCAAAATCGGCACAGCCAATAACTGATAAAGAAAAAGCAAACAGAATTTAATGTCATCGATTAAACCAACATTCGGACAAAAATTAAAACTCGGTCTTTTCAACAAATATGTAAAAACACAAACCGGGTTACACGAATTATCTTATCTTTTCTGGGAATGCACGCTTCGTTGCAATATAAACTGTTTGCATTGCGGCAGTGACTGTCATCGCGATAGTGCAATTCATGATATGCCCTACCCTGATTTTATTGCTATCGCAAAAAAAGTTGCTAAAGTATACAATCCAAATAAAACAATGATTGTGCTTACAGGTGGTGAACCCCTTGTCAGGAAAGACATTGAAGCATGCGGATATGAATTATACAAACTCGGTTTCCCTTGGGGACTGGTTTCTAATGGATATATTTTCACTAAGGAACGTTTTAAAACCTTGCTCGGTGCAGGTTTGCGCTCAGTAACGATAAGTCTTGATGGCTTTTCAGAAAGTCATAACTGGCTGCGTGGCCGTGATGATTCATGGGAAAAAGCAGTAAAAGCAATAAAACTCATCGTAAAAGAAAATGACCCTGTTTATGATGTTGTAACTTGTGTCAATCAAAAAAATTTTAAAGAGCTTGAAAACCTTCGCGATTTCCTTATTGAAGAAGGAGTAAAAAAATGGAGACTCTTTACAATTTTTCCTATCGGACGCGCTGCCGAAAATCCTTTGCTTGATATATCATATAAGCAATTTCGATGGTTAATGGAATTCATTTCCAATACAAGAAAAAACAATAAAATTGAAATCAGTTATGGTTGCGAAGGGTTCCTTGGTTCATATGAAAATAAAGTAAGAAATGGTTTTTATTTTTGCCGTGCAGGAATCAATATTGCATCTGTTTTAGCTGATGGCTCGATAAGCGCATGCCCCAATATTAACAGGGCATTTGTTCAGGGAAATATATACAAAGATGATTTCATCGAAGTGTGGAATAATAAATTTGAAGTGATGCGAAACAGGCAATGGACTAAAACCGGAATTTGTAAAAGTTGTGATGTTTATAAATATTGTAAAGGAAATGGCATACATTTGCATGAGCCAGAAAATGAAAATGTTTTACGGTGTCATTTCAATATGCTTCAAGAAGCCTGTAGTTAAAAGGACCTCCACATAATCACGTTCAGAAATTATTTTGTATTTCTTAATTTTTTTAGAGAACTGAAATACCTTAATAAATGATGTTACGCAAAACCTAAAATAAAATTTTAAAAACTATAATTAATAAGGATTTTAAGAGTATATACCGCCCGCCTTGCCCGCCTCGATGGTAAGCGGGTCGACGAGGCAGGTAGGCATAACCGCTTGGTAAAATATATAACCACTATGAAGTTGTGTGCTGCCCGTCTTGACGACGAGGCAGATAGGCACAACCCAATTAACTGAGCGTGCTTGAAAGCTATATAGTCTTGAAAGTTTAGTACCTACGGTACAATAAGAAGTGAGTTGTACCTTTCTTTATCAAGCTGTTGTCCCTAACGGGACATAATAATAAAATAATGTTGTTTCGATACAAATAATGATTTTGCATAACATCAGTTAATAAATAATAACTTATATTTTTTATTAAGGTATTTTATACTCGTTCTTATCAGGTTTGCAAAGGCAAAACTGTTTAGAACGAGTTATACCGTACAGAAAACAAAAAATATTTTTGCAAAACTCTTTTCTGTCGGTATAAATATTTACATACGTATTAACATTATTATATTTATTTTTTTTATATCTTTGAAGACACACCAAACAAAAGCACTTATGAAAAAATTTACTTTCTCATTAATTATTGCATTTATTGCATTTAACATTGGAGTTAGCACAGCTCAGGAAAATGGACTTCCTAAACATGAAATTAGTAAAGAAGAACAGTTAAATTTTGCAAACTCGCACAAAGTTCTTCCTTTCTCTAAAGCAACCCCTGTTCAACCCAGGAATATTGCAGAATGGGAACCTTCCGAAGGAGTTGTAATAGCTTATGTTTCCAGTTATGGCGGATTTGGTATTCCTGATGCTGCTATTCAAGATTTAGCTAAAACAGCCAAGGTTTATGTTGCCTGCCCAAGTTCTTATCAAAGTACTGTAACTTCAAAATTTAACACTTTAAGCATCACAAATTACAGCTTTATTAATGCTACTACAGATTCATGGTGGACCAGAGATTTTACAGGATGGTTTATAGCCGATAGTAGTGGAACTGTAAGTGTAGTTGACTTTACCTATGACAGGGACAGGCCAAATGATGATGCTTTTACTCCATATGAAGCAACGGCACTTAACAATATGACTTGTTATACCATGGGCTTATCACAAACAGGCGGAAACTGGATGTGTGATGGTTATGGAATTGCTGCCTCTACTGATTTGGTTAATGACGATAATTCCAGTTTATCTACAACTCAGATACAAACACAAGTATCAACTTATCTTGGTATTTCAAATTACATGATTCGTCCTGATGCTTTAGGTGATTATATCAAACACATTGACTGTTGGGGTAAATTTTTAGCTCCTGATAAAATGTTAATCGACTCTGTTTCTACATCCGATTCAAGATATTCATATTATGAAGCTGCTGCAAGTTATTTTAAAAGTACAAACTGTGCATATGGCTATCATTATAAAGTATACAGACCTTTTATTGGTAGCAGCACCGCGTCAAGCAATACAGCTGTAACACCATACTCAAATGTATTAATATTGAACAATAGAGTCTTTATTCCTATTGTTGGCTCAACAACAACAGTAACAAAAGACTCTGCTGCATTAAAACTTTATAGGAAAGCAATGCCAGGTTATATTGTAAAAGGATATAAAACTTCTACATCAGGAACATACGTACCTTGGTTCAATACTGATGCATTACATTGCCGTACCCATGAAATTGCCGACAGGCAAATGCTCTACATACAACACTATCCACTATATGGAAAGATAAATTCTTCAACCGGGTACGATATCAATGCCGTGGTTTATTCGTATGCAAAAAATGCTTTAGCTACAAATTATCCTATGGTTAAATATAAAGTTCATTACAACGGAACATGGGATTCAATTCCTATGTCGTTTGTAAGCTACAGGCATTATAAAGCAAATATACCTACTCAGAATTCCGGCGATACTATTTATTATTACATCAAAGCTAAAGATGTTACGGGCAAAATTGCATATCATCCTTTCATTGGTCAACCTGACCCATATTATTTCATAGCCGATGGCACAACCGTCTTAACACCTGAAATTATTGTTGACCCGCAAATGTCATTCTTCACTTACCCTAATCCTTCAAAAGGTGAATTCTTCTTATTCCTGAAATCAAATTATTCAGATAATGCTTCCATTCAAATATTCAATATCGATGGCAAACTAGTTTACACAGACAATATGGATTTTGAAATCGGAGATAATAATAAATTCCTTAATATCGGTGGTATTGCAACCGGAGTATACATATTACAGGTTAAAACCAAATCGAATATTTTGACCAAACAGTTGCTTATTCAATAATCAATCATACTTTCTAATAAAAAAACGCATGGGTTGACTCATGCGTTTTTTTTATTTTGCCATAATGCCTTATGCCAGGAATACTTATATTTGATAAACAATTTTATTTTTGAAAAGCAAATGAAAGAAAAAAATAAATGGACCAGAGTTGTTTATATAACTGGTATTGTAGCCATAATAATTGGGACCATAGATCCTTTAGAAGGCTCTGTTTTGATAGCAACCGGCAATGCACTTTTAGTATTATCAACATACATTACAAAAGATAGTCATCGTAAAATTTTCCTGTCATCATTTATAATGATTGTTATTGGTGTGTTTTTCCTGTTTTATTTTTCGTCACTTGGTGGATTCGGAGGAACATCAACATTATCATGGTGGTGGGGAACTCTCATACTACCCTATCCTATAGGATGGATAACAGTAATAACTTTATTAATTATTAGAGCTGTAAAAAATAAAAAAGTTTTTGAAAAGCAAAATTAATCGAAGATTTATATTTTCCTAAACCTTATCCAACGCCTTCAACCTTTGCAACAACGGAGGATGGGAATAATGGAACTTTACGTAAACCGGATGTGGACGTAAATTGGAAAGGTTATCAACCGAAAGTTTTATTAATGCATCCTTCAATGATTTTGCATTATATTTCTCAGCAGCAAAGCGGTCGGCCTGGTATTCATTATGTCGCGACAAAGCATTCATAAATAAACCAAGAACAAGTGAAAAAGGTCCGTATAACATTCCGAAAGCTGTTATCCCCATATGAAAACTCCCCTGCTTTGCACCTAATGCTTCCGAAAGAACCGGGTTTCCAATAAACAACGACAAAATATACAACAGCAATCCCGATTGTACAATCCCCATCAACAGGCCCTGTAGCGTATGTTTCTTTTTGTAATGTCCTATTTCATGAGCCAGAACTGCTACAAGCTCTTCAACAGTATGATTCTGTATTAACGTATCATAAAGTACAATCCGTTTTTTTGCACCCAGTCCGCTGAAATATGCATTGGCTTTCGCTGAACGCTTTGAACCATCAATAACATAAATATTAGAAAGTTTAAATCCAACCTTTACAGAAAATTCGTTTATAGCATTTTTCAAAGCGCCTTCTTCAAGAGGTTTTTGCTTATTAAACAAAGGAACAATGAGTGTTGAATAAAACATATTTATAAAAATCGCAAACGCTGTAATAACCGCCCATGTTATGATCCAGAAATATTCACCGGTATTTTCATAAATAAAAATAATAAGAGCAAATAATCCCCCGCCAATAATGGCAGCAAGTAAATATGTTTTTATTTTATCAAAAATAAAAGTCTTGTAAGTTGTTTTGTTGAAACCAAATTTTTCTTCAATCACAAACTGTGAATATATTTGAAAAGGCAATGAAATCAAATCAAATGCAAAACCGATGATTCCAAAAAACAGAAGTGCAATCAATATATTATTACCAGATAAGCTTCGTGCAATACGGTCAACAAAAGCAAAGCCGCCAAATAACAACATTCCAAGCATTAAAACAAATGAAAACGATGACGTGATCAATGAAAAACGATGATTTGTTTTTTCATAATTCTGCGACTTCATGTATTTCTCCGCATCATAAATCCCCTTTAATTCTTCCGGCAAAACATTACTCCAATATTTACTGTTCAAATAATCAAGAACACGATCAAAGATAAAATCAGAGATGACAATAGTTACAATAATAATAAATAGTATAAAAGCCATATAAAATAAATTACAAGTATCCATTAATAGCATAAATCACATAACCGGCAACTTCATGTATCAGCTGATCCCAGCGGGTTATAGCTTCAATATTTGGTATCAGCAAATGTCCAATGTCCCATTTTCGTTTCCCGGTAATTAAGCAAACACTATATGGAGTAACTTCGATGTTCTCTTTTTTGAAACAGCCAACAGCCCTGCGCATATGCATGGAAGAAGTGATAAGTAAACAATTATCATGAAGATGATTCTTTTTTAGGATTTCAGCAGTATTAACAGCATTTTCATGAGTATTATCGGAAACGGAATCTACCAGAATAACGCTATCGGGAATTTCGATTATTTTCATGTAGCGTTTTAATAATGCCGACTCCAGCATATCACGATAAACCAGGCTGCCTGCACCACTGGAAAATAAAAATTTCTTTATCCTGCCTTCTTTATATAATCGCAATGCCTGCAACATTCTATCTGTATTATTTCGGAAAGTCATGCGATCGTAATCTGTATCTATAGTAACCATGCCCCCGCCAAGAATAATTCCCACATCATATGATTCCTTAAGTTTTGAATCTTCCGTTAAAGGATATTCCCACAAGTGTGTCAACTCATCAACAATAAATGTATTGGAAAAAAATAAAAATGCTACAACACCATATATCAAAAACCTTCGCGACCATTTTTTATTTCTTACCAGCAATGCCAGCACAAATAAAATAAGTATCCATAAAAATGGAGTAAGCAAAACGGATAATATTTTTGAAATAACAAAAAACATTTATTTCATTTTATTGATTTCTTCAGCAACTTCTTCCATCAGCCACATTGGCGTTGAAGTAGCCCCGCAAACACCTGCCGATTCTGCATTTTCGAACCACTCTTTTTTTAATTCACTTTTTTCAGAAATAAAATATGTTTTCGGGTTTATGGATAAACAAAGGTTATATAGAAATAATCCATTGGAACTTTTTCTTCCGCTTACAAAAATCACCACATCATGTTCTTTAGCGAATTTTTTCAGTCGGGGTTCTTTGTGCGATACCTGGCTGCAAATAGTATTGTAAGGAATAAAATCGGGCTGAAGGTTTCCTGATTTTTTAAATCGCTCTGTTATTCCATCGATCATTTCTTTAAATCCTTCTGTAGGTTGTGTGGTTTGAGAATAAAAACGAACAGGTTTGGAATAATCAATTTTATCAAGATCGGATTCATTATTTACAATGATTGCATTTCCGGATATTTGTCCCACCAATCCATTTACCTCTGCATGACCTTCTTTTCCATAAATCACAATCTGTCCATTCTTTTTTTGCATTTCCTCGGCACCAATGCGAATACGGTTTTGTAATTTTAATACTACCGGACAGGAAGCATCAAGAAGTTCAAGATTATTTTCCAGCGCAATCTTATATGTTTCAGGAGGCTCTCCATGTGCACGAATCAGCACTTTTGAATTTTTAATATTCTTTAATTCATCATGATTGATTATTATCAATCCTTTTGATGCAAGCCTTTCAACTTCCCTGTTATTATGAACAATATCGCCCAGGCAATATAACAATCCTGATTTTTCAAGTTCTTCTTCGGCCATCATTATGGCAAACACAACACCAAAGCAAAAACCTGAATTGGGATCAACATGCACCTTCATTGTTTATTTACCTTTGAAGATATCCGAAAGATTTGTAGAAATGGTAATATGATTGGGCGAGCCTACAAGATGATATGCTGCGCGTGCATAATTAAAATGAAACTGTTTAACACGGAAACCAAATCCCCAGCAGAAACCAACGGTTCCTGTTTTTGAATCCACCTTCAATTCTTTTCTGCGTTGATAATTATATCCCAGGCGTATCGAAAAATTTTTCGATGGAGTTAGTTCTCCTCCAACAACCACATGCCTCATACATTTATCCATAAATTTTCCGAACTTTTTTTCGGGCAAGGGTTCGCCGGTTAATGCATCAACAGTAGGTTCCGGATTATTCGGATCGGTATAAGTTAAATCAAATTTTTGCAGGTTTCTCAACACTACAGAATAACGAAATGGAGTGCGTGCTAATTTTTGGGAAATACCTGCTTGTATCTCAAAAGGCAAAGGTTCATCATTTCCATCAGTAAAATATTTTATCTGTCTGCCAATATTCAATGCCAGTAATGTAGCTGCAAAATTTTTTCTCGAAAAAGTACCGCCAACATCAACAGCAATCCCGTATGACGTGTATTCATCATAATGAGAATAAATATTTTTAAGATTAGCGCCAATTGAGAATGAAGAATCCAGCTGCCTTCCCCACCCGATATTAAAACAATATTCTCCTGCAGTAAATTCACCATAGGTAACACCGGTTTCATCAGCAGTAGTAAATTTCCCATAATTAATAAACTGTAAAGAAGCATCAAACGTTCCTACTTTTTTAAAATCATGAGCATAAGATGCAAAGCCGTAATTTATATCGGAAAAATAATCAACAAAGCTTAATGCAATTTGATTATTCATTTTAGATGTGATAAGCGAAGGATTTACAAGAGCAAGAGAAATATCGTTATCTTTTATTGCATTTACATTTCCTCCCATTCCCGCAATTCGTGCGGAGTTCGGAAGATTTAAAAATGCATAGGTATAACTTCCGCCAATCTGTGAAAACAAACAGGAAGAAATTAAAACGAATAAAACTAAAATAATAGCGTGTTTTTGCATTGCTTATAATTTAAAACAAAAATATTGAAATAAACGATACATATGCCTTATTATTATGTTTTTGGTAAAAAAAACTAATCACCCCCGGTTATAGAAAAACTAAATTTGCGGCTGTTACCCTTTGCATTGATATTACAAAAATAAATGCCATCTGATAATCCTGAAGTATTTATGCTAATTTGCTTACGACCATAGGAATTAAAATAAAACTGCTGAGCGCTCACCTTTAACCCAAATACATTATAAATTTCACATTTTACATTTCCTTCTTCCGGTAGATAAAAACGGATATTTTTTCTTTTTGATTTTTCATTTTTCGAGACATCATCATAATCATTCATTGCATACAAGATGTTATCTGAATGCAAACAGGGTTGAATTTCATATTTGTTTAAAACAGAAAACACATCTGCTTCAACAGCATAAAAAGCTGTATTTACGCTTTCTTCATAAGGAGCTTTACTTCCATTGGTAATAAAAATGATTCCAAATTTATTTTCTTCATTAAAATACATATCACCCAGCATTCCATACGATTCGCCATAATGCCCCAGCATCTTATAACCATTTACCGCAATATCGCCATTCTCCGAATTATTTACTAAATGAAAACCATATCCCCAGCTTCTGAATAAATTAAAATAATTATCACCGTTTTTCCCGTTATATAACCATTCCGGACTATGCATTAGTTTTATTGTTGATGGATTAAGAATCCGGATTCCTTTATAAATCCCGCCATTCATATGCATCATCATAAACACTGCAAGACTTTTTGCATTTATTTTTAATCCACCCTGCGGACCAAAAATCACTCCGTTATCACCTGCAATATATGTTGACAAATCGCGTGCATCTGGTTTCACACCCTGATAATTATCGGCCTGCGGTTGCCATACACCATTATTCATCCGATAAAGCACAGCTACATTATTAATATTTGAAAAATCCTGAACTTTATACGATGCAGTCATACCAAGCGGATCGAAAATATTTTTTTTACAGAAAATATCAAAACGCACTCCTGAAATTTTTTCAATAATAGTTGCAACAATTCCGAAATTTAAATTGCAATAAGAAAAATAAGTTCCAGGTGAATGTTTCTGCCATATATCAGCAGAAAAATATTTTCCTGTATCAGATAATAGTGATATTATTTTAGGTGGTACTTTTTCACGATATGTATCGGTAATAAAACCCGAGTAGCCCGTTCCGTCTTGTATTCCGGAAGTATGCGAAAGCAACATACGTGGTGTGATGGCCACATCAGGATAATCAGGATTCCGAACAGAATATCCAAGAATATTCCCAATATCCTCATCCAGTTTAACCAATCCTTTTTCATATAAAATCATAAAAGCTGTAGCAGTTACAGTCTTTGATATTGAAGCCACGCGAAATAAAGTGCTGTCGGTTACAGGAATGTTCCTGATGTAATCTGCTGTTCCGATATTTTCCGAAAAAATTATGGAATCATTGCATACCGCTAATGCAGTCATACCCATCAATTGACGGTTACAGAAAACATCGTTCAATTCTTGTTTTATGTTTTGAGAAACCGAATGATTTATTAAAATAAATGCAATAATATTTAATGATAAAAACCTCTTCATATTTTGTGCTGATAGTGAAAACAAATATATACATTTAATATGTTTTGGAACATTGTATCAACCGTTCGGTAATTTTTTATTAATTTTTGGGCTAAAGCCCAATTTTATTGAGTTTTAATAGCCCCGACCTTAAGGTCGGGGCTATTTTGAAACCTACATTTATAAAGGACTTTAGTCCTTGCATAAATAAATTACCGAACTGTTATTGTATATAAACTCTATAAATTTTATCGACAATTTATTATTTTCTCATAAAAAATATTTATATGTTTGCATTAACCCATAAAAAAGTTCAATGAAACTTACAAAAAAAAGTGAATATGCATGTCTTGCATTGGTTCATCTTTCTCAGCAATACGGAAAAGACTATGTTAAGATTATAGATATTTCCGAACGTTGGTCAATACCAAAAAAATTTCTTGAACAAATATTAATAACGCTAAAGAATTCAGGATATGTAAAAAGCAAAAAAGGTTCTGAAGGAGGATATAAACTTACCAAGCCTCCTCAAAAAATTACACTTGCTGAAATAATACGGCTTCTTGATGGACCGCTTGCCCCAGTTGAATCAGCCAGCAAATATTTTTATGAGAACACACCTATAGAACAACATAAAAAATTACTGAAAATTTTTGTTGACATAAGAAATTATGTTTCTGAAAAACTGGAGAACATCACATTTGCTGACGTTATTATACCGATACGGAAATGAATTGCAATAAATCCCTATCGGTATAACAGAATCTAAGCACATTTTGTTTTACAAATTTGCTAAGATTCTGTATAAATAATTTAACATTAACCTAACATTCAATTAAAATTACTTTCTAATCTTTGCTTACATTAAAAAATATATAGATGAAAAAGAATAATAAACTATTTGTTACCATTATTTTATTAATGATAGGGATAAGCAGTTATGCACAATTCACACTAACCGGCGAAATAAGGCCAAGAGCTGAATTCAGGAAAGGTTTTAAAACTTTACCCGATGATGATATTACTCCTGCGTTTTTTGTAAGCCAGCGAACCCGGTTAAATTACTTTTATAAAGCTGAAAAAATTAGTGCAAAAATTTCATTTTACGATGTACATGTCTGGGGTGATGAACAATTAAAAACCGATATTCCATCAATAGGTTTAAATGAAGCATGGGCTGAAATTCCGCTCTGCGACAGTTTATCAATAAGACTAGGAAAACAGGAACTGACATATGACAACAGAAGGCTGATCGACAGCTGGGGCTGGAATCAAATGGGAATAACACATAATGCAGCATTACTGAAATATAAAAATTCCGATCTGCAAATTGAATTCACAAGCGCTTTCAATCAGAAGGCGGAAAATAATTTTGGGACCAATTACTCAGATATGACAAGCACTTATAAAACTTTAAATATTTTATGGATATCAAAAAAGCTGACTGAGCATTTTAAAATTTCCACATTTGATATTGCTGATGGGTATCAAAAAGAAAACACCACCAATACTACTTATATTCGCGGCACTGTGGGCGGAATTGCAGAATACAAGAAAGAAAATAAATATGCTGCAATACTCAGGGCATTTTATCAAACAGGGCGATTACAAAGCGGACAGCAAATAGCAGCTTATTATTGGAATGCTGACTTTTCATATTTTTTAACTGAAAAACTAAACACCATCATAGGGATTGATTATGTTTCCGGTAACGATGCAAAAGATACAGCAAATAAAAAAAGTAATTCCTTTAATATGCTTTACGGCTCAGGACATAGCTTTAACGGGAACATGGAATATTTTTCAAGTTTATTAAAACAGAAAAAAGGACCCGGTCTGGTTGACGGTTATATTGATTTCATTTACAAATGGAATGAAAAATGGCAAACCCGCGCTGACTTTCATTATTTCCTGTTACAAAATAATTACATCATAAATACCGAACCTATTGACAAAAAACTTGGCGCTGAAGCTGACCTGTCATGTAAATATGACTTTAATAAAGAAGCATCATTAATGTTTGGATTTTCAGCTATGCGACCTGAAAAATCGATGGAGCCTATCGTTGGCGGCAACAGCAGTTATTACGGAACATGGGCATTTGTAATGCTTACCGTAAAACCCACTTTCTTTAAATCGGATAAAAAATAACCCGGTCAATCGCTGTTTAATGAAACGACAAATTAATAAGGCAAATATTATTGTTATTATTAAATGTTTGCTTATTGGTCTTTTCATCATTATTATTACATTTCCCGAAAATGATTGGACATTTTCTGTTGGAATTAATCCGTCTATTGTATGGCTATTTAATTATACATTCAGGAATGGATTTAGTATTGGTAAAGATATTATTTTCCCTCATGGACCTTTGTCATTTTTCACATTCCCGTTACAGGAAAATATTATTATAGCAACATTGGCCATTTCGTTGCTTAAGTTATTTTTAGTAATAAATCTTTATTTCTTACAGAAGAACGATAGAAAATTCATATGGATAATTACTATCGTTGTAGCTTATATTATTTCCATTTTTGCCGGTTTTAGCCAGTTAGTTGTTGCCAATATCATTCTTCTTTTTTGTAATTATTATATTTATGAAAAAAATATTTATAAAATCTCAGCCTTTATCCTTATTGCATTTTCATTTTATATTAATTCATATAACGCTGTAATATCAATCCTTTTGGGTTTTTCATTTTTATTTTATTATTCATTTTTTAAAAATAAAAACTTATTAAAAACAGGACTTGATGTACTTCTGATTACGGGCTGTATTTTATTTTTCTGGTTCCTGATGTATGGCAATTTTTCAGGATTCATAGTATTTTTAACAGGCTTGTTTAACCTGGCACAGGATAATTCGAATGCTGCGGCCCTTTATCCTTATAACAACTGGTGGTTTCTTACATTTTTCTTATTCATTACTTTTTCCATCCCTTTTATAAACAAAACAAAAAGATCGGTTTTTTTTGGAATACTTATTTCTCTTAGTCTTTTCGCCGCATGGAAACACGGGATGGTTCGGGAAGATTTTAATTATGTACGACATTATTTCATTTTCATTATTATATCATTATTATTGTTTTTAACATTCTACAAAAAAAATATTTTATTAAACATGATGCTTTCAATAATTTCAATATACCTGTTAAGCATCAATATGAAGAACTCTATTGGTTATTATCACTATAAATACGACTTATATAAAACAAATAATTTCATTGAATTTATTACTGACTTTTCTGAAATAAAAAACAAATGCTCCGAAGTCATAAAACAAAATATTATTGTTGATAAGCTTCCGGCATCATTAAGAGATTCTATTAATAATACATCTGTTGATATTTATCCATGGGATTACTCAATTATTCCGGCAAATGATTTATCATGGCAACCCAGGCCTGTTCTACAAAGTTATGCATCATACACTCATTGGCTGGATAATTTAAACTCCAAACATTTTAATTCTGAAAAAGCTCCCGGATTCATTATCTGGAAATTTTTCAGAGAATATGACGGAAGCGCTTTTGATGGTATTGATAACAGGTATGTGCTTAATGACGAGCCTTTGACCATTATCAGCATTATTGAAAATTACAAATATTATTATTCGGATGATCAATTTTTAATTTTAAAAAAACGTATAAAGCCTGCTATTTCTAATGATTCGACAATTAAAAAAGAAACTTCAGAATGGGGAAAATGGATCGATGTACCCAAAAACACTAATTCATTACTTAGGGTAAAACTAAATTTTAACAGAAGTTTTTTACAAACCATTAAAAGCTTTTTATACAAAGACGAAGAATACTCCATTTGCCTGAAATTAAGTAACGATACCATTTTTAAATACAGGATTATTCCTAATAATGCAGAAGACGGGATTTGGATTACCCCTTACATTTACGACATCAGTAAAAAATATGATGTAAAGCAAATCATGTTCAATGTTTCTAATCAGCTTATTTTATCAGAAAAAATAAATATAGAGTGGGAAAGAATTTATTTTAATGATGAACCTAATTGCTTAAATAATTTCTTTAAAATTAACGCCAAATAAAAAGTTTATTTTCTTTACCATAATTATAGTTGTTCATGATTGTCCTCAGACAAATGCAAATATTAATATCATTTTTGCATTGTGAATTCTGCATTCTGAAATCATTTATTTTCTCATCGGCTCTCTTCTGCGATTATCATCAGGATGATTTTCCCTGTTGCGATTCGGTTCTCTGGGTTGTTCTTTCTTCATTAATTCTTCATCCTGCATGCGTATAGCATCGGTATCAAAATACGATGTATCTTTCATAATAAGCATTTTCGATTCAGCTCTTAGTTTTACACGTTGTAACATATTGATAGTATCGGAAGGTTCTATGGTGCCACGGTCAATAAGCAATGAAGCAATTGCCGAAAAATAGGAATGGTAATGTTCTTCATCAATGTTCCCGTTTTTATCGAATGAATATTTAAACAATTTAGGTCGGGGAAGTATACTTGCCAGAAAAATACTTTCAGGTACCGATAGCGCTGAAGGTGGTTTATTAAAATAGAAACGCGATGCTTTGCCTATACCATATACACCAGGGCCCCATTCAGCAATATTCAGGTATACTTCAAACATGCGTTCGTGGGAACAAAGATTTCCGCTCTGTATTAACCACACAATTAAAAGTTCTTCTACTTTACGTGCAATAGTTTTGTTTTTTGTAAGAAAAACATTTTTTACTAATTGCATTTCAATTGTGCTGCCACCCCTTACAAACTTCTTGGTTTTAATATCCTGGATTATTGCCAGCCTCAGGGAATTAACATCAAATCCCGTTTGGTAATAGGTTCCCCCGTTCTCGGTAATCATGATGGATTCTTTTAATGGCAGCGAAATGTTTTCAAATGAAGTAAAATCAGGGTTGTCTGGCGAAATTAAAAATGAAGCTTTTTCCACACCATTTTCATATACCGTATGTATAAAAGGACCTGCAATTTTTGAAAAATCCGTTTCTCCATATTTTTTAATTTTAAAATCTTTTCCTAAAAGCTCCATTGAAAAATCAAGTGAATCGGGCTGCTCCATGTCAACATATAAATCAACAGAAAATTTGATACGTCCTTCGGTTTGAATATTTTCAAAATTTGTAAAAAGCCCTGCAGGTAAAGAACTAAAGAAATCCTGCGCATCAAATTCATTATTAATTTTTAAGGTGTATTTTTTATATTCACCGGATTGATATAAAAAGTATGGATTCAGGAAAAACTTATTATACTGGAATACTGATGAACTGTCGAGTTCAATAAAATCCTTTCCTATATTAAAATCACATTCCAAAATAGCTTTGGGCATAACCACATCAGATGTAGATATTTTTTTATGATTTATCACCAAGCCATAAGCTGATGCATAAGCGCTGAGTTTGTAAAGCTCTCCCAAATATGAATTGTTCCTAAGACCGATATTAAGACTGTCAAACATTAATGTCAGCCCGTATCTTTTTTTCACAAAAGGAAATTGCGTTCCGCTGACAGCTGAATGTATTGAAAACCCCGAAGTTCTTGAATCTTTATTTATCAAGCCTTCTATTATCCATGAAGTGGTCGTATCGTTCTCAGTAATATTTACAGGACTTTTAAAACGATGCTGATAAATTGCAATACTATCAATGGAAACAGAAATATCCGATGAATCAAGCAATGCATTAATCCTTATATTTTGAAATAATGCATCATCAGGAATCTTACTGAAAAGAGTTTCCGATATTCTGTCAATTGTTGTTGAAAAACTTTTTTCAGCTTTATCACCTTTTTTTTCATTCTCTTTTTCACCTTTTAATAAAAATGAATAATTATTTTTTCCCTTCTGCGAAACAATATTAAGCAAACAATCATTCATTCTGAGATAGCTTATATTTGCCTTTCCTATAATGATATGAAAAAAATTCAGCCCAACATGAACGTTACCAAGCTTCACTAATGTATCGCCATTATTCGGAACCAGGTAAATCCCATTAAAATCAATACCTGTGATACCTGTAAAATGTGATTCAACAATAATAAGTTTTGCAGAATATTTATGATTGAAGGCTTCTAATTTATTATTTAATACCTGGTGAAGAAAAACATTTCTGAATGCAAAGAAAAAAACAAACGCGGATAAAAGCAATGCAGCGATAATTATCAATATCTTCTTTAGTATTTTCGATTTCAGAAACCCGGGAATTTTCATTAAATAACAATTATAAAAACGATGATTTTACGATTCAGTTATTTCCTTATTTACTTTTAATACCTGTGGAATTAAAAGTTTTCTTTCGTTATTCACAATTACAAAATCAGCTTTACTGATTTTATTTTTTTCCGGCAATTGTTGTTTTATCCTACTTTTAACAGAGACTGCATTTACCCCGTCGCGCATCATGACTCTTTTCACCCGCAATGTTTCCGGTGCACTGATGAAAATTATTTTATCAAATAATTCATTATAGCCTGTTTCAAACAATATTGCCGATTCCATAATAACATATCCGGTTCCTGATTGCTCTTTTATCCATTTTTCAAAATCAGCTATTACCAATGGATGTATGATATGATTTAGTTTTTCTAATTTACTTTTATCATTAAAAACTATAGCTGCAATTTTTTTCTTATCAGGAATTCCGTTTTCATCAAGTATTTCATTTCCCAGTAATACAGAAATTTTATTTATTATTTCCGGCTTTTCCATAATGACACGGGCACGCAAATCAGCGTTATAAACAGGCACCCGAAGAACTTTAAAAATATTTGACACAATGGTTTTCCCACTGCCAATATTCCCGGTAAGTCCAACTTTTATCATTACTTCAAAAATATATATTCGATTTTTTCTGGTTCAATCTTTTTTATACTGACAAACGAAGGTTTTTTTGTAATTTCTACTTTCAGCTTTTTTATGCTGAATGGTTTTGCTTTTGAAATATCAGCGGTAACATTAAATAATGAAGCATTCACCATTTTATATTTACTCAGCGGAACCATGTATGTTATCGTAACTTTTTCAGGAAACGTTTTTACTTTAATAATCCGTTCGTCGCCTGTAATGACCACCGGAACTTCAATTTTTGATTCTGTATATTTATCCACAGGAACAAATACGCTAACTGCAGCCGGTTTCACTATGAATTTATTTTCATTGTATGAAGGGAATTTCAATATCAAACCCTGGTTTGAATTCACATCATCCAGTACACGCGAAACAGTTTCAGCATATTTGATACTGTCAATCATTTGCCTGGTACCATACACCATTACGCTATCAGGGTATATAATCATTGAATCGGAAATGCTGAACTGCTTTACAAAATTCAGTTTCAAATTTAATTTTACCGGAACTTTCTTATAATATTCATCAGCAAACTGAAGAAATAAAGTATCCGGAGATATGGAAATAATTCCTTTTGAAGAATTAATCTGTTCACTGACCAATGACTGGATATCGTTGCTTAAAATAAAAAAATTATTTTTTGAATTTTTAATTTTCCTGTAGCATTTTAATACATCAATATTCAATTGCTGAGGTTTTTCGTTAAACCCTTTTGTCAATAATCCAAAACCTTTTGATTTAAGTTTCACATTGATAAGTGTATCGGCATTAATCAATATCTTACCTTTGGGAACATTGGTAAATGTTATCGAATAGGTATTTCCAAGCGAATATTCTTCAGATAATTTGACAAAAATCCAAATGAATGACGACACAATAAAACAGAAAAGGAAGACATAAAAATTCTTCCTTTTTTTCCCGGTATCTTCACTATTTTTATTTAAAGATTTCTGTATTTCCATATCAATTAAAATAAACAGAAAAGGCCGTATTTCCCAGAAACCAACAAAATAAAAAGCCAGTAAATATTATTTGGTGTTAGTGGCTATTTGTTCTGCATTAAAACCTGAAGCAACAGCGCTTTTTTCAATTTTAAGTCTGCCCTGACCTTCAGTTTCAATAATAAAAGTGGTTTCCTGTGTTTCAACAATCTTTCCGTGAATACCGCCAATGGTAATTATTTTATCTCCTTTTTTCAGTCCTTCTCTGAATTTTTTCTGTTCTTTAGTACGCTTTACCTGTGGTCTTATCATGAAGAAATAAAATACAACTATGATTAAACCAAACATCAGTAGCATTTGGAGGCTGCCACCGCTTTTACCATCAGTAGGCTGCGCCATTAAAATTGTCAATAAACGTGTCATGTTTTTTTGTGTTTTATAAATAATTATTTTTCTTCGGGAACCTGAATTTGTGCTTTGATTGTAAGTATTTTGGTATTAGGTTCGGTATTAGCAACAATAGTTACGGTTTTATTTTGATAGCCTTTTTTACCTTCCGTATTGAATGTAACATCAATGGAACCTTCTCCGTTAGGCGAAATTGGAGTTTTTGGATAATCAGCAATAGTACACCCGCAACTGCCTTTTGCATTTGAAATTACAAGTTCCGATTTACCAACATTTTTAAACTTGAAAGAATACGAAACTTTTTCACCCTGTATGATCCTTCCAAAATCATGTATTTCTTCAGTAAATGAAAATTTAGGCATACTCGAAGTATCGCTTTCGCCATTTGCCGTATTGGGATTTTTTATGGCATCAGAAGTAACAGAATTTTCTCCATTTTGAGAACTACTATTCCTGCATCCTGTAATTGATAAAGCAATTATCGCAGAAAAAAATAATAAAATCATTAATCGCTTCATAATATATTTTTTGAGTTTGCAAAGATACAAATTCCTTAATAACTCATCTTACTTAACTTGAAAAAATATTGTGATAAAATTTCCAATTCTTAAGTTCTACAATGTGATAATAAAAAATATTTATCAAAAATTTAATACGTAACTGATTTTACGCAAAATCATAATTTATACCGATTGTATATATGTAATAGTCCAATAATATTGAACTATAACATCTATGTCATCGGCATAACCATTGTAAAATTTAAAATATCCTTTGGACTATTTTAAATTTATAATTGGTATTATATTGAAACAACATTATTTTATTATATGTCCCGTTAGGGACAATAGCTTGGTAAAAAAGATACGACTCACTTCTTATTGTACCGTAGGTACTACACTTTCAAGATTATATAGCTTTCAAGTACATTCAGCTAATTGGGTTGTGCGTATCTGCCTCGTCGGTCCGCTTACCATCGAGGCGGGCAAGGCGAGTGGCATATACTCTTAAAATCCTTATTAATTACAGTTTCCAAAATTTTATTTTGAGTTTTGTGTAATATCAATAAGTAACTTTTGTTTGAAATTTTAAACCCGGAGTTTTGAATTTTCAGAGTTTCCCAAAATACTACATCAAGCCTCTTCCGGTTTTTTTAATCATTTCTTTACTCCTGAAATCTTCAATGAGTTTATCTAATATTCCATTAACAAACACATTACTTTTTGGTGTAGAATAAAGTTTAGCAAGTTCAATATACTCGTTAAGGGTTACTTTAACAGGAATTGAAGAGAACTGGAGCAATTCGGCTATAGCCATTTTCATTATCAGGATATCCATAATTGCAATGCGCTCTACTTCCCAGTTATGTGTTTTATCAGAAATAAATTTTTCATATTCCGAAGAATGAAGGATCGTTTGTCGGAATAATTCAGTGGCAAATTCCCTGTCCTCATCATCTATGTTAAATTCAAGGTTGTTGAAAATATCATCAATTTTATTTTCCTTGCACGACTTAACAACATTCATCAATATCAGGTTTACCATGTCGATATCGTCAACCCAGAATATGCTACGCTCTTCATAAATCTGCATCAGGGGAGGAAAATCCGCTAAAACCTCCTGAATAAGCGAGGCTACAACACGTTTATCTTTTTCAAAATTATTGCTTTCTGCATTCATGTACTTCGAGTAATCGGGAGTATTTTTAAAAGCAGCAAATGCCCTTCGCGCAATTTCATTTTCGCCAACCCACGAAATTTTATATTCTTCAATGAGTTTATTCAGGTAACTATTACTTGAAACAGCTGTCAATATTTTATTTTCGGCAAAACGGATATTTGGATTTTTATCTTCTTCCGTAGGAAGGAGTTTTTGTTTGGCATCATCAATCAGTTTTTGCGATACCTGGTGAACTTCGCTGATAAAAGCAATCTGGTATAAAAAAAGTTCATAAAAACGGTTGATGCTTAAATGGAGTTCCCTCTCCCCTTTATTCACATTTTCAAATCCTTCTGAAAAATATGAATACAATGCTTGCAATACTTTTATTCTGAGATGCCTTCTACTTAACATTTTATTGTATTAACGAACGTTTATTAAAGATTGCGCAAAAGTATTATAATTTATCATTATGCAAACAATATTTTTTCACTTTAAGTAAGTGTTACATTTTTCTTTTCATCAATTATGCTCATTGAAACTGCAATGAGTATAAGATTTTCATAATTATTTTAAACTAAAAAAATAAATTAATCGGTATTACATATCAGACCCAATTTATTAAATTAAATATATGGATAAAATGCTGTTTTATACACACAAAATATATTTATTTAAATATAACCATCAATTTTATTTTAAAAATTTGTTCATTTTGAAAAGTATTTTCTTACATTTGCAACTTATGAACGATTGCATAAAATATTTTTATGGAAGAAATGGAAAATAAAGAAAGGCAAAGAGCTGAGATTTTTTCCAAAGCTGTAAGAGCAGGAAAAAGAACTTACTTTTTTGATGTGAAAGCCACCAAATCTGATGACTACTACCTTACAATCACTGAAAGCAAAAAACGATTCAGCAATGAGGAAGGAAAATTTCATTACGAAAAACACAAACTTTTCCTTTACAAAGAAGATTTTGAAAAATTTTCTGAAGGACTGAATGAAGTGATTGATTTTATTAAAACGGGTAAAATCCCTGTTAATTACGTCGATTCTGTTACTTCAGAATTTTCTGATGTTTCTTTTGAAGACCTTTCAAAAGAAAATATCAGTAGCGAAGAAAAATAATTCATTTTTACCTTTATTACCTAACTGAACCTGCACAGGTTCGGTTTTATTATTTCATAAAAGCAATTACTTTGTTCATAAATAATATGTGAAGCTTTTACATAATTTTATAAATTTGCTGTTTTTCACAAATATTTTTCTAATATGAAAATTACATACCTTGGTCATGCTTGCTTTGAGGTTGTTTTAAAAAACAAGACCCTGTTATTCGACCCGTTTATTAGCGGTAATGATCTTGCCAAGGGTATTGATATTGATAAACTGAAACCCGATTATATTTTAATCTCTCATGGGCATCAGGATCATATTGCCGATGCGGTTCACATAGCAAAAAATTCAGGCGCAACAGTTATTTCAAATTTTGAGATCGTAAACTGGCTGCTTGGGAAAGGCGTAAAAAAAGGACATCCAATGAATATAGGCGGAAAATTTTCATTCGATTTTGGAGATGTTAAATTTTTTAATGCTGTCCATTCCAGTGTTCTTCCCGATGGCACATATGGCGGGAACCCTGGTGGTTTTATTATCCAGTCCGATGAAGGACATTTTTATTATGCAGGCGATACCGGGCTTACTTATGATATGAAACTTATTGGTGAATATTCATGTATCAATTTTGCATTCCTTCCTATTGGAAACAATTTCACTATGGGAATTGACAATGCCATCATAGCATCGAAAATGATCAATTGTAATAAAATCATAGGAATGCATTACGATACTTTTCCTTATATCGTGATTGATAAAGAAGAAGCCCTTGATAAATTTCATCGTGTAGGAAAAGAACTTATACTATTAAAAATTGGTGAATCATTTAACTTTCAAAAATAATATTAAGGCATGGGTAAAGTTATTGCTATAGCAAATCAGAAAGGTGGAGTTGGAAAAACTACTACTGCAATAAACCTGGCAGCCAGTCTTGCAGTACTCGAATTTAAAACATTATTGATCGACGCCGACCCACAGGCAAACGCCACTTCAGGTATTGGGTTCGATCCTAAAAATATTAAAACAAGTATTTATGAATGTATTATTGACGATGTTGAACCTAAAAATATCGTATTAAATACAACTACCCCAAACCTTGATTTGATTCCCGCTCATATCGACCTGGTAGGTGCAGAAATAGAAATGATCAATCTGCCCAACCGCGAAAAAATGATGCGCAAGGTTATAAGTAAAATTAAAAACGATTATGCTTTCGTAATAATCGATTGTTCACCATCTCTCGGACTTGTTACAGTTAACGCTCTATCGGCTGCCGACTCTGTAATTGTTCCTGTACAGTGCGAATATTTTGCTTTGGAAGGATTAGGAAAACTTCTTAACACAATTAAAATAGTGCAAACACGCCTGAATCCTGAGCTTGCCATTGAAGGAATTTTGTTAACCATGTTCGATACCCGACTGCGTCTATCAAACCAGGTTGTTGAAGAAGTAAGAACTCACTTTCAGCAAATGGTTTTTGATACACTTATTTCGAGGAATACAAAACTTGGTGAAGCTCCCAGTTTTGGCGAAACCATTATTATGCACGATGTACAAAGCAAAGGGGCGCTGAATTATCTTAGTCTTGCACGGGAAATACTGCAAAAAAACAACCTTACCAAAATTTCTGAATCCGAAAAAAAAATTAGAACATAATGAACGCAAAAAAGAAAGCACTGGGAAGAGGGTTGAGCGCATTACTTGATAATACAGGCGTAGATGATATTGCCAATCAAATTAGTAAAAGCACCCACAAAAGTATTGCTGGCAGCATTGCTAATATTCCTCTTCATTCAATAGAACCCAACCCATATCAACCCCGTACCCGTTTCGATAATGAATCGCTCGAAGAATTGACCATTTCAATTAAAGAACAGGGCATCATTCAACCGATTACCGTACGATCGATTGGAAACGAGAAATTCCAGCTTATAAGCGGGGAAAGACGTTTTAAAGCTTCAATGAAAGCCGGGCTTGAAGAAATTCCTGCTTATATCCGCAATGCTTCTGATGAAGCGGTACTGGAAATGGCTTTAGTAGAGAACATTCAACGTAAAGACCTTAATGCTATTGAAATTGCTTTATCTTTTCAACGCCTTATTGAAGATTGCAACTATACACAGGAAGAACTCAGCGAACGAGTTGGAAAAAACCGAACTACTGTTACCAATTTTATCCGGCTTCTAAAACTCCCGGCAAATATACAGATGGGCTTACAGGATGGAAAAATTTCAATGGGACATGCTCGTGCCATTATTAATGTTCCTTCTATCGATATGCAGCTCACGATATACAAAGATATTGTTGACCAGGATTTATCAGTAAGAGAAACTGAAGAAATTGTCCGTAATATTGAGAACGAACCCGAACCTTTTTCACGCGAAGAACCTAAAAAGAAATTACTGACACTTCCAATAAAATACGCTAAAATAAAAGAACAGTTAGGCAAACAATTAGACATGCGTGTTGACCTGAAACGAAACAATAAAGGAAAAGGTACTGTTATCATTCATTTCAAAGATGATGATGAACTGGAACATATCATATTTAAAATAAAAAAATAACTCAATTCCTCATGAAAGCACCGGCTTTCATAAATTGTTTTCTGCTACTCAAGAAAACTTTACCTGATCGAAAAATAAAAACATTTTTCATTATACTGCTTTTATTTACATTTTCTTTTCAAACATTTTCGCAAACCGATACCGCTAAAGTAAAAACGGATACTATCAAAATAAAGAAACATTCCCCGCGTAAAGCACTCATCATGTCAGCTTGTGTTCCCGGACTGGGACAAATTTATAACAGGAAATATTGGAAAGTACCCGTAATTTATGCCGGTGCAGCAACGGTTACCTATTTCATTATTTTTAATTCCAATAAATACAATAAATTCAGAAAAGCTTACCAATATTCTACGGATAATGATCCTTTAACTATTAATCCTTATCCTGATTATGATAACACTTACCTGCTTGCATTAAAAAATTATTATCGACGTAATCTGGAACTATCATATATTTTTTCATTTGGAATATATGCTTTAAACATTATCGATGCCAGCGTTGACGCACATCTTTTTAATTTCGATATGAGCGATGACCTTTCAATGAATATCCATCCTGTTGTAATTCCTTCATCAGGAAATCTTGCTACAGGTTTAACATTTTCATTCAACATTCATCATTCTAAAAAACAAAACATTCATAAATATTTATTTTAAAAACAAAAAAATATTTTTAACAATTATTTAGAATTTAATCATTAACAAAGCACAATAACAATAAGTAAACGGCGTACTATATACTTTAAATAAATTTAACTTTAAAATTCTACACTCATGAGTATTTATGCAATCTTTTTTCTGATCACAGTAATATCGGCAATTATAGGACTATGGAAGATATTCGAAAAATGTGGTGAACCGGGTTGGAAAATATTAATCCCATTTTACAATTTTTATATCTGGCTGAAAATTATAAAAAAACCTTTATGGTGGTATATCTTCTTACTTATACCATTCATCAATGTTTTCGTTATTTTACTTATGGTTGTTGAACTTTTGAAATGTTTTCAAAAATATGGATTAGGAGCACAGGCATTGGGCGCATTATTTCCTTTTGCATATCTGCCTTACCTGGCATTTAATAAAAAGGAAAAGTACCTTGACCCTGACAAACGTCCGGTAATAAAAAAAGGTGTAATACGCGAATGGGCCGATGCTATTATTTTCGCTGTAATAGCTGCTACAATTATCCGCACTTTCCTTGTCGAAGCATATACTATTCCTACTTCATCAATGGAAAAATCATTGCTTATAGGCGATTTTCTTTTTGTAAGCAAAATAAGTTATGGTCCACGCGTTCCCAATACGCCATTATCATTTCCTTTTGCACATCATACTTTACCGCTTACAACAAGCACCAAATCATATGTAGAATGGATAGAGCTCCCCTACTATCGTTTTCCCGGTTTTTCAAAAGTTAAAAATGGCGATGCTGTTGTATTTAATTATCCTGACGGAGATACAACTACTGTTGAGTTGCAAAGCGGCCGAAGCTATTATGAAATGGTTCGTGAAATGGGTCGTGAAAATGTATGGAGAGATTATACAGTTATAGCAAGACCTCCGGATAAAAGGGAAAATTTTATTAAACGTTGTATTGCTATACCCGGTGATAAGCTGGAAATTATTGACCAGACCGTTTATATCAATGGAAAAGAATTCACCATGCTCGAAAATGCTCAATTCTATTATAAAGTAAAAACAAAAGGTGATAGAATAAATAAAAAATATTTTTCAAAATTCGATATTACTGAAGGGTTGCATGAAGTAATTATAAACAATTATATTAACTATGCTAGTGGAAATCCTATGTTGGAAGATATATTTAACTACAGTGATAGCACGTACACTATTGTTCTTACAAAAGATGCAGCAGATAAATTAAAAGCATTACCCGGTGTTGTTTCCGTTTCAAAGAATATTCATCCTAAAGGAAATTTCGATGCGCGATTGTTCCCATATGATACTACAAATTACAAATGGAATGTCGATAATTATGGACCGCTTACCATCCCTGCTGCCGGACAAACCATTGAGCTGAATTCAAAGAACATCAGCATTTACAGGCGAATCATTGATGTATATGAAGGTAATGATTTTAAAGAAAAAGACGGAAAATTTTTCATCAATGGAAAAGAGAGCACTACCTATACTTTCAAAATGAATTACTACTGGATGATGGGCGACAACCGCCACAATTCAGCCGATTCGCGCTACTGGGGTTTTGTTCCCGAAGACCACATTGTTGGAAAAGCAGTATTTGTATGGCTTTCACTCGATCCTAACAGAGGCTGGTTTGATGGAAAAATCAGATGGAATAAAATGCTCAGGTTTGTGAAATGAGTAGATTGATTATAGTAATATGTTAAGTCTAATATATCACAGAATGTCATATTGAGTTTATCGAAATGTGAACTGTAATAGTCAGGACTTGAACATTCTGTTAGCGGTCATCCTTCGATGAACTCAGGATGACCGCTATTTCAAAATTAACTTATACTGAATCTGCTTAGTACTTATTTTTCTTTATGTCTTTTTTATAATTCTTTATCATCTTTCCAAATTCCTTGTCCTTTTTTCTTTTCTCAACAATGGTTGATTCAAAATGTGCTTTTTCTCTTTCCATCTTTAAAAAATTTTCGTAGGAAGCTTTATCTATTTCACCTTTTTCAACGGCTTCAACAACACAACAACCAATTTCGCCGGTATGAGTACAGTCTTTGAATTTACATTTTTTTGAAAGACCATCAATCGCATCAAAGGTAATTTCTAGTCCGCCTTCTGTGTCAGCAATACCCACTTCTCTCATTCCGGGGTTGTCAATCAATATTCCACCATTTTCAAGAATGATTAATTCCCGATGACTCGTAATGTGTTTTCCTTTATTCGTACTCTGACTTATTATACCAGTTCTCATTACGGACTTGCCGGAAAGGTTATTCAACAGTGATGATTTTCCAACGCCGGACGATCCAAGCATACAATATGTTTTCCCTTTCCTGATCAATGTTCTTATTGCTTCATACCCTTTCTGTGTTTCGTTACTTATAGCAATGACGGGAACATTCTTAATCCGGGTTTTTATATTTTCTGAAATCTCGTTGATACGAAGTTCATTTATTAGATCAGTTTTACTAAGAATGATTATAGGCTGAACTTTAGATGAATTACATATGGTCAGGTATCTTTCAAGTCGGTTGATGTTAAAATCCCTGTCTACAGCCTGAACAATAAAAGCATAATCAATATTTGTTGCAATGATCTGTATCTCGCCGAATTTACCAACAGCCTGCCGTTTAATAACAGAGAACCGGGGTAGTATACTGTGAATAATTGCGAAGTCAGAATCATAAGTTGTAAGCGCAACCCAATCACCCACTGCCGGAAAATCTTCACGACTCTTTGCTGTGAAGCGCATATTACCAGTTATCTCAGCTTCAAATTCACCTTTATCTGTTTTAATGATATACCGCTCTTTATGTTCAGAAATAATGCGTCCGATCTCAAAAGTGTTCAACGATTGTTCAATCCTGAATTTTTCAAGTATCGCATTATATCCTAAGTCTTCTAATGTCATTTTGGTATCTGTTGATTAAATTTATTGTTAAGCATAAAGGAATTTCAACTATAAATTTCCTGTTGGTTTTAAATTAAATTTCATTCAAATATAAAGCGATTCGAGCAACAATGAAAATATTTCAAAAAGTAATTTCCTGTAATTATAATTTTCAAGGATGGTTGTGCAACAGCTACACAAGTTATGGGCAGTTTATATTTAATTTAAAATTATATTTCTAATTAAAAAGCAAAACCCCATTTTACTCCCAAACAAAGTTCAGGTCTTATAAAATCATAATTATAAACGAATGGTGTCTGCAAATAAGTCAAATGAACCTTTGAAACTTTGTGGTAAATATCATAAGCGCATCCTCCGGCAGTTACAGTTCTTGTTGCCTTTCGTTGAATAATTCCAATCCCGGTGTACCATTCAAAATAATTTAAAAAACGTTTATGTTTTTCACTTAAATTATAATAATTTTTCCGTCCAAAAATAAATTTACATTCCTTGTAATCTTGTGTAGCATCTGTCAAGTCATACTCCCATAATCCGTCACCTCCAGAAATATCTAAAAAATTATTTCTAAATTTATGACCATAAGTACTTATTAAAGATAAGGAGTTTTGTTTATTAGATAGTCTTTGTTTTAAATTAAGTTCATAACCTATTGAAAAATTATAACCTTTATATGTATATATATTAATTTCATCAAAACCTGCTATAACTCCGTTACTATAACAAAGTAGTCCTGGTTGATATGCTGCTTCAAGAATTAGGTTATTATTTTTAAAAAGATTTTGATCTATTGAAATTCTAATATTGTCAATAACTAATTCTGTTAGATTAATGCCAATTAATGAATTATATTTACTTGTGTCTTTCTGTCCTATACAAAACATTGTAAAGAAACAAAAGAAGAATATCAAAGTTAATTTTATTTTCATGCTTTTATAAATTAGCACCAGTTTTTTTTGTCAATACTAATACCATCCTTCGTCATTTTCCCTTAATCCTAATTGTTTTCGCTGAAATAATTCAAATAAATACATTCTTTTGTCTTAACCCCCTATAAGTTAGACATATTTTTCAAAAGAGTTTAGGTTTTTAGAACTATTATCCATTTTATTTTCATTCATCATCCGATAAGCAAAGGTAGCCGTATTTTCAAAAATGTCAAGGGC